>OGQP01001637.1_pt1 | contig 12954 bp, 17 predicted proteins | sample 1553251 | NCBI WGS metagenome assembly OGQP01 (sample SAMEA2580016, study PRJEB22360) | human gut metagenome | biome: human gut; feature: human-associated habitat; material: faeces | place: Denmark | collected 2008/2010 | reverse complement strand
GAGGACTGCGCGGTGGTGATGCGCGGCATGGCGGACATGATGCGGACGACGAACGAGCGCATGGGCGCGCTGGAATGCGAGGTGCGGATGCTGACGAAGGTCACACCGGCGCAGGCCACTGCCATCAACACCGCCATCAGGGAGCGTGCGGCAGCGCTGTGCGCTTCCTACCGGGCGACCGGGTGCGAAAAACAAGCTGCCGCTGCCATCCGCAAGGCCATCCGGCAGACGATGGGCGCGCAAGCCGTGCGAGAGCTGCCGCGGTGTCAGTATGAGATTGTGATGAAGCAGGTGGCCATGTGGGACGACTACAAGACCATGAAGCGCATCAAGAACAAGGGGGTGGTGGTATGAGCGGCAACCGTTCGGCAGCTGTGCCGGACTGCAAGACGTGCCTTTATGCACAGGAATGCGAAAAGGCACAGGCGGGGCGTTTCTGTACCTGCTGGCGGAGCAAGGAACCGCCGGAGCACAAAGCAGAAGATGATCCGAATCGCGCATGGTATGCAGGCGAACCGTCACCGTGGTGACATGAGAAAAAGGAGGGACAACATGAAACAGCACAATGAGAAGAATCTGGAAGCCGAAATACTTCAGCGGGTTGCCCAGCAGATGAATGACATAGCCGAGCAAATAGCCGCGTTTGCGCTTGATTGCACTGCCGCTATGCGCCGCGTGCTTGAAAGCAAGGCATTGCAGGAGGCGCTGCAAGCCGCGATCCAAAAGATTCAAGCCAGCCAAGCGCGCCCGCTGGGCAGCTTCGCAGAAGTTGCCGCCCACATGGAAGGTGCATACGGGCAGAATCGCTATCAGGTGGGCGACATCATCCAGATGAACCACGATGATTTCGGGCTTATCAAGTGGCGCGTCATCGGCGTGGACGTGGACCAGGCAGCAGGACACCGGCACACGCTGACGGTTGCCATGGAGCGCGCCGAAACCTACCATTGGTTTTCCGAACCCAGCAAGGAACACCCCTTTGGCAGCAACAACTACCCCGGCAGCGCCATACGTTTCTACCTCAACAACGAATTTTTCCGGGGCATCCCGGAGGAAGATGCGGAAACGCTGCTGACTACCTGCCGCCCCTGCACAGATCACGGCGAAGCGAGCAGCACCTGCGACCTTGTGTGGCTGCTGTCCGCGGCTGAAGTGGGATTCAAGGGCAACGGCATTCCGTGCGAGGGAGACCCCTATCCGTGGTATGTGCAGGGCGACAGTGCCGAGCAGTGCAAAGCTGTGGACATGGACGGAGACGAAGCAGCATACTGGTTGCGCACCCCGTACACCGGGGGCGGCGACTACGCGCGCACCGTGCACACGGACGGCAGCCTCCTCAACACCAGTGCGAACACCAGCTACGGCGTGCTGGCGGCTTTTACCATCTATTAAATCAAAATCATCCCGCGCCGGTAGGCGCGCAGGCATGGAGGAGCGAACCCCATGGCAGTGATTGCACCCTTCCGGGAAGCCAATGAGCTGGACGTGCTGACGAAGGCGCGGCAGCTGGTAGAGTACATTTTCACCATTTGCAAGAACGAGAAGCAGTTTCCGCGGCGCGACCGCTGGATGCTGACGGCGGACATTCTGCACGAAGCGGCGCACGTTCTGGCGCATGTACGCCGGGCGAACGCCGTGCGCGTTACAACGGCGGAGGACTACATCCAGCGGCGCAGTGAGCAGGTGGCGGCGCTCAGCAGTCTGGACGCGCTGATGGGCTACGCCGACCTTGCCTATACGGTGCTGCACCTGAGCGGCGACCGTGCGGAATACTGGACTGGGCTGATGGTGGAAGAAATGGCACTGCTGAAAGGCTGGCGGGATGCGGACTATCGGCGATATGGGCAGCTTCTTCCGGGCGCAAAGCCGCCGTCGCGGGAAAAGGACGGCGCAAAGCCACGGGTCACACGCTGATTCAGCCTTTCGTTCCGTGCTTCCTTGCGCACCCCGAACACCGGGAACGGCAACAACGCGCGCAACGTGAACACGGACGGCAGCCTCAACAACAACAATGCGAACAACAGCAACGGCGTGCTGGCGGATTGTGTGCCGTTTCCGCGGCTTTACCAAGCTGATCGGGAGCGAGTGCGTTTATAGTAAGCGCGAACTTGCGCCGAAATCAGAACAATGCACACACAAGGAGCGGGCGACCCGCCCGGAACATCCGGGGAATACAAGGCCGCAAGACTGGACGACGGCGGCGCTGCATCCGCAAGGGGCGAACATGGCGAACATGATGCAGCTGGCCCGCCTATGCGCGACAGTGCGGCAAAGAACATGGGAAAACAATTCGATGAAGCCATACAGTTCGGCGCGCTTTACAAGGCGCTGAAGAAGTGCTGCCGTGGCGTGCGCTGGAAGCCCAGCACGGCAGGATACGAGCACTATGCGCTTGCCAACACCTACCGGCTGCGGCAGGAACTGCTGCACGGCAGCTACAAGCTGAGCAGCTACCAGCGTTTCACCATCCGCGAACCCAAGGCGCGGGACATTGTAGCCACGCGGCTGCGCGACCGGCAATTCCAGCGGGCGCTTTGCGACGCGGTGCTTTATCCCAGCATTACGTCGAGCTTTATCTACGACAATGGTGCATGTCAGCGCGGTAAAGGCGTAGACTTCGCCCTTGACCGCATGACGGCGCACCTGCAACAATACTACCGGGAGCAAAAACAAGCGGCAGAAGCCGCCATCGGGCATCGGCTGGGAAGGTTCTGCGCTGGCGGTTGGGTGCTGGCGTGCGACGTGCGGCATTTCTTCGACAGCACGCCCCACGCAGTCGCCAAGGCGGCTGTGGCGAAGCGCGTATACGACAGCGAGACCGTCCGGCATAACGCCCGGATCATCGACAGCTTTGGCGGCGAGCGCGGCATCGGGCTGGGCAGTCAGGTGAGTCAACTCAACCAACTGGCCGTGCTGGATACGCTTGACCACCGCATCAAGGAAACGCACCGTATCCGGCATTATCTGCGCTACATGGACGACCTTGCGCTGATTCATAGCGACCGAGAGAAGTTAGAGCAGGTGCTGGCTGACATCCGCACGCAGATGGCAGCGCTGGGGCTGGAGCTGAACAGCAAGACGCGCATTTACCCGCTTCGGCAGGGCGTGATGTGGCTGCAATGGCGTTTTGTCCTGACCGACCGCGGGAAGGTTGTGCGAAAGCTGAACGACAAGAAGGTTGGGCAGGAGCGGCGAAAGCTGCGGAAGATGCGCAAGCGCGTCGAAGACGGGCGCATGATCATGGCGCAGGTGCGCGACCACTACCGCTGCTGGAAGGCCAACGCGCAGCGCGGGAACACGCGCAACCTGCTGAAGCAGATGGATCGAACCTATACCGACATCATGAAGGAGGAACCACCGTGAACACAATCATTAACCCGAACGACAAAATCAAGGAAGCACGCCGGGAAAAGGCGGCAGAGATTCAGGCTGCGCAACAGCTGGAAAACATGCGCACGGCGCTTGCATCTGCGGTTGAGCTGGGCGACATGGACGGGGCGCAGGGCATTGCCAGAGGCATCCGCAACAAGCTGCTGGAAGAAGTGGACGCGCACGGCAGCATTTTCCGCGCCGGACTGGATGTGCCGGAGGGCGCAACCTTTTCCGCGTGGCTGGGCTTTTTCAAGCAGCTGGGGCAGTATCTGCGCGGCGACTGGGCGAAGTATCGGCAGGCGCTGCTGGACGTGCCGCAGCAGGAGGGCTTCCCGGCAAGCATCGTCTGGCCGGAGATGCCGAAGGATGAAAACGACGAACAGGGGGCGCAGGCATGAATCCGCTGCACCTGATTTGGATACTGCCCAGCACGTTTCTGCTGGGCTATTTCTTTGGCTGCGCGATGGCGGGAGGCGGCAGGACATGAGCCACTTGCAGATCATCGAGCGGCTGTGCCGGATGCTGGACGGGGCGCAGGAGGTCATCCGCAAGCAAGCGGAGCTGCTGGCCATGCACGGCATCGAGACGGACAGCGGCGAACTGGAACGGCAGCGGCGCGAGCTGCTGGCGGACATTGAAAGGAGCACATGACGATGGCAAAGCCGACAGGGGCGCAGGTGGCAGCACAGGCGCTCCAGTATGCGCAGGAGAAGCGCAGCTATCAGGAAATGGACTGTCAAGCCATGATTGAGGCGGCTGTGCGTGCCTGCGGCGGAAAGATGGACTACACGGGAAGCAACGCCATGGCGCGGGCCGTGACGGGGCTGATGCCACTCAGCGAGGCGAAGAAGGCAGGGCTTCAGGTGGGCATGGCGTTGTTCATTCACGAAGATGGGGGCAGCTATCCAGCGAAGTATCACGCGGACGGGCTGGGAAATTTCAGCCATGTCGGGCTTTATGCGGGTGAAAACGCCCTGACGGATGTGGACAAGAAGGGGCGGGAACGCGCCTGCAACGTCGTGCATTCTTCCGCTTCCATGGGCAGGGTGGCAGGGTCTACGCTGGCCAACGGCTGGACGCACGCGGGCTACTTCAAGGAAATCGACTACGGCACAGGCGACACGTCCGCCGAAGCGGCAGCGGGTGAGCAGCAGACCGGGACGAAGCGGATCACGCTGCGGAGGGGCAGCAAAGGCGCAGAGGTGCGCGCCTTGCAGGAGATGCTGAACGCGTTGGCCTATGGGCTGGATGCGGACGGCATTTTCGGCAAGGCAACCGAAGCGGCGGTGCGCGACTTCCAGAAAATCAACGGGCTGAGCGTGGACGGCATCGTCGGCGCACAGACGTGGGCAGTGCTGGAAGGTACGCAGGAAAGCACGGGCAGCGACACCTACACGGTGACGATCCGCGGGCTGGACGCTGCAACGGCGGCGTATCTGCTGGAATGCTATCCGGGTGCGGCCAGTGCGGAGGGCGGTCGGGGATGAACGGCGGCGAGCTGGCGAACATGCTGACGGACGGATGGGCAGCCATTCAAGGGGACGCTCTGATAGAGCTGCGGAAGCTGGAAGGCGCTGAACTGTCCGCCGTCATCAGCGACCCACCCTATGCCAGCGGCGGCATGTCCATGGGCGAGAAAGCGCGAAGCACACGGGATAAATACACCAGCTTCGGCGAGCAGGGGAATCCCTATCCTGATTTCAGCGGCGACGCATTGGCGCAGCGGGCATGGACTTCTTTTCTTCATGAAATCAGGGCGGCGGCGCGCAAAGCCTGCAAGCCCGGCGCAGTGTGTGCGCTGTTCGTGGACTGGCGGCAACTGCCAGCGCTGACGGACGCGATTCAATGGGCGGGCTGGACATGGCGCGGCGTGGCTGTCTGGGACAAGATGAACAGCAGGCCGCAGCTGGGGCGCTTTCGACAGCAATGTGAATACATCGTATGGGGCAGCAATGGGCCGCTGCCGATCGAGCGCGGCGTGAGCGTATTGCCGGGACTTTTCCAAGTGGCGAATGTACCGACGCACGAGCGCTGGCATCAGACGCAAAAGCCTATTGAGCTGATGCGGCAGGTGGTGCGGCTGTGCAAGCCGGGCGGGTGCATCTGCGATCCGTTTGCCGGAAGCGGGAGCACGCTGCTGGCAGCGTTGCAAGAGGGATACCAGGCGCTGGGCATCGAGCAGGAAGCCCACAACATCGCCATCATACAGAAGCGGCTGTCAAGTATCCAGCAGCGGATTGAGCTGCCCGACGGGGGGGGTACAGGGCAGTTTCTTTTCTTGATACCAGCTTGCAAAAGCAAGAAGGTAAATAAAGCCAAAGGAAGGAGCTGGACACATGGAAACAGGGGCTATCATTGCGTTGGGCAGCCTACTGGTGGCGTTCATTGCGCTGCTGGTTGGCGCACGACGTGACACACGCGGCGAGGCTGCAAGCCAAGCGCAGGTACATGCAAAGCTGGACAGCATTGCGGGCGGCGTGGATGACATCCGCGTAGAACAGCGCGCCATGCGTGAGCGGCTGGACGGCTATGCGGAGCGGCTGGCCAGAGTGGAGAGCAGCGTCAAGAGCGCGCACCACCGGCTGGATCAGATGGCTGCGCCATATCATCCGCCTGACAGCACGGCGGACTGACGAGAGCGACGCAAAGGCGAAGGAGGTGAACGACATGAAAATCAACTGGCTTGTGCGCGTTAAGAACAAGGCGTTCTGGGTGGCGCTCATTCCGGCGGTGCTGCTGCTGGTTCAGGCGGTGGCCGCGCTGATTGGCGTAAGCATTGACCTGGGGGAAATCGGCGACAAGCTGCTTCAGGTGGTCAACGCCATTTTCACGGTGCTGGCGATTCTGGGCATCGTCACCGACCCGACGACCACCGGCCCCGGCGACAGCGAGCGGGCACTGACCTACACGCAGCCATGGACGGATGACGACGGGGTTCAGTAACTTCATACAGCAAGGCGGCAGCGGCTTCCCTGATTGGGCGGTAGCTGCCGCTTTTTTTCGTTGGCTTTCCAGCTTTCGGAGAAAAGAGCACGACAAATATGGGTGCGGGCGACGCGGTTTTTGAGAAAGCACACAATTTTTGAGCGTTTCAGGCGCGGCTATACGCACCAAAACGGTTTTGATTTCACTCGACTGCGAGAAATTCAGCCCATCCCCCCGGTGGGAAAAGCATTCAAAGGGGAACGCTACACCGGGAGAGGCTCAAGCGTTTACAGCGTGGGGCTTGAAAAATTAGGGGGTGGGCTTATTCTGTGTGACAGTTTTCTTTGAATGTGACAGAAAATAATTATAATGTGCCAGTTTCTAAGAAGAGCGCATATTATAGAGAGAAAAATCGCATCACAGTTGTGACGGTTGTGACAGATAACGCAGGACGCTGAAATACATCACGGAAGAATGCGGAACGTGCGGGGTAGAACGTGCGATAGTAAACGCAAGCGCCGCACTGCGAAAGAATGCAAGCAATAAAAAAATAAATGTTGACAACAAAGAACAACGCATGATAAAATACAGACACGTTAGCGATGGCGAGCGCACAGGCACTCATGAATGCACCAACTGCGCGTCAGAGACGCTGAGGCGCTTCGGGACCAAAAGGCCGCGGGTTCGAATCCCGCCACTTCGACACTTTTTACCATCTGCATTGCAAAATGCAGATGGTTTTTTCTTTTTATCCACAAGATATTGACCATATCTACATGCAACGCACCTTTTTTCTGCACTGAAGCCGCCTTCTTGACCACATCATCCCACCGCATTGTTGAGCGGCTGATAGCTGCCGTCCTCACGGAGGTGGGTGACGTATTCCATACAGAAAGCCCTCCCGACATAATCAATTGTGTGTATCAAATGTTAATAATAGTATAGCATCATAATAACCGGCTGTCAAGAGAAATTAAACTATCGAGCACTTTTTGTCAAACACTTCCGGGAAAAACAATGCGCAAAGCAGGAATATATTTGTGCGCTGCTGCCCTTGCAATGCTGCCGCCAAAATGGTATGATGGAAATGAACAAAAAAATACAGAAAAGGAGTCTTCCACATGGCAAAGAAAACGAAAACCCAGCCGAAAGCGCGTAAAACAATCACCTCCAATAATCTCGCTGATTTATCAAAACTCGTTCAAGCACTTGAAATAGACGATGAGAATCCGGAAAATCAGCAAAAGCCATCGCCGCTTGACAAGAAAATCATCTACAATGAATTCCAGAATTCAACGTACACGCTGGTGTCGCCGATGGCATATCTTATTGGCATCGACAAAGAAAACTTTGGCGAAGAAAATGCGAGACCATTTCTGCTGAAAAGTTACGAAGAGTTGGATGCGCACAAAGAGGCGCGCATTATCCGCAATCTGTGCCGCATTCGCACGGCGATGGAACGCAATTATCCAGCCATTGTGAGTGAATTTCGCATGAGCTTCCGCAATATCGGCAGCGTACCGAATCTCATTCCATCAGAAGCGGTGGCGCAGCTGGAACAGGACGGCGTCAGAATTTACAAAGCAAAGCCGGATATTGACGAATACATTATCAGCATCAATTGTGAAATCAGCAACCGAATCAATCAAGTGGCGCGCTTTTTCCCGGAATGGGTGAAGTGGGACTATGTGAAACCCATTTTCCTGATGCCGAACGGGACGAAAAAAGATGGTATCAAAAAAGCAGGGGAATACTATAAAAGCGATACCCGCCGCTACCCGTTCCACTGCTGGATTAACTGGGATGCTGTTTCCACAAGCCCGGAGAGCAAGGGCAATATCCTCTATAATGATGAAAAATTCGTAACGATTCTCTATGAGCGCCACGAAGACCGCTTTGAAAACCTGTCGCTGGTGCGCGATGCGGGCAACAGCACGATGCGCAATCTGGGCAGGCTGCTGGGGCAGTGCAAAAAATGCCTGATTGCGGTGGACTGCGAAAATTCGGATGCCGTGAAGCTCGCGGCGGCGCTGAGCAGCCTCCCGACCGAGCAGCTGGGCAAAATATCCAAGGTGATTCTGTTTGACAGCGAGTATACAACGGCACAATGGAAAACGCTGGTTGACCGCACGCTCTCTACGTCGGTGGATGAAAAAGCGAACCTTGAGCTGGAACATATTAAGGTCGAGCGGCTGAACCAGAACAAATCGCAGTGCGATATGGCGCTGGCGGTGCGGACAAGCCGCGAAGTGTATACCTCCGGCGTGGATGCGGTCATCCTTGTTTCATCGGACAGCGACTACTGGGCGATGATCCACCAGCTGGACAGCGTCCGCTTCCTTGTTATGCTGGAGAAGGGCAAAACGGGCATGGCCATCATGGACACCTTGGCGCGGCATGAAATCCCGTTCTGCTTCATTGACGACTTCTGTACGGCGGCGTCGTACAACATCAAAACCAGTACGCTGATCAATGCAATTCAGGAGCAAATCAATCAGCAGCTGGCGGGAGAAAGCGCGAAACCATTCAACGTTCGCGAGATGATGGAGACGGCGCTGCAAAACTCGTGGATTATGATGACGGACAAGGAGAAGGAAGCGTTTTACAAGCGATACTTGCTGTGCATGAAATTGAATGTTAGCCCGGATGGCGCGGTCAGCATCACGCTGGGATAAAGGGCAGCGCCTCTGAATGGTGGAGCGAAGGATGGCTTTGCTTGATGACTTGCCATTTCTGAACCTGCTTGCGCCCTTTCTCTTCGGGTATAAACAGCATCGGCACAGCGCCAAGTTTTCATTTGACGCTGTGCCGATGATTTTGTATGATGCTATTTCCGAATTGGTTCATCACGGAATCGACATAGAAGGAAAGATGCGTTTTTATCCTTTTTTTCCTTATTCCTTTATATTCCTCACGCTGCCTCTTTCCACAAGGTGCACCGGCAAAATAACCTTCTTCTGCGCAATCTCTTCCTTCCGCAGCTGTGCCAAAATCATCTCCGTCGCCAAAGTGCCTTTCTTCTCCGAATCCTGATGAATCGTCGTCAGCCCCGGAATCGCCAGCTGCGAAATATAATGATCATCAAAGCCCACAATCGACTTATCGCGCGGCACACTTACCCCGCACTCATGCAGCCCGGACATGATGCCCGCCGCCAGAATATCCGCCGAGGCGAAAATCCCCGTGATTTCGGGACGTGTGCTGAGTTGATGCCCCAGCTTCTTGCCCTCCTGCACGGAAATTTCCTGCGTAAAGACAAGCGCCGGGTCGTACGGCACGCCGTATTCCGCCAAGGCACGGCGATAGCCCTGCAGGCGCAGTTCGATAACGCCTGCGGGGGAAATCGGCGGCGACGCGAACGCAATCACGCGGTGGCCGTTCTCCAGCAGGTGCTTCGTGGCAAGGTAGCCGCCTTTTTCATCCTCCAAGCCGACGCAGCAGATGTTCGGGTCGTCCACATAGCTGTCGATGAGGACGACGGGAATGCCCAGCTTTGCTACGGCATCGAAGAACGAATCCTGAAACAGCCCCGTCATAATCAGCCCGGAGAGCCGCCAGCTGTGAATCAGCCCCTCCAGCGCGGCGACGCTTTCGGCGGAGCGCAGCATCAGGTAGTAGCCGGCTTCACGGGTGCGCTGCTCGACGCTGGCGGCGACGCTGCTCATGAAGGGGTCGCTGACGGTGCTGCCGGTGGTGCGCGGCGTGATGTAAGTGACCATGGCGATGATGGCGGACTGGTCGTTCGCCAGCGAGCGCGCGGACATGCTGGGAACGTAGTGCTCGCGCTCGATAATCTCCCAGATTTTTGCAACCTTCTTTTCGGAAACGCGGCTTTTGCGGTTATGCACCACGTTGGAAACGGTTGTAATGCTTACGCCTGCTTCGGCGGCAATGTCTTTGAGTGTGACCATGCGATGCTCCATTTTTCATGCGGTGTTTTAGGCGTGGAAATATGCGCAGAAAACCATGTCCGCAGATGTGAAACGAAAACGGACGAAGTTTGTGCGCATCATAAAAAGTATACCAGTCTTTGAAGTGGTTCGCAAGCGGTTTCTGGAAAAAAATCCGCAAAAGAAGGGGGAGACAGCCGAAACTGTCCCCCTCATTGAGCGTTTTGGAATTATTCCAGTTCAGCCAGATAGTCCTTAATCGGCAGGTCGCCGGGCTTGCCGGTTTCCGGCGCGGTCAGACCAGCCTGAATGGTTTCGGAGCTGGTAGCGTCGATGGGCGCAACGGCTTCAGAGAAGGTGATTTCGTCCAGGTAGATGACGCACTTGGCGAACGCGCGGATGTGCAGGGCGTTGGTCATGCCCGGGAAGCCGGACGCTTCGAGGTCGATGACGAGATCCTGCCATTCGGTGGTGATGACCGGATGCGTGCCGTCCGCCAGCACAAGGTCAGAGAAGCGCGCCGCGTAGAACTTGGCGTCTTCCGGATGCCAGTCCATGATCAGCTTGTTCTCTTCGCCGCCTTCCGCGCCCTTGATGCGGATGGTCAGATACTTGCAGTAGGAAACGCCGTCCAGACCCCACATGTCAACGGCTTCGCCCCAGTTCGCCATCCAGTCGGCGGCATGGGCGTAGTAGTCGTCTTCGCTGTCGTAGTCTTCCGGGTCATACGCCTTGGGGCGCATGTCGAGCTTCAACGCGCCGTCCTCATTCTTTGCGCGCAGGTTCGCCCAGTTGTCCCACCAGAGGTGCACGCCGTTGGGCGCAAGCTCTGGTTTGGCATTCGGGTCACGGTCGTCAAAGTTGTCCCACAGGTAGGTTTCGCCTTCAGCAAACGCAACGGCTGCCATCGCGAACACCATCGTCAGGGAAAGCAGGAAAGCAAGGAACTTCTTCATGGGGATACCTCCTTTATGATGTTGACGGGTGGATAGGTTTAACGCTCAACCTATCGTTGACATGATTATAACATACCATTTGCCACATGTCAAGAGGGGAGAAGAGGCTTTTTCTGAAAATTTTTATCTTCAGGCACATTGCACATTTCAAAATTTCCTGCTATAATCATGGTACAGGTTTAACGCTTAACCAAATGCGGACAATTTCCACACACTGGAAACGCCGCGGCGAACAAGGAGGACATGAACGATGAAGAGAACCACCCCCATCCTGATGCTTGTGCTGATGCTTCTGCTGACCGCGTGGATGATGCCCGCGACTGCCGAAGAGAATCCGACGCTGCTGACCCTCTACGAAGGCCCGAAGACGATGACGACCTCCGCGACGGCGAAAGTTACCGCGAACGGCAACGACCTGTTCGTCTATGACGTGATGGTCAACCACGAACACATCTGGAATGCCAACACCCAGCCGACGACCACGCCTATGACCTATTTTGACTTCGAGGGCAAAGTGCGCATCGAGGTTGAAATGCCCGGTCTGCCGGACAAAGTGGAGAGCGCCGCCGTCATTCCGCAGTCGTGGGGGATTACGCCCGAAGTCAAGGACGGCAAAGTTTCCTTCATGATTACGGAGCCGGGGCAGTACACCGTTGTCTTCAACGATAACGTCAACAAGGCGCTGCACATCTTCGCCAATCCGCTGGAAACGGACGTCCCTGATCCCGACGACCCGAACGTCTACTATATCCCCTCCGGCGAGTGGGTCATGGACGCTATCGCGCTGGAAGACGGGCAGACGCTCTATATCTCCGGCGGCGCGGTGCTGCATTCCATCATCTCCGTCAATAACGCCAAGAACGTCCGCATCTGCGGGCGCGGCATCATCGACGGCAGCGACTACGACGCGTGGAATCAGCCCGGCTCGTATGCGCGCGTCCCGATTGATCTCAATCACGCGAAGGATGTCACCATCGACGGCATTATCGTCGCCAATTCCAACTGCTGGAACGTCAATTCTTACTCCTCCAAGCATGTGGAAATCAACAACGTCAAGGTCATTTCCGGCCGTCAAAATGGCGATGGCTTCACCTTCCAGTCCTGCACCGACCACACCGTGACGAACAGCTTCGCCCGCACATGGGATGACAGCCTCGTCATCAAGAACTACTCCGGCTCCACCAAGGGCATCACCTTCCGCAACATGCAGGTATGGACGGACCTCGCCCAGTCCATGGAAATCGGCTACGAAACCGACAAGGGCTGGACGCTTGACCCCGAAATCAGCGATGTGCTGTTTGAGAACATCACTGTGCTGTACAACTTCCACAAGCCCGTTATCAGCATCCATAACAGCGACGATGCGTATGTGCACGCCATCGTCTACCGCAACATCGTCGTCGAAAACGCCTTCATGCAGGGTGATAACGGCAATAATAAGGAATTGATTGAGATGACGCTGCAAAATTCGGCGTGGTCGACGGTCAAGGATGAGTTTGGGTCGATTGATGATGTGCTGATTGATGGCCTGACGGTGCTTCGGACGCTGGATGGGAAAGTGCCGGCGTCGAGATTATCGGGGTATGGGGAGGATAATCGGATTACGAATGTGACCTTGCGGAATGTGACGATTCTGGGGGAGAAGATGACGAATTTGAAGCAGATGAAGCTGCGGTATGATGATTATTGTGAGGGGATAGTGGTGGAGTAAGGAAAAAAGAGGATAAACACGCGGAAGAAGTAAGGGAAAAGCGCTCAACTCAATCGCGCGAAGGGGTCAAGGGGGGATCCCCCTTGCGGAGTCCAGAGGC
>OGQP01001635.1_pt1 | contig 12967 bp, 8 predicted proteins | sample 1553251 | NCBI WGS metagenome assembly OGQP01 (sample SAMEA2580016, study PRJEB22360) | human gut metagenome | biome: human gut; feature: human-associated habitat; material: faeces | place: Denmark | collected 2008/2010 | reverse complement strand
ATTAAGGCTTGGGCCTGGGGGGTGGGTTTTGGGCAGCCGTACTGTATTTAACATTACGCTTAAAGAATCCGCTGCCGAAATCGAGCAGGTGGTTGTTACTGCTCTTGGTATTAAGCGTCAGGAAAAAGCCTTGAGCTACAATGTGCAGCAGGTGAAATCGAGCGCCATTACCGATGTGAAGGATGCCAATTTCATCAACGCCCTGTCCGGTAAGGTCGCCGGTATCACGATCAACACCTCGTCGTCGGGTGTCGGCGGCGCCTCCAAGGTTGTCATGCGCGGTAACAAGTCGATCACGCAGTCGTCCAACGCCCTTTATGTGATCGACGGTATTCCGATGTATAACGTGAGCAACGGCGGCGATACGGAATTCGGTTCTCGCGGCGCTACGGAAGCTATTGCCGACCTGAACCCCGAGGATATCGAATCGATGTCGGTCCTGACCGGAGCTTCCGCAGCGGCCCTCTATGGTTCGAGTGCCGCGAACGGAGCCATTATGATTACGACGAAGAAGGGTCAGGCTGGAACATTCAGTGCCTCGTATTCGAATCACACGGATTTTCTCAAACCTTTCGTGATGCCGAAATTCCAGAATCGCTACGGTACGGGCAGCTACGGGAAATCTTCGGGTTCGCCGATCTACAGCTGGGGCGAGAAGTTGACCGATGCGGCGCGTACTGGATACACGCCGGATGATTTTTTCGAGACGGGTTATGTCACGACCAACTCCGTAACACTTTCTGGGGGTACCGAGAAGAACCAGATGTTCTTTTCCGCGGCATCGGTTAATTCCGAAGGTATCATACCCAATAACCTCTATGATCGCTACAATTTCACGTTCCGAAATACGTCGCATTTTCTGAAAGACCGCCTGCGTGTGGACGTAGGTGCGAACTACATCGTGCAGAAAGATCAGAACATGACCAATCAGGGGGTCTATTCGAACCCGCTGGTTTCGGCTTATCTGTTCCCACGAGGCGACAGCTTCGAAGCTGCGAAAATTTTCGAACGCTGGGATCCTGCCCGCAAGATAGCCGTGCAATATTGGCCACAGGGCGAAGGCGGTGATCTGCGCATGCAGAACCCGTACTGGATTGCGTATCGCAATCCCCGCAATACGGACAAAAAACGCTATATGGCCAACGTGTCGATTGCTTTCGACATCCTGCCGTGGCTGAATGTTTCGGGACGAGCCAAGATCGACAATACCAATTCGATCTTCACGCAGAAACTCTACGCTTCATCGAATACCACGATCACGGAAGGTAGCACACAGGGGCATTATACGGAAATTCGCAATACCGATGAGCAGATCTATGCCGATGTAATGGTCAATATCAACAAGACCTTCGCTGACAACAAATTTTCATTGGTTGCCAATGTCGGTGCGTCCGTCAACGACACGAAGAGTAAAGAGCTGAGCTATCGCGGTCCGATTCGGGAGGTCGGTATCCCGAATATGTTTACCGTTTTCGATTTGGACAAGGAGAAATCCCGCGCCCAGAAATACGGCTGGCAGGAGCAGACACAATCGATATTCGCCTCGGTCGAGATGGGCTATAAATCGATGCTCTATCTGACCGTGACGGGTCGCAACGACTGGGCCTCACAACTGGCCGGATCACCGCAGCGTTCGTTCTTCTATCCCTCGGTGGGCCTCTCCTGGCTGCCGACAGCGACTTTCGACATGCCCGAAGCATTTACCTACCTCAAGTTGCGTGCATCGTTCTCATCGGTAGGTATTCCTTTCCCGCGATTCCTGACCACTCCAACCTATCCTTACGACGAGACGAACCAGCAATGGCTGCCTACGACATTCCGTCCGATCGAACAGCTTTACCCGGAGCGTACCAAAACCTGGGAGGTCGGTATCGACGCCCGGCTGTGGAACGACTTGCGACTGGCCGCCTCGTGGTATCGGGCCGATACGAATAATCAGACGTTCCAGCCTACGGTATCCGCCTCGTCGGGCTATTCGAGCATGTACGTCCAGACGGGGAACGTCCGCAACACGGGTGTCGAGGCGAGCCTGGGTTACGGCCATAGGTGGAACAGCTTTTCCTGGGATACGAACTTCACCTTCTCTTGGAATAAGAACGAAGTCACTGAACTGATGGACGGCCTGACTGATCCGCTGACCGGCGAACCGCTGAAAGACCGTCTGGAGATCAAGGGTCTCGGTAAGGCAAAGTACATTATCAAGAAGGGCGGCACACTGGGCGACCTGTATACGACATCCAATCTCAAGTACGATGAGAACGGGTACGTGCAGGTGGATCGCAACGGTAACCTGATAACGACAGACGTTGGCGAGGATATCTATCTCGGCTCTGTTTTCCCCGATTATAATTTGGCATGGCGCAACGATTTCGATTGGAAGGGTGTGCATCTGGGGCTCCTCTTCACGGCTCGCATCGGAGGTATCTGCTATTCGGCAACCCAGGCCAATATGGATCTGTTCGGCGTATCGGAGGTTTCGGCTGCGGCGCGTGATGCCGGAGGTATCTTGATCAACGGACGGGAGATGATTGATCCCCAGCGGTGGTATGCTGCAATCAGTTCGCAAAGCGGACTCCCTCAGTACTACACCTATTCTGCGACCAATGTGCGCCTACAGGAACTTTCACTGGGCTATACGCTTCCGGGCAAATGGTTCCGCGATGTCTGCAAAATCAACATTGCTTTTGTCGGCCGTAATCTGTGGATGATCTACAACAAAGCGCCGTTCGATCCCGAGGCGATTGCTACGACCGGTAATAATTACCAGGGAATCGACTATTTCATGATGCCCTCGCTCCGCAACTTCGGGTTCAGTGTAAAACTCACTTTCTAAACGATGAACAGTATGAAACAGATAGTAAAAACAGCACAATTCCTGCTGCTTTCGGCCGTGCTGTTCTGCGCCTGGGGATGTATGAGCGATTTCGACGCCATCAACCGCAATCCGTCGGAGGCGACCGACGAAGAACTCGGGCGCGAGAACTACAAGATCAGTACGAACCTTCGGGGATTGCAGAATTGGGTCGTTCCCGTGCAGGAACACAGATACCAGTTCAACGAATCGCTGACCGGCAACCCCTATGCCGGCTATATGGCGGAGACACCGGATGGGTGGAAAGAGAAATTCTCGACCTTCAACCCCTCTGCCGACTGGCTGAAATGGCCCTTCGTGATCGTCATGCAGGAGGTCTATCCCTATTTTCGCGGCGTTGTGAACAACACCGAGGACGAAGCGGCCATAGCCCTTGCCCGGTTATTCCGCATAGCGATCATGCACCGCATGACGGACACTTACGGACCGATTCCCTATTCGAAGGTGATCGAGGATTCGTCCGAGTCGCTCACGGTCGCTTACGATTCGCAGGAAACCGTTTATATGAAGATGTTCGAGGAGCTGGACGCCGTAATTGCGGCCCTGCATGCCAACGAGCAGATGTCGGCAGAGGCGTTCCGCAAGTCGGATAATGTTTATTACGGCGACATCAAAAAGTGGATCAAATATGCCAACTCGCTCAAACTGAGAATGGCTATGCGCCTGTCGTATGTGAAATCTGATATCGCCCAAAAGAAGGCCGAGGAGGCCGTTGCGGACGGCGTGATTCTCGACAACGCGGACAATGCCTATATGCACGCTCCCGAAAACCGTGTGGCGCTGATCTACAACGACTGGGGCGACCACCGCGTCGGCGCCGACATCATCAGCTATATGAACGGCTATAAGGACCCGCGCCGCGCCGTGATGTTCACCCAGGGTACCTGGAACAAGAAAACCGATTATTACGGCATGCGCATCGGCACCGACCCGACGAACAAGTCGGCGATGGTTTCGACCTATTCCAATCAGATCGTGGACAGCAAGACGCCCTATCTATGGATGAATGCCGCGGAGGTGACGTTCCTGCGCGCCGAAGGCGCCTTGCGCGGCTGGGCGATGCAGGGCGATGCCAAAGATCTCTACGAAAAGGCCGTCAAACTGTCGTTCGAGGAGCGGGGAGCGACCGGTGTCGACACCTATCTGGCCGATGCGCTCAGTACGCCTCTGAGATATATCGATCCGATGGATAATTACAGTACACAGAGCCCGGCCAGCACGATTACGATTCCGTGGGAAGCGGGCGATACGGATGCCGTCAAGGAGCGTAACCTGGAACGCATCATCACCCAGAAGTGGATCGCTATTTTCCCGCTGGGTATCGAGGCGTGGTCGGAGTATCGCCGCACGGGCTATCCCAAGCTGTTGCCTGCAGTCGAAAACAAGAGTGCCGGTACGGTGAATATAAAATACGGAGCCCGCCGTATCCCGTATCCTTCGGAGGAGTATACCGAAAATCCCGTCCATCTGCAGGAGGCTATTTCGATGCTCAACGGTCGGGACAATGCCGGGACGCGCGTATGGTGGGATGTGAAACCTTTAGAATAAGCCGTTATGAAAAGAATAAATAGATTATCACTCTGGGGAACGATGCTTCTCATGGGACTTTTCTTCGCTTCGTGCAACGACTGGACGGAGACGGAAAGCGTAACCCAGACAACGCAGCGTCCCGACGAGCAGGATCCCGAACTATGGGCGCAATACACAGCCGCACTTCGGGAGTACAAACAAAGCGAACATACGCTCGTTTTCGCCAGTTTCGCCAACGGCGCACCCGTCGCCACAAGCGAAAAGGACTGCCTGCGCAGCCTTCCCGACTCGCTGGACGTCGTGTCGCTGACCAATGCCGACAATTTTTCGGAATATGACCGGGAAGACCTCACCGTGCTCAAGGAAAAAGGGACGCGCGCCGTCTATTTTGTCGATTACGCTTCGCGCAGCGCCGAATTTACGGACTTGACCGCTTTGGGCGCCTATTTGGATAAGGTCGTCGCCCGCACCCGCGAACTGGGGCTCGACGGACTCTCTTTTTCGGGGATTCCCGTTTTCGGATCATATACCGACCAGGCAGCGCAGAAAGCCGTAGCATCGCTTTTCATAGAGAAATTTGCCGCTGTAGCCGGACCTGACAAGGAGTTGCTGCTGCTTTTCGAGGGCGATCCCCAATTCCTCGCGCCGGCAGATCGGGCTAAGGTCGACTATTTCGTACTCGACACAAAAGAGACGGACAACGCTACAGACTTGAAGTTGCAAGTACTTCGCGCTCTGAGTGCCGGCGCCGTTCCGTGCAATAAACTGTTACTCGGGGCCATGACTGAATACGAATTTACGGATGAGGATAAGGGTGCTGCGGATGCGATTTCTGCATTGACAATACGCATTCCCGAAATCGGACCGCAGCCATTGGCCGGTCTTTGTATCTATAGTGTCAATGCAGACTATTTCGGTGCCGAGTTTATCTATCCGCTTACCCGGCAAGCAATACAGACCTTGAACCCATCCAAATAACCGAAAGCTATGAAAAGGAACAATCCATATCTTTTAGCGGCGGCCCTGCTGGCTGTAGCTTTCACGGGCTGTAAAAACGACGAATACGATAATAAATCGCCTTTCGACAATGTGGTCTACCTCAATGTTTCGGAGAACAGCGACACACAGGTCACGACGTTCAAGAAGACGCTGCCCGATCTGCCGAAGACCTTTTCCGTCGTGCTGAGCTATCCCGCCTCGCAGGCGGTCAGCGTCGGCGTCGAAGTCGATCCGTCGCTGGTCGAAACCTACAATGCCCGGCACAATACGTCGTGGACGATGCTCGATGCGAAATATTATGAACTATCGGTGACCGAACTCACGATTCCGGCCGGCAAGACCATCTCGGATGCCGTGACCTTGAAACTGAAAAATCTCGACGGCTCGGGCGAGGTCGAGGAACTGCCCATCGACCAGACCTACCTGCTGCCCGTGACGATTGCCGATGTCGGCGGGGGTGTTGCGAAGCTGCACAGCTCCGCGACGGCCTACTATCTGGTGAAACGCTCCTCGGCCATCACCTCGGCGGCCTCGCTGCGCGACAACTGGATCAATTTCCCGACGCTCGACAAGGCTTCGGAGGGCAGTATGTTGTTCAACAACCTGATGGCCGTAACCTACGAGGCGATTATCCGTGTGGACGACTTTTCGAAGCATTCCGAGATTTCGACGATCATGGGTGTCGAAAACTACCTGCTGCTGCGCATCGGCGACGCTTCGTTCCCGCGCCAGCAGATCCAGTTCGACGGTTCGGGCGATGCAGCTCAGACCCCGGGCTTCGGGAAATTCCCCAAGAAGGACGAGACGAAACTGCTCAATCCCGGGGAGTGGTACCACATTGCTGCCACCTACAGTTATGCTACGCGTGAAGTCTGCATCTACGTCAACGGCAAGCTCCAGAGCCGGGGCACCGATCTCGGCAATTCGGCCTCGACACCGTTCAACCTTGCGGGGCGCGCCTTCTACGATCTCTACCTGCAAGACCCGGAAACGTATAAGGACTACAAGGACTGGGGTAATTTCCGCCAGTTCTTCCTCGGCAAGTCTTATGACGACTCGCGCCAGCTCAACGGCGATATTACCGAAGTGCGTGTCTGGTCGGTAGCCCGCAGCGAACAGGAAATTTGGGACAATATGTACGATGTCGATCCCAAAACTCCCGGCCTGATCGGCTACTGGAAATTTGACGAGGGCGAAGGTAACGTCATCAAGGACTGGACCGGCAATGGCAACGACGCTGTAGCTGAAAAAGACCTTGACTGGCCCAACGGCATTGAAGTTCCCCAAATCAATAAAGAGTAATCTAAAATGTCGATTATGAAAATGAAAAATATAATAAGCCAATTACTCCGGGGCGGACTGTTATGTGTAGCGATAACGGCTTTCGTTACGTCCTGTAGTACGGATGAAATCACCTACGCTACAGGGCAAAAACCCGATAAGGAAACACTGGAGACGGTTGCCGGTACGCTGCGCAGTTCGAAATCGCTGCGAGACCGAGTGCCCATTCATCTTACCGAAGGCAATGAAGATGCTGTTTCCGATAAGATCTATTACCGGCTCAATCAAGCGGCATCGCAAGCATTAACGCTGACAGCGACACCCAACCCGTCACTGGTAGCAGATTACAATGCCGACAACAAGGCCAATCTGCAACCGTTGCCTGTTGCCAATATCAAATTAGCTAACGGCGGTAAAATCACGATTCCGGCAGGAACACGAGTTTCGGAAAAACTCGATTTGACAATCGAATCCGACGGATTGACGCCGGGCATCTATCTGATGCCAGTCGTTGTCAATATCTCCGAAAACGAGCAGCATGTGCTTTATTACGGGGTAACTGTCCGGGAATTCGACGAGAACATCTATCAGGATGGCGATGACCTTCATAATATAGAACTGGATACCGAGTGGACAACCGTGTTTTATCTCAACACCAGCGAGGTGCAGGCGCATTATGCCGACTACGTAGCCTGGGAAAAACAGGACATGAATACTTTCGAATCGGTCTACAGGGCCTCTTTGGGGAATATCGTCAATTTGCGGATAGCTCAGGTCGGCTATGACCCGGACTCGAAGCGCGCGCTCTTTTCTCTGACCTCCGACTTGCGTTATACGGTAGAACATGCCGACAAATACATTCGCCAAATGCAGGATAAAGGTCGGAAGGTGTGCGTCTGCATCGAAGGCGGCGGCAGTGGTTTGGGGTTCTGCAATATGACCGATGCGCAGATCGCCGATTTCGCGGAACAGGTCAGAATCTTCATTACGACCTACCGGCTCGATGGCGTAAATCTCTGGGATCGCGGTTCCGGCTATGGGAAAGAGGGAATGCCTGCGGTAAATACCACTTCTTATCCCAAGCTGATCAAGGCCCTGCACGAAGCGATGCCCGACAAGATGCTGACCGTGGTCGACTACGAAGAGCCTACCGAATCGTTTTACGACACGAGTCTTACAGGTGGCATTGCCGTCGGCGAACTGATCGACTATGCTTGGCACGGTTATGTTTCTGAAAATGAACCGATCAGATTCATTAATCCGTATAATCAATTCACCTCCTACGAACAAGTGTATTCCCGCAAACCATTTGCCGGATTGGAGGAATCTCGCTACGGAAATGTCAATGTGCCGTATTATTCGACCAGAAGTGACTTATACATAGACATGAATATGGATTTGTGGTCGATGAATCTCATATTGTGGAACTTAGAGCGACAGAGTGATATCATTGTCTTCGATGATTTGTCATTGCCAAAGGCCATGGATGCGGAAAGCGGTTGCATTGACGTCATAGGCAATATCTATATGTATCTTGCATATGACGAGAATTTTGAAGCGCCTTACGGCTATAACGTAATGATGCGTATTCCCGGAATATATCGGCAAGGAAGTAAAAACTATGATACATTCGCAAAAGATTGGTAAACAGAAAGAAACATATGCAGGGTTCGCACCCATAATCAAAATTTCAACCAAAACTATTACAACTATGAAAAAATCATTTATGTTTATGACGTCACTCTTCGCAGTGGCAACTCTGATTTCGTCCTGCACCAAGGACGTTGAACCGGAAGCGGATAACGCTGCGGCAACCATCGTAACACGTGCGGCCGGGGATACTCCGGCTCCTACGGCCTACATCGAAGTCAACGACACCAATCCGTTGAATGTTCTGATGTATCGCAATGCGGACAACACCCCGTTCTTCAAGATCACGAAGGTATTCGCGGCCAATATCAATGACAACGGCAGTGAACCCTGCCTTTACCTGAACGACAATGTAACCGAAGTACTGGTTCCGTCCGCCGGATCGACTACGACCGGCCATTACAAGTACGTGCAGCCGATCCGTCAGGACGGAGGCAAGGTACTGCTCTCCATCCTCGGCAACCACAAGGGTGTCGGAGTCGGCAACCTGACGGAAGCCAATCAGGAGAAGTTCGCAGAGATTCTGGCTTGGGCTGTCGAAGAGTACCAGCTCGATGGCATCGACTTCGACGACGAATGGTCCAAGTATGGCGAAAACTCCAATTTCCCCTCGTCAGTATCCGGGTCATTCAGCGGTCTGGTGTTAAAACTGCGCGAGAAACTCGATGCACGTTTCCCCAATGAGCACAAACTGATTACCGTATTCTACATCGGCTATGCATCGTCGTTGTCCTCGGCTGCTGTTGCCGCTTGTGACTACGGATGGTATGCTTATTTCGGTCCCAATGTTTATGTATCGCCATCTTCTCCGTGGACCAATGCTAAATGGTCTGCACAGGCGATTAACCTGAATCAGAGTTATAATGCAATTACTCTTAACCAGATCAAGAATCGGTCGGCACAATCGAAAACGGATGGTATGGGTGCGATCATGACCTACGACTTGCGTGTCCAAACTAATCGTGACCCTCTTGCAGCGATTCAGAAGATTGGCGAAGGCATCGGTCTTACAGTCAGCCGTGCCAGCTCTCCCGCAAGCGGTTATGCCAAGGATTGGTCTACGGGTGGCCCTGGTACAACGATTACGTATGCTGATGTGCAATAAGTTCAGAACGGTGCGTATTCTGTATATGTAGCAAATGTCTGCTATGGCGTTTGCAACCCGCACACCATTCTGGAACCGGTGTGCGGGCTTTTTGTGCCCATATGTGAATGCTATTAAGGCATTCGAACACCATTAAAACAGCCTTAAAACAAAATATACAAGGAAATAACCCCGTAAACTCTTTTCAGAATATACGGGGTTTCACAAAATTGATATCGCAAATAATGTATATGTAGCAAGTGCCTGCTATGGTCTTTTTCAATCACTTACAACTTATCTTTTATGTTTATCAATTTTGCGGCCAAAGAGAAATTATAGAATTCTATTGATTATACAAGAAGATTCCGGTAATTAATATAATATTTCTGCAAAGATAGCATAATTCTTCAAATTAAAATTGTGCTATCCGGAAAATAACGGGCGGGGCGATGCATTACGCAGAGTAGGTCGTGGAAAACCCGTAAGCAATAACACAAAGCCCACGCCCGTTAAGGTCGTTGCTTCTGAAAAAATACCTCGCCCATTGCGGGCGCGGGACTATGAATCTGCCGCTTACTGTAAATTTCCACGTTTACTCTGCAGCAAATGCTGCCCGTTTTCAACGGATAGCAGTACAAAGATATAAATAAAAAATAGATTCCGAAGAAATTCCGGTATGTTTTTTCCAATAAACATCACTCAATCACACAAATAAGATGGAAACAGGTCATTTTGTTTGCCGTAGATAATTCCTTATGCAATGGTCGAGCCATCCAGCCGTCAAAAATGCAAATATAGATGGATAGATTGTTATGCACATCCTTATATCGGGCTTTGTTAAAGTCGCTGACTCGGAAGGCTGTTTCAGAAAACAGATTACGGAACTACTTTCACGATTTCGCACAACAGGCCATGACCATCTGCGACGATACGGATGCTCTATCGGCATTGAGGACTTTGAACTATACGCAGGTTCAATTCCGCTCCCTTCTTCGCCGGGTTTCCGAACGGGACACTCCGCCGCCGCATTATCTATCCCGGTTTATAAATCAAGCTATTGAGTTCATCCGGACGGAAACGGATTTGTTGTATTATCGCCTTGAACATCCGCAGTATTTTATCTCTGAGCCTGCACCTCAGTCGCCGCTCCATTGGTCTAAAAAATACCATGCTGTCGACCTGTCGGAGATTCTTTGCAGTTTCGATCTGATGAGTCCAAGACCTATTATCTTGTCCGACGGTCGCGAAGCTCCGTTTTATCTGGTTATTCAGCTTTTCGAACAATTTCTGAATGTCAAACTCGGAAATCCGGGCGACATCAAACGCCGTGTTCTCGAACGCAAAAAAGATCGCACGAAGTTTACAGAAGTAATATTCCATACCCTGAACGACGATGAGAATGAGTAAACTATTTTCGGCGATTTTTTATGACTACGTAGCTGTCTACGTATGTAAATCGGCATCGGAAAAACACCCATCTTTACCTCCGAAATCCAAATATAATATTATGGCACAAACTACATCTGAACTCGAAGAAAGCCTGCTTATCAGGCTGCTCACGACCTCGCCCGACCGACGGCTGACAGATTCGGAACGCAAGGCGTTCGATGCTGCCCATGAAGATTACATCGACGCATTGCAGGCCTTGTCGCAGGATTTGCGGAAATCGCCGCTCGAAATTCTGCATCGACTGATTCGCGCCGACGCCCGGCTATGCCGACTGAAGAATTGCATCTGCGATAAGCACTCGCTGCAAGCCTCGCTGCTGAAATCCGCCATCCAACTGACGAATTTTGAGATCCGCCTGATTTTCACCCGGCTTCGCTATCCGTCCATCGCCGATCCGGTGTCGGCCGAAGTCCCCAAATCGCCGCTGTTCCTCTCCGAGCAATTCACGCCTACGGATATCATGGAACTTGCTACGGCTCTGCAACTCTCCGGAGCCATACGCCGCATCGACGGCACACGGATCGATCTGGCGACACTTGTCGATGTGCTTTCCGGAACTTTCAACGTCCGTATCAACAATCCGGAACAGTGTCGCCATGCCGTCGTCAACCGTAAGCTGCGCCTGACCCGTTTTCTGGATTTCCTGCGCAACAATCTGATTGCCTATAGCCAGCGATAGCTGGAATGCCCAATTAGAGAAAAGCAAATGAGACAATTCTTTTCATTTGCTTTTTTATCGGCTATTTCATATCTTTGCCATAGAGTCTTTGACAAGTCAAAATGGAATACAAAGGACACTGCCTTTAAAGTTGACAAATCATTACCTCGACTTTTACCTTATGCTGTCTGTCAGATAGTTAGATTTGATTGGAACTTTTGCCACCAAAAGTAAATAAAATTAAAATCTTTTCCTTACTTTTGTCAGCTATATTCCGTTGACACCTATGAAAAAACTTTTACTCTTGCTCGCCCTTTCCGGATGCGTCGCCGCAGGACACGCACAGGAGATTCTGCTGGGAACCGATTTCAAAATGTATTTCGACAACAAGGAATTCGGCAGCAACGAGTTCGCCGTGCCGGGACTGGACATCGAATCGGGCACGGACTTCGCAGCCCGGCTGACGCCCCGTGTCGGCATCCGGTGGGACGAGAAAAACACGCTGGTCATCGCCGCGGACATGATCAAGAATTTCGGAACCCAGGAATCGGCCTATCTTTCGGAGATCAAACCCGTCTTCTACTACCAGTTCCAGACGCCCAAGGTGACGGCCGCAGCCGGTATCTTCACGCGCGACATGATGCACGACGACGACTATTCGACGGCATTCTTCTCCGAGTCGGAACGCTTCTTCCACAACCGCATGAACGGCGTGCTGGCGCAGTACAACGGCAAAAGGGACTCCTACGTCGAGTTCGTCTGCGACTGGGAGGGCATGTATTCCACCCTCTCGCGCGAAAAGTTCCGCATCCTGCTCGCCGGACGCCACTACCTCGACACGTTCTACTACGGGTTCAACTACTCGATGTTCCACTATGCGGGACAGCAGGGCGCGCCGATCGAAAACGTCGTCGACCTGCAACTGCTCAACCCCTGCGTCGGCGTGCGGTTCAACGCCTTCTTCGATTTCGACATCAAACTGGGAGCTTTGCTCACGGCCCAGCGCGACCGCAGTTTCGGCCACTCGTGGGAAAAGCCCTGCATGGGCGAGTTCGCCTTCCGGATCAGCCGCTGGGGACTGTCGCTCGACGAACGCCTCTATGTCGGCGACAACATCCACCCCTTCTTCTACGGACATGAACTCGAAGACGGCACACCGCTCCCCTACGGCCGCGAGTTGTACCCCGCCGAGAGTTTCTTCCGCACCGACCAGAAGGTGTACAGCCGCACGGCGCTCTCCTACCGCCGCTCGTTCTTCAACGACACGGTCTCGGTCCGCGCGGAGTTCGCCGCCCACCACGACGGCACGGCCCTGGGAACCCAGCAAATGCTGGTCGTGGGGGTGAAACTGCTCAAAACCGTTTACAACAGCAAAAATCATAAAAAATAATATGGCAAGCGAAACAAACGAAACACGGGAGAAGTCGCTGAACTTCCTCGAAGA
>OGQP01001634.1_pt1 | contig 12973 bp, 10 predicted proteins | sample 1553251 | NCBI WGS metagenome assembly OGQP01 (sample SAMEA2580016, study PRJEB22360) | human gut metagenome | biome: human gut; feature: human-associated habitat; material: faeces | place: Denmark | collected 2008/2010 | reverse complement strand
AGCACCTGCCCCGGGGGGAGGTGACGGTGTCCCTGGGGCGGCGGCGGAACATCTTCTGCCTGTTCGGCGGAGGGGACGGTCCCCCCCGTCATCCGGATGTATTCAAAACTGCCGCTCCTCCGGGAATGAAAGCCCCCTTGGACTGCGGCCATCAGGAATTCCCCGATGATGGAAGTAATGGAATGCCTGAATACTACTGCGTCCAGAAGGCCGTCACTGTTGTCCGCTTCAGCAAAGAAGTTAAGCGGCCCGCCATACTTGCGTCCATTGCCGAAGATGATGGAACGGCCTTCCAATACCCGGCCTTCATCTGTGGTCAGGGTGAGGTGCGGCTGTTTTTCCGTACAGACGCGGGCGCCGGCAATTACATAGGCAAGGGCTTTCCATTTTTTTTTCATTTCCCATGTGGTCAGTTCTACGGCTCGGGCATCCGCGCCAATGCCCGCCATTTGGAGAAAAACTTGCCCGTTGAATGCGAACAGGTCCACATTTTTGGAACGCCCCGTGTTCAGAATGTGCAGGGCGTGGTCGAAATCCGGGCGGATTCCTATTTCCCGTGAAAAAACATTCATGGTACCCGCAGGGAAGGGGGCCAGCACCGTTTCCGTATTGCAGAGAGCCCTTGCCGCGATTCCCAGCGTGCCGTCCCCGCCTGCCACAGCAACGGCAGGCGCTCCGGAATTAGCCTGAGAAACCAAATGGTTCAACATGTCTTCCCTGCTTTCCGGTTCAATGACGTCAAAAAAATCCCGGTGCCGATCCAGCCAGCGGCGGAATCGTCCGGCTCTGGCGCTGCGCGCCGTGTTATTGAAAAACAGGGGAATTTTCATGGAGCGGACACGAAGAAGTTCAAAATCTGAACCGGGGCTTCCGTGTGTGCCACAGGTTCATGGCGCACGGTTCCGTCAGGCAGCTTGAACTCCAGCATTCCGCGGGAAATATTGTCCGGCAGGAGTACCTCAAGAAACTTCCTCATGTCGTCGGACGGTCCGGGTGTAATGCCTTCCGCCAGAACTTTCCCTTCTTCCGATTTGAGGACGACGTGCAAGGGAAGCCTTCTGGCACCGTTTTTTCTCTCTTCCCTGATGTCCAGCATCAGCCGGCTGCCGGGCACATATTCCGGTTGGGCCACCACCCATTCATTCGCCAGTTTCATGTAGCGGTCCGTGATATTGACGGCGGGGACGGTACGGCTTTCCGGAGGGAAAGCCAGCGCGTGCCGTTTTTCGTCGTAGCGGGATTCCCATATCATAGGAAAAAAGGCTCCTGAAGGTTCTTTTTTCCAGGAGGTGGCATAAATGGCGTTCTCCGGTTTGCGGGGATCCAGCATGCTGATGGCGGACATCACCCACGGGGTGTTGAAGTCCTTTTCATTGTATTCCAGCATTTTCCATTCTCCGTCACACCAGGCTTCCACCCAGTTGTGGTTGCCGCGCACGTGGTTCCAGGTAAGAACGCCCGCCATGCGGGCCGGAATGCCCACGGAGCGAAGAGCGCAGATTAGCAGGATGCTTTGGCCCGTACAGGAGACCTTGCCGGATTGCAGGGATTCCTTGACTCCCTGGTGGGGAACTCTTCTCTCCGTGGAATAGCGTACATTCAGGGTTTTCTGGATGAGGGAGGCGATGGCGAGGGCGGCTTCCCGCCCCGTCTTGCATGGGGAAACAAGCGGTGCGAAGAGGTGATGGAACTGCTCCCTCCATTCGTCTCGCGGTTCGTTGACCACGGCATAAGGGAGAACATTATTTTCATAAAGTTCCCACGGAACCTGGGCAGCCCAGGGGAATTGGCTCCGTGCAGCCAGGGCGAGGCGGACTTCCCGGACCAGCCTTTCTTGCGTAACCGTTCCCCTGTCCTGCGCGGGCATGTGGGCACGCAGAAACTCCACCCCGTCCTGAATGGCGTCATGGGCGGCGCAAATAGCGGCGGTCAGGCCCGGGAGAAGGGCGAAAGGCAGCAGATTCATGAACGTTGAAATTCATACCTGAATTCCGGGAGGGAGACAAGCTTCCTCTTGCGCAAGAAGGGTATGGAAATGGGCAAAGAGATGCGTGTCTTCCGGCGGAGTGGGGGCAAAGGGTGCGTCGTTATCCAGAATATCCTCGCAAATGCGCATGAAATCGCGGGCGGTTTTCGCCCTTTTCATGTAATGGTCAAAAGTGTCGGGAAGTCCCCGAGCGGTATAAACCAGATATTTTTTCATGCGGTGGATGTGTTTTTCCTCCACATAATGTTCCTGCATTTCCCGCGTGCGTTCATAAAGGCGGCGAATATAGTGCAGCACGTTCCGGAAAGTAAGGTCTGCTGCAGGATGGCCCTGAAAGCGGGAATGAAGCTGTGAAAATATCCAGGGATTGCGCAGGGCTGCCCGTCCAATCATCAGCCCAGCTGGCCGGGCCAGCCGCACCCATGCCTCCGCTGTGGCTGCATCCACAATATTTCCGTTGGCGACTACTGGGCATTTCAGCATTCCTGCGGCCCATTTCACCCATTCCGGGTGTACCGGGGAGCGGTAGCCCTCACGGACGGTGCGGGCGTGGATGCACACCCTGTCCGGGGAATGGGAGGCAATTACCGGAAGAATCCGTTCAAACTCGTCCGGCGTTTCGTATCCCAGGCGGCATTTGACGGTGAAGGCTCCGGGGGGCAATACGTCCCGAAGCGCTCCCAGGGCCGCGTCCATGGCCTTCAGGGACCGCAGCATGCCTCCGCCCGCATTTCTCCGGCATACGATGGGAGCGGGGCAGCCCATGTTCAGATCCACGCCTGCACAGGCGTGTTCCATCAGGACCTGCGCATCCCTTGCCAGGTATTCCGGTTCATGGCCCACGAGCTGTCCGTAAATGGGGCGGCCTGTAGGATTTTCATCAATGGAGCGCAGAATGTATGGCGACATCTTTTTATGATGGGCCACCGTCCGGAAATACTCCGTGATGAAATAATCCGGCAGGGAATTCAAGTCCTTCAATGTGTTGAGGAAAGCCAGATCCGTCACATCTTTCATGGGGGCCAGGGCCAGGAGCATGGGTCTGTGCATACCGTGAAAAGCTCCGGTTGGCAAGCTGTGATTGTCTTGACGAAAGAAGGAAAGTGTGGAAGCTGGGAGCATGAATCAGGACTCAACCCGCAAAGCCAGAGTGAATGTGAGACGGGCCGAAGTAATGGAGCAGGTGGAAAAGGAAATCCAGCAGCATTACCAGAGTGAATTGATTTCCCACATCCGTTCTGCGGGCAATGTGTACAATCTGGGCCATACGGAATTTTTTCTCGCCCGGGAGTTCGGGTTCTGCAACGGCGTGCGCCGTGCTATTGATATAGCATATGCGGCACGCAGAGTGTTTCCTGACCGGCGGATTTTTCTGATTGGGGACATTATTCACAATCCGGAAGTGAACCGGCAGCTGGAGGAAATGGGCATTCGAAAACTTCCCTGGAAGCAGTTGGATTCCTCCTATGACCGGGTTGCTCCGGACGATGTGGTGATTATTCCCGCGTTCGGTGTTCCCACTCCTTTCATGGATGCGCTGGAGGAGAAGGGCGTGCAGATTGTGGATACGACATGCGGAGACGTGATGAAGGTCTGGAAAAGAGTGAAGAATTACGCCGCCATGGGGATTACCTCCATTATCCACGGTAAGGCTACCCATGAGGAAACCAGCGCTACGGCTTCCCGGGCTCTTGGGGAACGGGGAAGGGGGAAATACCTGGTGGTTTACGATTTGGAGGATGCCCGTATCCTGTGCGACTACATCATGGGCCGCGGAGACCGCGAGGCATTCCTGAAACGGTTTGAAGGATGCTGTTCCCCGGGATTCGATCCCGACCGGGATCTGGAGGAGGTTGGCATCGCCAACCAGACCACCATGTTGAAAACGGAGACGCAGACGCTCCAGAAGATGGTGAAGGATGCCATTGTTCAGAGGGACGGGGACGATGATAATTTTTATGTGTTTGACACCATTTGCGGTGCTACCCAGGATCGCCAAGATGCCCTGTATGAACTGCTGAAAAATCCTCTGGACGTCATGTTTGTGGTGGGTGGCTACAACAGTTCCAACACAACGCATCTGGTGGATATTGCCAGGGAGCATGTGCCCACGTACTTCATTGAGTCCGCAGAATGCATCAAGTCCATCCAGTATGTGGATGCTTTTGATACGAAGACGCGGGAAGTGCGCCGCATGGCTACGGAACCGGTAGTGCAGAACCTGGGCAAATCCCTGAAGGTGGGAATTACGGCGGGCGCCTCATGCCCGGCCAACCTGATTGAGGCCACCATCCTCCGCATTGCGGATCTGCGCAAGTAGCAAAACGCCTCCGGTTTGGTGAATGAGAAAAAAGAGTTCTCTTTCAACGGCGGCACGGCCGTTTTTTCCGTAACACGGCGCAGTTGCCTGGGCCGCGGAAGAAAGCATAGGGAAAACTGCGCGGGAGCGTTTCCTAAATTTCCAAATCTTCCGGTGTAACGGAACGTTGTTCCCGGGATGCAAGCAGTACAGCTTGTTCCACGACATATTCCGTATTGGAGTCAAAACGGTAGGCGTTGCAGTTGGGACACACTGCCGTAGTCAGGGATACGATGGAACCGCAGGCTTCGCAAACCTTGAAGTCCCCGGGACGGTCAATAATCAGTTTGGCTTTATCCAGGCGGGATTGCTGCATGGGAGTAGAAAATAAAACAAGCCGCTCAGCAGAACAGAGCGGCTTGCCATAAAGAATCGTCAGAAAACCGAAGTGAAAACTCAGGCGATTTTTGCGATGGCCTTGGCGGCCTTGCTCTTGTAGTTGGCTGCACGATTGGCGGGGATGATGCCAACCTTGGCGGCTTTGTCAACGGCTGAGGAGAAAGTGTTGTAGGCAGCAGCAGCGGCTTCCTTGTCGGACGTTTCCACCGCAGCGGCAACTTTCTTGCGGAGGGTCTTCAACTTGGAGGTCACGGCGCGGTTGCGGGCGGTGCGGGTTGCTGTCTGGCGGATGCGCTTGAGTGCGGATTTGGTATTGGCCATGTTTAAAAAAGGTTCGGTTTCCGTTTCGAGGTGGCAAAAACATTAGAATAACAGGACAAAATGTCAAGCTCTTGATGTATTTTTTAAGGCATTCCTTTCCTGCACGGGCTGACTGTGGGCTTTACCGGAAAAGGAGTTTGTGGCACTATATTCTCCCGTTATGAAGAAACGCGTGGATTTGCCTGAAAAAAAATATGAAGGATATATTTTTGATTTGGACGGCACCCTGGTGGACAGTATGCCGCTCCATTACAGGGCATGGCGTGAAGCCCTGGCTCGAGCGGGGGCTCCGGACCATGTGTTCCGGGCGGATGAATTTTATTCCTGCGGCGGAAAATCCGCCAATGATGTGGTGCGTTTTTTAAATGAACGGTACGGCATGCACATGGATGCGGCGTCCACAGCTGCGGACAAGCGCCGCATTTATTTGGAAATGCTGGAAAAGGAAGGCATGCAGCCTATCCGGGAAGTGGTGGAATTCGTGCATTCCCTGGGAGACGCCCCCAAGGCGATAGCTACCGGGAGCGCCATGCCGGGAGCGTCCCGGACTCTGGCTGCTGCCGGACTTTCAGGCCTTTTTGATGTGATTTTGACGCCGGATGAGGTGGAGCATGGCAAACCTGCTCCGGACATGTTTTTGAAGGCGGCGGAACTCCTGGGGGCATCCCCGGACCGTTGCGTGGTTTTTGAGGATGCCGAACCCGGCATGAAAGCTGCCGCGGCCGCAGGAATGGACTGCGTACAGGTCCGGCGGCCATCCCTGTCCTGATTCCTCTTTCCGGATTTGGTACGGAAGGGGATTCCGGGATTTTCCTCCTTTCTCCATGCCCTTCTTCCTTTTAAGGAAAAGGCTTCACATTGCGCCCGGAATGCGTTAGAACCTTTTTTCCTATTGAACAAATAAAATATTATTTGCACATGAGCACAAACGACAAAACATCATCCGCCCCGACGAAAACCCGCATGACAGGAGCTGAAGTGCTCGTGGAATGCCTCGTGCGTGAAGGTGTAGACGTCGTCTTTGCCTATCCTGGCGGCGCCAGCATGCCGATTCATCAGGCCCTGAGCCATCAGCCCAAGATACGGACCATCCTGCCCCGCCATGAACAGGGCGGGGCATTCGGCGCGGAAGGCTATGGCCGCGTTACGGGCAAGGTGGGCGTTTGCATTTCCACTTCCGGCCCCGGCGCCACCAACATGATTACCTCTATTGCGGATGCTTATCTGGACTCCACGCCTCTGGTGGCGATTACGGCTCAGGTCATGCGCTCCTTGATTGGACGCGGCGCCTTCCAGGAAACAGACGTATTCGGCATGACCGCCCCTATCGTGAAGCACAGCTATCTGGTGACGGAACCGGAAGAACTGCCCCGTATCATCAAGGAAGCCTTCTACATCGCCTCTACGGGCCGTCCGGGCCCTGTGCTGATTGACATGCCCAAGGACGTGCAGGAGGCCGTGTTTACACCGGACTTTGACATGGAGATGGATATTCCCGGCTACAACCCCGTGCTGCCCGTCCCTGCGGATAAGCTGGAAGAACTCATCCCGTTGATTGAAAACGCCAGGCGGCCTGTCATTTACGCCGGCGGCGGCATCATTTCTGCGGAAGCTTCCGGGGATCTTCTGGAATTTGCGGAACGTTCCCAGATTCCTGTGGCGACCACCCTGATGGGCATTGGCGCCATGCCGGAAACCCACCCTCTTTCCCTGCGTTGGCTGGGCATGCACGGAGCCGTGTTTGCGAATAACGCCGTGAATGAAGCGGATCTGGTTATTGCCCTGGGCGCCCGGTTTGACGACCGCGTGACAGGCGCCGTCAATATGTTCTGTCCGGAATCCACGATCGTTCACATTGATATCGACGCCAGCGAGATCAATAAAAACAAGAAGGTGGCGTATCCCATCCGCGCAAACGTGAAGGACGCCCTCCGGGTGCTCAACTCCGCTCTGGCCGCAAAAGGCTGGGAGCGCAAATCCTCCGTCTACACCCGCACTCCTGAATGGTTCGGCGTGATTGACGGCTGGAAAAAACAGTACCCCTTCTCCTATGAGGACCGCAAAGGGTATATCGCCCCGCAGGCTGTCATTGAGGAGCTCTACCGCCAGACGGCGGACAAGGACCCCATCATCTGCACGGGGGTGGGCCAGCATCAGATGTTTGCCGCTCAATTCTTCAAATTTGACAAGCCCCGCCGTCTGGCCACTTCCGGCGGTTTGGGAACCATGGGCTATGGACTTCCCGCCTCCATGGGAGCGTGCCTGGCTTATCCGGACAGACTGGTTGTGAATATTGACGGGGTACTACGGTTCCATGCTCATGAATATTCAGGAGCTGGCAACCATTCATGTGGAGCGTCTGCCCGTCAAATGCATTATTCTGAACAACCAGCACCTGGGCATGGTGGTCCAATGGGAAGATTTGAAGTATGATTCCAACCGGGCCCAAACCTTCCTGGCGGACCCGCACGACAATTATGATCCTACCCATAAAACGGAAGATGTCATCTACCCGAACTATCCACTTATTTGTGCCGGGTTCGGCGTCAAGTGCGAGCGTGTGCTTCGCATAGAGGAGCTTCCGGCGGCTATCACTCGGATGATTGAATCCCCTGAGGCCTATGTCCTGGACGTCATGGTTCCCCATGATGTGCATGTGCTGCCGATGATTCTGGGGGGCATGAGCTACAAGGATGTGATTCTGGAACGTATTGCCGGGGATGGTTCCGCCAAAAAGGCGTCTGAACTGGGCAAGGAAATCCCGACTGCCCTGTAAGAGCGAGGCAAGCTTCTTCTATTGAGCCTTAAACAGGAGCCGTCCGTAAGGGCGGCTCCTGTTGCATGGCGGCGCAAGTGGAATGCAGGTCAGTTGACTGCCATTAGGGTGGCAGCAAGGCATGTATATAGATCCGGATATTCCTGTTTTCCGGTAGGTGAATTCCTGGTTTTGTGAAGGAATGAGGAAGATGTTTCTGGACGCAGTAAAAAAGAACGGTTAGCATCAATGAGCCAAATTGAGTGCAAGCTGGCTCGGACGTGAAGTAACTGAGGTTTTCTAAGATGATGCCATATCGGATGCTGCGCTTGCGCCAACCTCAAGCTCACAGAAAATTTCCGGGAATCCGGCGCATGCTGTAAGCGATTGAGAAATGTAGCTTGACAGAAAAATTCCCTTTGATCAGGCCTGACCGCATCTGGTTCTTGCATCAGGTTGGCGCAAGACCTTTGTTGCATGTTTGATACTCAAACCGTATTCGTCAGGCCGTCGCACCCACACGGGTGCGTGAATTGAAACATTTGCTATCCAAGGTTGGTTTCCTACGTCGGAAGTCGCACCCACACGGGTGCGTGAATTGAAACATCCACAGGCATTCAATCTTCTTGCCGCCCTGCGGTCGCACCCACACGGGTGCGTGAATTGAAACTCCCTGACGTGCTTGACCAGATAGGGCTTGGTTGTCGCACCCACACGGGTGCGTGAATTGAAACGAGACGGGCGATTTGCGGATGGCGGTGGACTGGGTCGCACCCACACGGGTGCGTGAATTGAAACAATTTATCAGATTTTCTTATCTTGTCAAATAATTGTCGCACCCACACGGGTGCGTGAATTGAAACTCCAACAACCCTATAACAATATAAACATCATAGAGTCGCACCCACACGGGTGCGTGAATTGAAGTTTTTATGTATGTTTGACATATTTAAATACGAATCGTTGTTTTATTAAGGGAGGGAGATATATTGAAATAAGGGTATTTGTTGCTGAAGAATGAAAGATGGATTTTTGTGTTTTTTGTTGAATGCAATATTTTGACGGAGGAAGTTGGTTTTTGGCTGATAGAGGAGAAATGACGGGAAGTATTATTGGACGAATATGAAAAGATATTGTCTGGTTTCCGGGTTATGTTTGTGCCTGTTCATGGGGATATTTTCATGTATTCCGGAAGCTCCGGAGCATAAGACGGAAAAAGATGCCTCAGCCATTGTTCTGGATGAGGATTCGGATATAATCTGGAGGAATTTTTCTTTGGGCTGCGTTTCATTCGATGATAAGGCTCCGCATAATAAAGGTTCCCGCATTTTTCACCGATTGATTCCAGATACGGAGGTTTATATCCGTCAGTTGTCCCGTATTGTTCTCCATACGTTGTATGAGAGTCCTGAAGAATGTATTGTTCCTGTCCACCATTTGCGTTTCATGCTGGAGGATACCGATGGAGTTGCCTGCAAATGGGGAGGAAATGGAGAGGTTGCCATTTCCTGCAGCACGCGCCATATTGAGGGGTTGTTTAAAGATGATGATGATGCGACGAAGGTTTATTTTGAAATTCGAGGAGTCTTGTTGTATGAGCTAACCCATGTTTACCAACAGGAACCCCAGGGGATAGGTTCCTATGGAACGAACAGGGAATTTAGAGCATTTATCGAGGGGATGGCTGACGCCGTTCGTATAGCTAACGGGAGATTCCATAGAGGAGCTTACCGTCCTACAGGCGGCAGTTATATGGATGGCTACCTCCATGCAGGTTATTTTTTTGTGTGGCTGCGGGATTATAAAGACCCTGAATTTCTACGCAAATTGAACCGTAGTGCTCTTGAGGTCGTTCCATGGTCGTTTGATGGCGCCGTTAAATATGCTTTGGGCAGCGAGTATCATATTGATGAGTTGTGGCGGGAGTATCAAAGGGTAATGGAAGAGGAGAAATAGGGGCGCTTCATAGTTCAGGAGTTTTGATGGGATATCTAGACAGGAGGCTGGAATAGAAGGAATGGCCGTGGAGAGTGTTCTTAAGGCGTGGGTATTTCTCGTTTACCATTTTTGAAAAGCAAGGTCTGAGTGGCCCGGCAGAAAGACAGGATGCCTCATGCTTCGCAGTATTGGAATCCTGGGCGGGACAGGGTGCCTTGGACAGAGGGATGGGAAACGGTGAGGAGGAGCGAAGCCCCCATGCTGCATGCTGGAAACGGGAGGCAGGGATATTCTTTCGGCTGGACAAACGGAGGGACGGAAGACATTCTAGGCGTTCCATGGAGGGCATACGCTATTACAACCGATATACGGGCAGGGAGGAACGGGAGCAGGTACCGGGGGAGAAGTATATGCAATGGATTTACGGCACTGCTTCGGGGAAGGCGGCACTGCATGTCCTGATTAAACGCGGCGTTTTTTCCCGTTTGCTGGGTTGGTTGAAGAATCGCCCTTCCAGCGCCCGCTCCATTCCCTCCTTTGTGGAGGAGTACGGCATTAATATGGAAGATTCTCTCAAGGGAGTGGGGGAGTTCAGGCATTTCAACGATTTTTTCTACCGCCGCCTGAAACCGGGAGCTCGCCCTTTGGCCGGCGGGGAGGATACGGCCGTTTTTCCCGCGGATGCCCGGCACATGGGCTGGGAACGCGCCGACCGAATTAAGAACGTTTTCGTGAAAGGGCAGCGTTTTGACCTGCCTTCTCTTCTGGGGAGCGACACCCTGGCTGAGCGGTATGCGGCCGGCGCCGTCGTCTTGTCGCGCCTGTGCCCTACGGATTACCACCGTTTTCATTTTCCGGTGTCCGGGGTGCCCGGCCCCTGGACGAAGCTGGGAGGCCCGCTGGCAAGCGTGTCTCCGTATTGCCTGCGCGGCCGTCTGGCGTGGTTATGGACTAATAAAAGGAATTTGACCCTGATCCGGTCAGAGTTGTGGGGAGAGGTCGCCATGCTGGAGGTGGGAGCTACCGGAGTTGGGTTGATTGAAGAGACGTATGTTCCGGGTGTTTTCTCCGCAAGAGGGGCGGAGAAGGGGTATTTTGCCTTTGGAGGCTCCACGGTAATGTGCTTTTTTGAACCGGGAAGAGTCAGTTTGGCTTCCGATTTGTTGGAAAAGACGGAAGAAGGCTTGGAGCTGTTTGCCCGGCAGGGAGACATGATGGGCACGGCAGCGACATAGCCTCCGGGCTGGCGTGCCTGTCCCGCAATGTTTTGAGTAGGGCTCTTTCCTGACGGAATGCCGGGGATGGATTCCGGCGTTTCAGGGCGGATTTTCGGATTTTTTGATTTTCCGAAGTGCCAGGCGGGTTATTTCATTTCCGCAATGGCGCGGGCCATATCCGGAGCCTTGAAGGTAGAGGAGCCTGCCACCAGCACATCCGCTCCGGCCAGAGCGCATTGAGCGGCATTGTTTTGGCCAATTCCTCCGTCCATTTGAATGAGGAAGGAGGCGCGGTTTTCCGTGCGCCATTCGGCGGCTTTTTCCACCTTGTCCAATACGGAAGGCATGAAGGACTGGCCGCCGAAGCCAGGCAGCAGGGCTATTTCCGCCAGGTAAGGTTCTACGGCTTCAAAGGATGTGGCCGGGTTGAGAGCCAGGCCGTTTTTTACTCCGGCTTCCCGGATTCGCCCGAGTGTGTTGCGAATGTAGTAGGAGTCTCCCAGTTCCACGTGAAAGCAGATGAGGTTCACACCTGCCCTGACGAAGCGGTCAAAGTAGTGGTCCGGCCGTTCTATCATCAGGTGGACATCCAGAAAGCGGTCCGGCCCCACCGCTTTTCTGACGGCGGCGCAGATTTCCGGGCCAAAGGAGATGTTGTCCACAAAGTGGCCGTCCATGATGTCCAGATGCAGCCAGTCGGCACCGGAGTCAAAGGCTCGCCGCGCTTCCTCCCCAATGCGGGAGAAATCAGCGGCCAGCAGGGACGGGGAGATTATGGTCATGGCTGAGGGAGGCTTTTCGGGATGTCAGTTGGCTACAATGTTGACGAGGCGGCCGGGTACGACAATTACCTTGCGCACAGTGACGCCGTCCAGGAAGGTTTTCACCTTGGCGGAAGCTAGGGCCTGTTTTTCCAGTTCTTCCCGGGAGATGTCCTTGGGCACTTCCAGTTTGTCCCTCAGCTTGCCGTTCATCTGGATGACCATGGGAACGGTATTTTCCTCCAGCAGGGCTTCCTCCCATTCAGGCCAGCTTTTCTGGCAAAGCTGCGTCTGGGCCAGAGCCGGGAAGGCTGTTTGCAGGCGGCTGTGTATTTCTTCCGTAAGGTGGGGGGCAAAGGGATTCAGCAGAGTCAGGAAAGCATCATAGTCCTGAACGTCCACCACATCCGCGGAGGTCATGGCATTGGTGCATTCCATCATTTTCGCGATGGCGGTGTTGAAGGACATGCCATTGATGTCCTCCGTCACTTTTTTAATGGTTTTGTGCAATTCCTTGCGTACGGCAAGCACCCCGGCTTCCGGAGCGTTCTCCACCAGTTTGGAGTTGATTTCCCATTCTCCTTCCTGATTTTCCCGGAAGGCCACGCGCCAGACGCGGGCCAGGAAGCGGGAAATGCCTTCCACACCTTTGGTTGCCCAGGGTTTCACGTCCTTGAGAGGGCCCATGAACATTTCATATAACCGCAGGGAGTCCGCGCCATATTCGCGGACGATGTCGTCCGGATTGACGACGTTGCCGCGGGATTTGGACATTTTCTGGCCGTCTTCCCCCAGGATGAGCCCCTGGTTGACGAGTTTCTGGAAGGGTTCATTGGTGCTGAGGTAGCCCAGGTCAAAGAGTACCTTGTGCCAGAAGCGGGCATAGAGAAGGTGGAGCACGGCGTGTTCCGTGCCGCCCACGTACAGGTCCACGCCTCCGGGGGAGCCGGCGGAACCCATCCAGTATTGTTCCGCTTCCCGGCTGACGAAGCGTTCCGTGTTGGCCGGATCCAGGTAACGCAGGTAGTACCAGCAGGAGCCGGCCCAGTTCGGCATGGTGTTGGTGTCGCGGTAGTAGGTCTTCTTGCCGTCGCCCAAGTCGAGCTCGACCTTGACCCAGTCCTCGTTGCGGCTCAACGGTGCCTCCGGGTTGGACTCGGCGTCCATCGGATCGAAGGTGCGCGGCTCATAGTCGGGCACGTCGGGCAGGTTGATCGGCAATGCGGAATCCGGCAGCAGGTGCGGGGTGCCGTCTTCGCCGTAGACGATCGGGAAGGGCTCGCCCCAGTAGCGCTG
>OGQP01001632.1_pt1 | contig 12987 bp, 12 predicted proteins | sample 1553251 | NCBI WGS metagenome assembly OGQP01 (sample SAMEA2580016, study PRJEB22360) | human gut metagenome | biome: human gut; feature: human-associated habitat; material: faeces | place: Denmark | collected 2008/2010 | reverse complement strand
GAAAACCGCACTGTCACCGCTGAATACAGCCTTCTCGGTGATGTTGACGGCGACGGTGTTTTAACTTCCGCCGACGCCCTCACCGTGCTTCGCATGTCCCTTGGGATTATTGCAGCGCCCGTTTCCGGCAGCCTTGATTTCAGCATTTGCGATATTGACGGCAGCGGCGATATAACATCCGTTGATGCACTCCTGATAATTCGCAAAGCAATGCAGTCCGCATAACAGCATACGGTTAACCTGAAAACGTCTGCTGCATCGGCAAACAAAAACAGGGACGGACAGTTCTTAACGACTGTCCGTCCCTGTTTGTATTTTAAAAAGTTATCTTATTAACTGATGGGATGTTGTTAACTTATTGATTATTTTTTCCGTACGCGCCGTTTTTTTCCGGCAGGAACACTTGTGCCCATTGATTCCGCAAGCTTCTCGAACAACTCGCGCTGTTCCGATGTAAGCTTTTTGGGAATTTCAACGGTGACATTTACATAAAGGTCACCCTTGCCGGGAAGGCGCAGCTTCTGTATGCCCTGCTCTCGCATACGGAATGTTGTTCCGCTTTGGGTTCCTTCGGGAATGTTATATTTCAACTCGCCTGAAAGAGTGGGAACAGTAACCTCGCCGCCGAGAACAGCGGTTGTTACGGGAATTGTAAGGTTTGTGTACAGGTTATAGCCGTCACGCACAAACTGCTTGCTGCTCTTCACGCGAATCGTCACAAGCAAATCGCCGTCCGGACCTCCGTTATAACCCGCTTCACCTTTCCCGCCAAGGCGAATACTCTGCCCGTCATCAATGCCGGCGGGGATTGTAACAACAACCTTCATGGCGTTGCTCACTCTGCCCTTGCCGCGGCAGGTTTCGCAGGGCTGTTCAATAATCTTGCCCGTACCGCCGCAGACATCACAGGGATGAACACTCTGCATCGTGCCCAGCATTGTATTTTGCTGAACTCGAATCTGACCCGTGCCGTTGCAGCGTGTACAGGTTTTTTTGCTTGTTCCGGGTTTTGCTCCGCTGCCGCCGCATGTGGCGCATTTTTCTTCGCGTCTGTACGAAATTTCCTTTTTGCAGCCGAATGCCGCCTCTTCAAACGTTATTGTCAAAGAGTAGCGCAAATCCTCGCCCTGCATCGGCGCATCAGCACGCGCACTCCTGCTTCTTCCGCCGAAGCCGCCTCCGAACATTGAATTCAAAATATCGTCAAATCCTGTGAAGGAGCCCGTGAAGCCCGCACCCGAAAAGCCGTTGAAGCCGCCGCCGTAAGCACCCGCCGAAGGATCAAACGCCGCATGGCCGAACTGATCGTATTTCGCACGCTTGTCCTTATCGGAAAGGACTTCATATGCTTCGTTTGCTTCTTTAAATTTAACTTCCGCTTCTTTGTTGTTCGGATTCAGATCCGGGTGATACTTTTTTGCAAGTTTCCTGTAAGCGGATTTTATTTCGTCATCGCTCGCCGTTTTTTCAACGCCGAGAACCTCATAATAATCTCTTTTTTCTGCCATGGTGCTCCCCCATGAAATAATAATTCAACCTGCATTGCGTCCGAATCTCGAAAAAGCTTTCGGCAGCAATGCAAGCCTTCGGGGCTCGACCGAAGCATATCCTTGGGGGCTCGCCAGAAGCTGCCGCGCCCCTACGCTTGGTCTGTTCATTTTGTTCCGCCGCCAATGCTTTATTTTATGCATCTGCGGCGGAACAGCTTTTCTTTGAACGGCACCGGCCGGAATCATCCGCCGCACCGCCGTTTATTATCAGAGTAATCAGGATCAGTTGTCGACAACTTCGTAATCCGCATCAACAACGCCGTCATCGTTGCCGTTGCTGCTGTTGCTGCCGCCGTTGTTGACCCAACCATGCCGCCGTTGTTGCCGCTGCCCGCTGCGCCCGCGTTGGGATCAAAGCCCGCCGCACCGCCGTTCTGCTGAGCCTGCTGCTGATAAATCTTGCCGAAAACTTCGTAGGACACCTCGGTCAGCTTTTCGGTTGCAGCTTTGATCGCCTCGGAATCGCTGCCGTTGAGAGCAGATTTAACATTTTCAACTTCGGCGTTGATTCTGGACTTGTCGCTCTCTGCAATCTTGTCACCGAGTTCCTTCATGGTCTTTTCGGTTTCATATACCAGAGTGTCGGCATGGTTGCGGGTTTCAACTTCATCCTTGCGCTTCTTATCCTCGTTTGCGAACTGCTCAGCCTCTTTGACTGCGCGGTTGATTTCATCCTCGGACAGGTTGGTGGAGGCAGTGATGGTAATGTTCTGTTCATTGCCCGTGCCGAGATCCTTTGCGGTTACATGAACGATGCCGTTTGCATCGATATCAAAGCTGACTTCGATCTGAGGCACACCCCTGGGAGCGGGTGCAATACCGGTAAGCTGGAACTTGCCGAGGCTCTTGTTGTACTGTGCCATCTCACGCTCGCCCTGAAGAACATGGATTTCAACGCTGGTCTGGCCGTCCGCCGCAGTTGAGAATACCTGGCTCTTCTTGGTGGGGATGGTGGTGTTGCGGTCAATAAGCTTCGTGAATACGCCGCCGAGGGTCTCAATGCCGAGGCTCAAGGGCGTTACGTCGAGAAGAAGAACGTCTTTGACTTCGCCGCCGAGGACACCGCCCTGTATTGCAGCACCGATTGCAACACATTCATCGGGGTTAATGCCCTTGAAGGGTTCTTTGCCGGTGATGTTCTTTACAAGATCCTGAACTGCGGGAACACGGGTTGAACCGCCGACAAGGATAACCTTATCAATCTGAGAAGTTTTAAGACCCGCATCATGCAATGCCTGCTGTACGCAAGTTTTTGTTTTGTCGAGCAAATCGGAGATAAGCTCGTTGAACTTTGCACGTGTGATGTTCATATCGAGATGAACGGGGCCGTTTGCATCCATCGTGATGAAGGGAAGATTGACGTTTGCGGAAGCCATGCCGGAAAGCTCAATCTTTGCCTTCTCTGCTGCTTCTTTAAGCCTCTGCTTCGCCATGCGGTCGTTGCGAAGGTCAATGCCGTGGGACTTTTTAAATTCCTCTGCAATATAGTTGATAAGACGATCGTCGAAATCATCGCCGCCGAGACGGTTGTTGCCGGCAGTTGCAAGAACTTCAAACACGCCGTCGCCGATTTCGAGGATGGAAACATCGAACGTGCCGCCGCCAAGGTCGTAAATCAGGATCTTCTGGTTGTTTTCCTTATCCATACCGTATGCAAGAGCCGCCGCAGTGGGTTCGTTGATGATACGGAGAACATTAAGGCCTGCAATCTTGCCTGCGTCCTTGGTTGCCTGACGCTGACTGTCGGAGAAATAAGCAGGAACTGTAATAACAGCATCAGTGACTTTTTCGCCGAGATAAGCTTCCGCATCCTGTTTCAGCTTCTGAAGAATCATTGCGGAAATTTCCTGCGGAGTATAGGACTTGCCTTCGATGGTGCGGCGGTAATCGCTGCCCATTTCACGCTTAATGCTGCTTACGGTGTTGTCGGGGTTGGTGATAGCCTGACGTTTTGCAACCTGACCCACCATACGCTCGCCGTTTTTGAACGCAACAACAGAGGGAGTTGTGCGGGAGCCTTCGGGATTGGGGATAACAACGGGTTCGCCGCCTTCAAGGACAGCAACACAGGAATTGGTCGTACCAAGGTCGATACCGATAATCTTTGACATAATAATTTACCTTTCTTTCCGGCGGAAAATAACGGTTCATGTTTTGATATGATTGCCGCCGTCCGCCGCGGCGCCAACGGTGCTGACAGAATCCGCACCGACCGCGATGGGTTTGGGATTTTAAATTTATTTCATCCCCGGTTAAGGGGTGATTTTTTGCTTTTGATTGACTGATGCAGATCCGCTTTAAGACACGGAACGCATGTGTCCGGGTTCTGTGCTCAGGATTTGACTTTCACCATCGTGTGGCGGATTATCTTACCCTTTACACGGTAGCCTTTCTGAAGAACGGCTGTTATTGTTCCGCTTTCGGCATCGCTGTCATCTTCATCACGCATGACTGCATCATGCATATTCGGATCAAAGACGCCTTCGGCTTCTATTTCCTCAAGTCCGCTCTTTTTGAGGCAGTCGAGAAGCTGTTTTTGAATCTGTTCCATGCCTTTTGAAAAGGGTGAACCGTCGGATGTTGCGAGGGCACGCTCGAAATTATCAAGCACCGGAAGGATGTTTTTTATAGTTTCGCGGATGCCGTCATCGTAACTTTCGGCACGCACCGATGCGTTGCGCTTGCGAAAATTGTTGAATTCCGCCTGGATACGCTGAGCATCTCCGATTGCCTCGTCCGCACTTTTCTTCAAAGTTTCGATTTCGGCATTCATACGCTCTATTTCGGCTTTTGCGCGTTCAAATTCATCCTTTGAAAGCGTCACACCGCCGTTGTCCTCTGAATTTTCCGCTCGGTTTTCTGCGAAATTCTGTTCAACGGTTTCGTGTGCTTCTGCGGGCATCTTTTCATCCTGCTGAACGGGTTTCTTTTTGTCCTTTGCCATAACTTCCTCCGTGACGCGGGCATTGCTGCCGTTGTCCTTCATTATTCTGCTGCCTGTTGCGGCTATTCATTCTTTTTGAGCATATCACTCAAAACATTGCTCAGATTTTCGCTCACGCATTTAAGCACCGCAACAACCTTGCCGTAATCCATTCTTGTCGGGCCGATAACACCCATTGAACCCGCCTGTTCGTTGCCGACACGATAATTTACCGTGACAACGGAGCAATCTTTGAGTTCGGGGTTATCGTTCTCGGTTCCGATGCGCACTGTCAGCTCAACGCCGTCCTTGTTTTGAGTGAACACCTGTTGAATGCAGCTGCCGTTTTCAACCTCTGACAGAAACGACTTTGCTTTTGCAACATCGGAGTATTCGGGATAATCCAGCATATTTGCCGCACCGACAACCTCGACCTCCTGTTTGTTCAGGCTGTTTGTGAGAGGTTGAAGCATTGCCGCAACCGTTTCAGCCTGTTCACCGATCTCTTCCTTCAGAAGAGGAAGCAGCGTATTCTGCGCATCGGTAAGTTTGTAACCTGCGAGTCGCTCGTTCATCAGTTCCGCAAGCTGTTCAATGCTGCGCGGAGTCACTCCCGCCGGAACCGAAAGCATTCTGCTTGAAGTCGCCCCGTTGTTGGTGACAATAACGGCTAATGCCTTTCCGTCCGTTACGGGAATCAGACTGATACGCTTAAACCTTGCGTTTTTTATCTGCGGGGTTTGAACAACAGAAGTATATTTCGTGATGCCCGAAAGCATTCTTGCCGTTTCACGAATCACTTCGCCGACCTCGTTAACGCGTGTGTTCAGATGACGTCTGATGTATTCCGCTTCTTCATCAGTCAGCTTTGCTCTGTCCATAATGGAGTTCACGTAGAGTCTGTAAGCTTTTTCGCTCGGAATCCTGCCCGCACTCGTATGCGGCTGTTCAAGAAAACCGAGCTCCGTAAGGTCGCTCATCTCGTTGCGAATCGTTGCGGGTGAAAGCTCGATATCGTCACGCTTTGACAAAGTTCTTGAGCCGACCGGCGAAGCCGTGAGAATATAGTCATCAACGATCGCTTGAAGTATGCGCATCTTGCGAACATCCAAAACTTCCGTCATATTCTCACACTCCTCTGAATCATCGTCGCCCTTTTGGGGCATCTCATCGGGAAGCACTTGTTGTTAGCACTCATTCCCTTCGAGTGCTAACATTATAGCTCCATCCCTTGTCTCTGTCAACAGTTTTTTTCGCCTAATGAAAAATATATTATTTTGAGGTTGAAATTCTGTCTCCCAAAGTCTAAAATACAAACACTGCCGACACACATCGGCCGACCGTGTCGTCCGCAATAACAGTTTCGGCATTAAACAAGGAATTTTATCTATGGAAATTAAAGGAATACAAAAGGTCACTCTGCTCGATTACCCGGGCAAGGTTGCGTGCACTGTTTTCACGGGCGGGTGCAATTTTCGCTGCCCGTTCTGTCAAAATTCGGATCTTGTGATCAGTCCTGCGTTGACTCCCACGATTGCAGGTGAAGAAATTTTCGGTTTTCTTCGCAAGCGGCGCGGTTTGCTTGATGCAATATGCATATCAGGAGGCGAACCGCTGCTTCAGCCGGACATTGCCGAATTCATAATGCGCTGCCGCGAAATGGGCTATCTCGTGAAACTTGATACGAACGGCTCCTTTCCCGATTTGCTGCAAAGACTTATTGATGCCAAGCTTCTCAATTACATTGCGATGGATATCAAAACCGCCCCCGAGCGTTACAGCGTTTTAACCGGTGTTCGGAATATCGATATCGGCCCGGTGCTTGCAAGCGTTGATATTATAAGAAACAGCGGTGTTGAGCATGAGTTTCGGACAACAGTTGTCAACGAGCTTCATTCCCCCGCCGATTTCGAGCGCATCGGTCAGTGGCTTAAAGGCGAAGAACGTTATTTCCTTCAATTGTTTGTCGATTCCGGTGCACTCATCGGCACCGGACTTTCCCCTGCAAGCGAAGGGAAAATGCGCGAATACCTTTCAATCGTTCAGAAATATATTCCAACCGCAAAGCTGCGCGGAATATAAACGCCGGTTGCTTTTCTTCTCCGGATATTCGATGCATCAATTTGTATTGACTTGTCTGCAGCCGCGTGATATACTTTATGCGGAGTTTATGATACTCCGCATAAATATCGGAGGCTATTAATATGAAAGTATGTACCAACTGTCACCTGAGTTTTCCCGACTCTGCCTCGCACTGCACTCAATGCGGCGCACCGCTGACCACGGTTGCAGACCAACCGCCGGTTTACTCCGGAGATCCTCTTGACCACACGGCGGAATTTGACCCCGCTGACATTTCCGCAAACAAGGTGTTCGCGCTCATTCCATATCTTATGGGATGGGTCGGCGTGATTATCACTCTGCTTGCATCAAGCAGTTCACCGTATGCCGGTTTTCATGTGCGCCAGGCACTGAAGATTCAAATCGCCGCGCTGCTTTCGCTCGTGCTCCTTATCATCCCATTTCTCGGGTGGGTCGCTGCCTTTGCTTGTAAAATTATTGCTATTGTTCTCAACCTTATCTGCTTCTTCCGTGTTTGCAGCGGCAAAGCAATCGAAGCACCTATCGTTTCAAGCTTCAAATTTCTGAAATAAGCTTTTAATCGGCTTTCAAATGCTCCGACTGATTAGGCAAACAGAGATTTAAAGCTTATCCGAAGTCAATAAGAAAAGGGTTCCACGGACGCAATTCCGCGGAACCCTTGTTCAATTCATATTACTTTGTTTATGTGATTGATGTTTAAATCAGCCCGGAGGCCACTGCATGCTTCTTCCGCCGAGAATATGCCAGTGCAGATGCTTAACGCTCTGCTGGCCGTCTTCACCGGTGTTGATAACAACTCTGAAGCCCTTTTCGGCGATGCCGAGTTCAACTGCAAGTTTCTTTACAATCTCCTGCATATACGCAAATGTTTCGGAATCGCATTCAAGAATATCGGCAAAATGCTTTTTGGGAATTAACAGCACATGCACCGGCGCTTGCGGATCAATATCGCGAAAAGCAAGCACGCGCTCATCTTCATACACCTTTGTTGAGGGTATTTCTCCCGCGGCAATTTTACAAAAGATACAATTCTCCATTCATGTCCTCCTTGATGTATTTTATTTTAACGTCCGCAAATGTGTTGGGCGTTATTGCGCTGTTTATTCTGACCGCTGCATATGTATCCGTGCAGCCGTATGAAACGTTATCGACGCATTTTTCTATCAAAACGTTCACTGTTTCTCCAACGTATTGTTCAAGGTATTCGTGTTCCGATTCCCTGCCGACAGCAATAAGCTCACCTGCTCTGCGGCTTTTTTCGGCATTTGACAGCTGACCCGGCATTGCATCCGCCTTTGTTCCGCTTCGCCTTGAGTACGGGAAGATATGAACTTTCGCAAAACCCACTTTGCGCATGAATTCGATTGTTTCAAGATGTTCCTCTTCCGTTTCGCCCGGAAAACCCGCAATAATATCGGTTGTAACGGCTGTTTCGCCGCCGAACGCCCTGCGCAGTTTTTGGCACAATTCAAAATACTGCCCGCTCGTGTATCCGCGCCGCATTCGTTCAAGCACCGTGTCCGAACCGCTTTGCAGTGAAAGATGGAACTGCCTGCATATGCGTTTATTATCTGCAAGTTCGGCAATTATTTCATCCGTCATCATATGCGGTTCAAGCGAACCGAAGCGAATACGTTTTATATTGTTCAGTCCGTCAAAGCAGCGCACGGCATCGCGTATATCCGTACCGCTGCGTAAATCCCTGCCATAGCTCATCAGATGAATTCCCGTCAGCACAACCTCGGAAAATCCTTCGTTGTTAAGCTTTTCGGCTTCGGCACGAACGGACTCAATCGAGCGCGAACGTAATCCGCCGCGTGCATACGGAATTGCGCAATAAGTGCAGAACATGTTGCATCCGTCCTGAATTTTGAGATAGGCGCGTGTGCGTCCCTCATGAACGGCACTCATTTCTTCAAATTCGTGTTCATGCATAACATCTCTGACAAGGATTTTTGCTCCGCCGGCTGCATTCCCGCTGCATTCCGAGTTTTCGGGTTGTTCGAATTTTTTCATACCGCCGCAGCAATCGCACAATTCTTTTTCTCCGCAATTGCATTTTTCGCTTTTCGGTTCATTTTCCCGTCCTTCAGCAATGCTTTTTACAAGTTCGACAACGCGGTTCTTGTCCGCACTTCCGAGCACAGCGTAAACACCCTCCAGTTTTGCCGCCGCTTCCGGGCTTCGCTGCGCAAAGCAGCCTGCCGCAATAAGTTTTGCATTCGGGTTCAGTTTATGCGCTTTTGAAAGCATTTGGCGTGATTTTCTGTCCGCAATATTCGTAACGGTGCATGTGTTGACAATGCAGACATCAGCCTCGGCCGGGTTCTCCGTGATTTCAAATCCCGCCTGAGTTAAAAGCTCCGCCATGGCATCACTCTCGTATTGGTTCACTCGACAGCCGAGTGTAATAAAGCAGCAGCGCATCATCCCTCCAGCTCATACATGAGCATTGCAAGCATTGCCATTCCTGCGGTTTCCGTTCGCAAAATCCTTTTACCGAGTGATACGGATTTTGCCGCAGGACTGTTTTTAAGGACAGATTCAACCTCTGTCGGTTCAAAACCGCCCTCGGGCCCGATAATTATTGCAATATCGTTCCCGCCTTCGTCGGATTTGCCTTTTTCTTCACCGAACGCCTTTCTCAAAGCCTGTTTCAGAGTCGTTTTTTCCTCATCCTCGTATGCTATAAGCACGGCATCAAATCCCGAAAAATCACATTCGTTCAAATTTTGAACGGGGCCGACCTTCGGAATTCGCCCGCGCCCGGACTGCTTTGCCGCCTCCTGTGCAACCCGATTGAATCGTAAAAGTTTTGACTCCTTTGCTTCGGGTTTCACAACGCAGCGTTTTGAATAAACAGGCTGAATTGCAAATATGCCGAGTTCAACACATTTTTGAATTATCAGCTCAAGCTTTCCCGCTTTCGGCAGGCATTGGAACAGCGTTACACGATTCAAAGGCTCCGACGGGCACGGTGCATCGGAAATTGCTTCAAGCCGTACCTCCCCCTTGTTCTCGTTCAAAATACGTGCAGTCATTTCCATGCCGGTTCCGTTGATAAGCAAAAGTTCATCGCCCGGTTTCATTCGAAGCACCGTCATGATGTGTTTTGCTTCTTCGCCGTCAAGGACAATTTCCGTTCCGACGGTCAGTTTTTTATCAGTAAAAAATCTTCTCATAAGCCGATTCAGCTTTCACCGTTTTATATCCGGACGTTCGCAGCGCTGCTGCACCTGTACTAAGTATTGCTTACGATATTTTCGCCGCAAGCACTGCGCGCCAATCTTCGCCGCTGCATATTTCAACAGCTTCAAGTCCGTTCGCCTTCAGGGCATCAAGCACCTCATCCAGCCTGTCCGCAATTATTCCGGAGGCAATGAGCTTTCCGCCCGGTTTCATAAGCTGCGGAATTACGGGTGCAAACGCGATAATGACGTTTGCAACAATGTTTGCAAGCACAATATCGTACTGCCTTCCGGAAATATCGTCTCGGAATTTTTCATCGGAAAGAATATCTCCGATTCTGATGAAGTAGCCTGACATATCAATTCCGTTCAGCTCGGCGTTTTCGGCAGCAACGCGCGCCGCGACCGGATCAATATCAATTGCATAGGTTTCTTTTGCCCCCATCAGTGAAGCGGCAATCGAAAGGATTCCGCTGCCGCAGCCGAGATCTGCAACGAGATCACCGTTCTTAATGTTTTTTTCAAGCAATTCAAGGCACATGCGCGTTGTGTGGTGAGTTCCCGTTCCGAAAGCCATTCCGGGGTCAATTTTCAGAACCGCGCGTGTGTTCCCATCCGGGATTTTTTCCCATGAAGGACAGACCAGCAGCTTTTCGCCGACAGGCATCGGTTTGAAATATGCTTTCCAATTATTCGCCCAGTCCTCTTCATCCACGCTGCGCACTTCGATTTTTAACGAACCCATGTCAATGCCGATTTCGCTGCGCATACTGTCCAATTCCGCAATCGAATTTCGCACCGCCTGCTCCACTGCGGCATTCTCGGGAACATCGGAAACATAAGCCTGTACGGAAGGCTGTTTTCCCATTGCGGCCTCATCCGCATAATCCCAGTATTTTTCACACGAATGCAGCAGCGCGTCAATCTCCTCATCGCCCTGAACTATGTTAACCTGGGTAATCCCAAGCATATCAAGCCGCGCAAGAATTATCTCTGTTCCTTCCTCGGTTGTATATATTGTTATTTCTTTCCATTTCATAATCGGTTTTCCTTTAAGTTTTGTTCAATATTCCGAAAATCGGCATAATGTTCCTGCAGCCGAACAAACACGGACAGCCGGCAAACACATAAGCCAAACTGCCCTGTATCCGCATTTTCCGTTCCTTATTAAGTTCATTATAACATTGCCGCACCGTTTTGAAAAGAACGAATTCGCTGCTTTTCGGCATTCGTCATTGAATCGCATCCTCCGAATTCCTTTTGACCCAGTTCTCCGTGAAACGCATAAATGCTGCGCATGCAGGCGAACCCGTGCCGATTGAACGTTCCGCGATTCCGATCGTTCTTGTGCAGGCAGGTTCAAGCTCGACCGCCGCACGGTTTCCGCCTATACCCTTGAGTATCAGCTCCGGGACAATGGTCATCCCGAGTCCGCATTCCGCCATTGCAACGGCGGCATAGTCGTCGCTTACGCTGTATTTTACACGCGGCCGTACACCGGCCGTGCGGAGAATTCTTCCGATATCATAGTTCGATCCCTCTCCCGGGATAATGAAATCAATGTCGGATATTGCTTCAAGCGGAAGGGTCTTACAGCCGGACGGCAGAAGCTTCGGGGATACAAGCGCAAGCATCCTGTCAACGCACAGCGGGACAAACTTTAATTCCTTGCGCATCGTCCCGCTCATAAATCCGCAGTCAACCTCTTCGGCAATTATCATATCCTCTATGGTTTTGTATGTTCCGACCGAGACATCAATAGAAATATTCGGATACTCATTGCCGAACTCCGCTATGATTTTCGGCAGCCAACAGACGGCAACGCTTGAAAAAGCACCAACACGCACTTTACCCATGCGTACCCCCTTTATCTCCGCCGCTATCTGTTTCAGCATATCATCTCTGTTCACAACCTCGCGCAGCGTCTGCAGTATCCGCTCCCCCTCCTGCGTCAGCGAAACGCCCGTTTTGCTTCGCCGCAGCAGCTGAAAGCCGAATTCCTGTTCAAGAGCCGATACTATGTGACTGATTCCTGACTGAGTATAACCCAGCTGCTCCGCTGCCGCAGTCAGATTGCCTATTTTTGCAACGCGGATGAAAACCCTGTAGTTATCAATGTTCATGCCTTTACCCTTCCGTTTCCGCGGCAAACGCCCTTCCGCCGCGATCCATTCGGTTTTCTTATGGATATGATAACAAACATTCAGTTTAATTGCAATCCTTTTTGTTGTATAGTATCGAATTGTGCAAAGGTGAATGATTCGGTGCGGATTAATCCGTCCGCTCGCTGCACCTCATGCATAATACAGCTTCCCCGAAAGGAAATCACATGGAAAACGCACAGCAGCCCGTTCGGAATAAAAACGGAAAAACCCAAAAACTCCCCAAATCCAGAATTTCATTTTGGGTCACTCCGATAGTATTCCTCATCTTCTTCATCGGTCTTTTTACCTTGTTCGCAATCCCCATGGGACTTTCGAACATGCTCAGCACAGTAATGAATACCGCATTCGCTCTTTTGACCGATACATGTCTTTACATCATGGCGATCGCAGTCATCATGGGTGCAGTTTCCGCACTGCTCACGGAGTTCGGTGTTGTTGCAATGCTCAATCACCTGCTTTCCCCGCTTATGAAGCCTATATACGGCCTGCCCGGTGCTGCCGCTCTCGGCATAGTCACAACTTATCTTTCCGACAATCCTGCAATTCTTTCTCTCGCGGAAGATCGCGGTTTTCGCAAGTACTTCAAGAAATATCAGCTTTACGGCCTGACTAACCTCGGCACGGCATTCGGAATGGGACTTATTGTTTCCACGTTCATGCTCGGTCTCGGCAATATTCAGGGCGGCAGCGTTGTGTCCGCAATTCTCATCGGCAACCTCGGTGCAATCATCGGCAGTGTCGTAAGCACAAGGCTGATGCTCATGCAAACAAAAAAAATCTTCGGCACAGAGGAATACGTCGAGGATTCCGCTTTTGACCCCTCCGAACAGTCTTCAGGCGGTGTTCGCAAAAAACAAAGTCTCGGCATGCGCATTCTGACTGCTGCACTCGACGGCGGCAAGAGCGGCGTTGACATCGGACTCAGCATCATTCCCGGCGTGCTTGTTATCTGCACCATCGTTATGATGCTCACAAAAGGTGCCCCTGAAGGCGGTGTGTATACCGGCGCGGCTTACGAAGGCATTTCGCTGCTCCCCCGCGCCGCGAAGATGGTGTGG
>OGQP01001623.1_pt1 | contig 13032 bp, 10 predicted proteins | sample 1553251 | NCBI WGS metagenome assembly OGQP01 (sample SAMEA2580016, study PRJEB22360) | human gut metagenome | biome: human gut; feature: human-associated habitat; material: faeces | place: Denmark | collected 2008/2010 | reverse complement strand
AACAACGTCAGACCCCAGCTTCTCACGGATCCGTGCCCGAAGCCTGATATAATCAAAATGCATTCCCAATCCTCACTTTCATTTAAGAAATATCCACTTCCGTTACAAGAAATTCCTCGTTTTTGCATCTTTTATAAAATATCGTTCCTTTTTATAGAACATATGTTCTATATTAATTTAAGGATAGAACTTTCTCCCCCGTCTGTCAATAGGCGTTTCCGCAGCCCTGCGAACCCTATTTTCAAAACCGGACGGGAGAGCGTCCTATCCTAAAAAGGAAAAGCCCGAGTCCATACCCCGGGCCCTTCCCTGCCCGTCTCCGGGGGATTATTCGCCGTCAGTCAGAACAGCCACATCAGAGCGGCGGACAGAATCAAGCGCCTTCACCTGCAGTCCGGCGATCGCCTTCCCCGCATGAAGCAGCTCTTCATCAGACACGCTTTCCCTGATATTGTTGAAAGCCAGATTCTTCAAAGAACCGTCCGTATTTTCAACACGTACCAGAAGCCTTGTCTTTTCCACAGATTTGGAAACTGCCATTATTATCCCTCCTTTCCTTTTCAATATATTTCTCCTTATAGTCCTCTTTCAAATTAATGAATTTCCTCTTCCGTAGTGGTTACCATGACAGCCTTTACGAAAGAAGCCGCCCCTACGCCCTTGCCGTTTGCCAGCACCGGCATGATTTTCGCGGCCTCCGCCTGCACGGCGGACAAAGCGAGCCCGTCCTTCGGATCGGCAATGCTCACAATAAGCTCCGTATTCGCGGAAGTCAGGAATTTAAGTTCCAACTTCTTAGCCATACTCTTTTCTCCTTTCCCTGTTCCCTCTCCGGAAAGGAACAGTCTTTAGCGCTGCCATTATAGTATCCCTTTCGAGTTTAAATTTGCTGAAACAGGAAAAATAATTTGAAATTTTTTTGAAATACTTTTCCTGCACTCCTTTTTCTTTACATTTTTATCCCGGCAATGCAATAAAAAATACCGCTGTTAAGCGGTACTTTTCTTAATTTTCTGCCTGCACACCGAGCAACTTTATGTAGAAACCATCTTTATACCGACTAAAAATGCGGATTTACTAGGCAAATTAAGTATTCTTTCGGGAAATTTGCGACCTAGTTTCCCCCTTTATAAAATATTGATAAATCTCGACGTTTTTCGTGGGAGTTACTGCTGTCCCTATATAACACTTTCTTCGCTGACTAATTTGTTCTTAAGCTCAATGATATTCTTATCTCTCAATTCATAATCATGTATTGAAGCCACAATCAACTGATGATCCGAATAATCTCTCTGAACAATTTTCAGCATTGCTTCTACTGTATTATATTCCACTTCTCGCCCAGACGGAGAATCTAAAACAATAGGAAGAACAATTCCCGTTTTTTCCTTTATTTGTTTGATGTATGCCAACTTAAACGAAAACACTATTTTATGTAAAATAGTCCCAGATAGAGATTTCAGGTCATTGGTAAAAATATAGTCTTTATTTGGAGCCACATAGTTTTCACCAATGCCAAGCTCCATAGCGTAAGCACTAATACATTTATGTAATTCTCCAATGACATTATTATTCTGCTTAGTCATAAATCGAATCTGCTTTTGTAAATTCTGAAATTCTTTTTTTAGCTGATCTATTATTTTCCGTGTAGCAACAGCGTCTACATTAATTTTTTTAATGGCTGAATTAAAAGCTTCTATCACTGTTTGAACCTTGAATAACTGATTTCCCTTATTTTTCTGTTTTTCAAGCAAATCAATCTTCCGGTTCACATTACTTAGATCTGCAGTAAGCATCTCTCTTCTTGCTATAAGAAACCCCCTATTATCAATAAACCCTACTAATGTTTCTTTTGTTACTGGTATTTCCTCCCCTGTACTTGATCGAACCGCTAACTTAAACGCTGATATGTAATTAACAAACATAATATTTTTTCGAAGTATATCCTTAATTTGCTTTAATTCTACTAGAATCGGCTCCCTCTCAACCTTTAAAGTTGCTATGCGCAGATCCCTTGTTTCTTCCGGCGTATCATACCCAACATCTTCCCCGATGTCATAAATTTCTTCTTGATACTTACCAAAAGAAAGCATGTATTCGTATTTTTTTAGTAAACTCTTTACACTTTCCAGACGCTGAATTTCATCACTACAATCTTTTCCTGCCAATCCTCTTACCAAAGCTTCAATATTGAATGAGATATTACCAATAACTTTTCCTCTATTTAGCAATGTCCACCCCTTTTCCTGATCCAAATAAGAAGCACCAAGCAAATTATCCAGAACCTCCGCATTCTTACATCCGGTAAGAGTCCACATAATCTCATAAAAATCCGTTGGCAATGAATAATCTTTCTGCTCGCCGTCCTCATTAATGGATAAGTATGGACCATGCCTGTACAAATTGTATTCTTTATCATCATTAACTACTTTTAGCCAAAATTCCATTTGATTGAACTGAATTCCTTTGGTGCTTGGAACAGGGTATCCAAGAGCATAATATATTGCCCGCAAGAGTGTTGTTTTCCCTGTAGAATTTTTCTTACTATAAACAATATTTGTTTTACCAGAAAACTCAACCGTCTTCTTAAAAAATCCTTCCTTTAAAGTAAACTTTACAAATTTCATAAATTCGTACCTCGCTTTATATTGCGGATATATTTTTTCTGCATCAAAACACGGTAAAGAATAATCTTTATCAATGATTCTTTTGTTTTTTCATCATCCTCTACTGAATCGATAATATCCATATAATCCATCCAGTGGTCTTCCACAAATTCCTTTGGTGCCCCCTTTAACCTTTCATAATCAGTAATAACTCTGGAAATCATATTATAGCTAAGCGTATTCTGATTAATAATCAACTTATACTTTTGTTGAACATACTCAATCTCATCGTCATCAAAATCTTTCGTATATTCTGAGGTAGCCTTTCTATCTACAACAAGAACAATAAGCGGCCATATTAGTTTTTCTTTTGAAATATCAATAGTGGTGTCTATTTGAGTAGCATTTTGAAATAGATCTCGTTGCCAGATCTGCATAATATCAGTATTTATACCCGGCAAATCAATATTTACAGAATCAAGAAACTCATTAATAATAGCCTTAATTTCTTTATACCGATTCTTCAAATCGTCACCATAGAACGGGATGACACGTATGTCCAACTGATGCACGTCCAAATCTGTATACTTATTTTTCCGAATTATCTCCTTGATCTTCTTTTGTGCGAAATCCGGAAGTTCATCAAATCCTAAATGTGTTCTTCCAGTAAAGTACGACATCGTTTTTTGATTATTAAAAGGATTGGGCGAATTCGTCATAAAAGTAAACAGTCTCCCATCCCCATTTTTAGCGTCTAAACTTAACGTCTCAAGTGCTTTAGTAAGTTTTTCAATTACATGAGAATAATCATCTGGCTTGACTACCGCCTTGGCTTGCGCATAAACTTTAGTCTTATCTTGCAAGGTAATTTCAATATCTTCATCAACACCTTCTACACGTATTCGTTTAGCGTCTTGGATAGTTTCAAGCATAAGAAAAATCGCAGAATTGGCTTGAAAATCCCACCCAAATGCAGACGGTGATGCATTTCTATTGCCCACGTTCTGATCCCCCTATCTACTTTACTTCAATCCACCCAACAATCATGCTATCCAAAATTCAAAATTTTTACTTCTTTAAAACTCCACAAGTTTCACTGCAGTTAATCAGTTTTTCCCCTTTCCGATCTTAAGATCTTAGGAATAATTTATTAAAGATATTGAACTTTTCTAGAGTATCTCTTGTACTATATATAATATATAATTGGCAGCTGACATGACTGCAACCGATCACATCCACACGGATTATATCTCTCCCCAAGTTCAAAACAACGATGAAGTATCTCCAGCTTGAATTCCAAGCATGGATGTCCATAATGTTTCAGAGTTACTATATCCTCAAAATTTGCTTTTGTTATCTCGAAAAGCATCTGCTTTCGATTGATCCGCTGAATATTTTACGGGAACATATTCTAATATATCTTCGACACATTTATCCAAATCTTTTTTTATGTCGCTTTCCCAATACCGGAGAACGATCCAGCCGTCTTCTGTCAAGGCTTCATTTACTTCCATATCCCTTTCCCTGTTTCTCTTAAATTTTTTTAACCAATATGAACGATTCGTCTGTATGCGCCTTTTTAATTCCTCAAAATCTTTTGCATGCCAAAAATCTCCATCCACAAAAATTGCTATTTTGCATTTAGTGATTGCAATGTCCGGCGTCCCAGTAACTTTTCCATAATTTTTCCGATAACGGACTCCCAAATGCCACAACGCCTTTCGTAAAATAACTTCTGCTTTTGTATCTTTCGATCGGTTTCGTGCCATCGCCTTATGCCGTTGTTTTTTGTCCAGCACATCCATAAAAATCCTTCTTCTTAATGAAAAGGCTTCCATTTCAACATATAATGGATGCCTTCTGACTTTTCTTCATTTATTCATATTTTTCTGTATATTCATATACCTGCCTCAATATGTCCGTACTACCATAACCAGTATCAAGTAATCGATTAAAACCATTATACGAACTGAATCCAAGCAGATAAATAGACATGGCAAGAGAAAGATCAGCAGATCCCATGTTTAACTTATCAGCAATACGTTTCAGCTCATCAAAAACGGTATCATGAGGAACGGTAACGGTCTCACTGTTGTTTACAACATTCTGTATAACTTCAGGCAGTACCATGCATACTTGGTAAAAAGCATCAGGTACTCCGGTAACCAATTCATAAAATTTATCAATGCTGACCCTACGGATCCGTTTATGATGAACCCTCTTTTTATCCACAGTCGTTGTCCAAAGTTTATTCTGTGCTTTAGCCGCTATCGCTTCCACTAAATAACATGCACAATCATCGTCTGAAAGGAGCTGGTTTTGCATTTTTATATAAGTTTTCGCAGAAGATGCTGAATTCATCGTATTGTGCTTATTTTTCATCTCTACATAGACGGTATGTACTATTTCTATCGTATCAGGTATGTTAATCCCGTCTTTACTATGCAAAATAATATCCCAACCGCCATCTTCCCCGTTATCGGGAACTTTACAATTTTCCATATACTGGAAAATTCTTTGGTGGAAATAACCAATATCATTGTTATTCGCCTTATCACGTTGCCGGAAAATTTCATTACTTATGATTTCTTCCCAAGAATTATGGTATACCGTCTTATCAAAAATCATTTTGACAGGATCTACTATATTTTTATTAAACCTACGAATATCAAAAGATTTTAACTTTTCACCATATTTACTAATTGTCGCTTCTACATGCTCCGTAAAATCCTTTTCTGAGATAAAATCAAGCTTCCATTCCATAACGCCCCTCCGATAAAGCCTTATAAACTTCTTTTGCTACTTCATAAGCAAGATTTACTGGTACTGCATTCCCTACCTGCTTATACTGCGACATAACAGATCCACAAAATTCCCAATCATCAGGAAAACTCTGGCAACGGGCATTTTCACGGACAGTGAATGGCCGGGCTTCCAAAGGATGGCATCTTTCTGTCTGTTTTTGTGAAGGTGATGTTAAAACAGTAAGAGATGGTTCATCCAAACTTAAGCGCCTGAGAATCCCTGTCCGCCCCCCTTCCATATCCCAGCAACTTTTCATATATTCTTTTGCCAATACAGGATCTATATCCCGCCAATATCCACCCGGCGGAACAAGTTCAAAAAGTTTTTTCTTACTATCACCGTAAGGCACTCCTGCACTAGGTGGAACATTTGACAAAATATCCCGCAATACCGGCTTATATTCATGTGGTTTAGGAAATGAAAATTTAACCTTATCAACTAAATCATTCCTGATTCCCACCATAATCAAACGTTCACGTTTTTGTGGAACACCATAATCCCATGCATTCAAAACTGATTTTTGTATTGTATATCCGGTATGGGTAAATACATTCAAAATTGTTTTATACGTTCTGCCATGGTCATGAGAAAGCAAGCCCCGTACATTTTCAAAAAGAAATACTTTGGGCTGTAGTTTTTGCAAAAAAACAGCATAGTGATAAAACAGCGTACCACGCGTATCTCCCAATCCCAACCTTTTCCCTGCATACGAAAAAGACTGGCAGGGTGCCCCTCCTGATAAAAAATCAAGACCTCCTTCAGGAATATCAAAATATTCTTTTAAATCCAACTTGGATATGTTCGCGATATCATCACATATTACATTCCAGCCAGGACGATTTTTTTTTAAAGTATCGCAGGCATCTTTATTTAATTCTATTAGCGCTAATGGTTTAAAACCCGCTTTTTCTATTCCAAGTGCCAATCCGCCTGCACCGGCAAATAATTCTATTGTTGAATACATCTGTACCCCATCATTCTCATTCATTTTATAAATCCATTATATCATAACGATACCTTCTATTATTCTGCAATAAATATTGCAAGACATGTATGGTAATCCTGCCTCTCTCTTTGTTTTTACTGTCAACATGATAAGCAAATAGCTCATCCAACCTAACTGTGTTACCAATGGAAACACTTTTCATTTCCTGCAAGGATTTTATAAAATCATTCCCTTCAAGTTAAATTGTGCCAGTAGCGTTGTCAATTTTTATCTTTCCCACTTGCTTTTTTTCAATAGCTTTACATCTGTAATAACTGTAATGATTTTTGTATTCTATTTTATTTCATTATAAAGAAGCTCCAACAGAAAAATGACTTGGAGACATACAAAAATTAGTCAATAAAAAATACCGCCCTTCCGAGCGGCACTCTCATATATTCTATTAATAATATACGTAAAATATCGGGATCGTTTCGGAAAACGACTTCGTACTTACACTGACACGTCACGCCGCCCTGTCACTTTATAGAAAAGGAGCAGCGACAAGATGGATGTCACCGTGAGGATGGTGGCATACGCGGAGGCGTTCCCGTAGTTGCCGCGGATGACTTCCGTGTAGATGGATACGGTGAGTGTCTGCGTGCTGTTCGTGTACAGGATGATGGATGACGACAGCTCGCTGATGATGGTGACCCAGCTCATGATGGCTCCGGAAAGAACGCCGGGCATCATCATGGGAACCGTAATCTTACGGAAGGGCGTCATGTCGGAGGCACCCAGGGAAATGGCCGCTTCTTCGATGCTGGGACTGATATTTCCCAAAATGGCGCTGGAGGAACGGACGGTATAGGGCATTCTCCGCACGGCGAAGGAAATAATCATGATGAGCGCCGTTCCGGTAAGGATAATCGGCGATTTATTGAACGCAAAGACGAAAGCGATACCGAGGACGGAGCCGGGAATGATGAAGGGGAACATCGTAATGACGTCAAGAATGCTGTTCAGTGTATTTCTTTTCCGCACGGAAAGGTAGGCGATGAGAACGCCTAAGACGAGGACGGCAGCGATGGCGCAAAGCCCCAGGAAGTAGGTATGCCAGATGACGTCATTGTCCTTGGCAAAGAGTGTCGCGTCATAACTCTGAAGAGCGAATCCGCCGGTGAATACCTGCCCTCCGTTTGTAGCAAGGAAAGAGGTGTACACGACGACGAACTGGGGAAGGATCGCCAGTCCCACAACCATGTAGACTGCCAGATGGGCAAGGATATTCCGCAGGCCGCCGAGTGATTCCGCCGCCATGGGTTTCAGGGCGGTCATGGCGTAGGTATTTCTTCCCGCGAGAAAACGCTGGACGAAGAACATGACGATGGTGAGCCCGATCACGATGCAGCAGATGGCTGCCGCGAAGCCGTCATCGCCCGATACTTCTCCCATGAACTGGTTGTAAATAAGGACGGGGAGTGTCTTGTATCCCTCGCCGATGAGCATGGGCGTGCCGAAGTCAGCAAAGACACGCATGAAAACAAGCATGGAGCTGGCAAGGAGCGTGGGCATGACAAGAGGCACGATGATTTTCCAAATGCGCCCCATGCGGCTGCACCCCAGGCTTTCCGCCGCTTCATTCAAAGAGTTGTCCAGATTTTTCAGCGCTCCCGATACGTAAATGTAAACGAGGGGAAATGACTGGAGCGTAAAGACGAGGACAATGCCGGCAAAGCCGTACACACCGCCATAATGGAGTCCGAAGGTGTCGTTCAGGAACTGGGTGATGACGCCCTGCCGCCCGAGCATCTGTATCCACGCGTATGCCCCGATGAAAGGCGGCGACAGATAGGAGATAACGATGAGGATATTCAGGAAACTGCTTCCTTTTATTTTCACGCTCCTCATGAGGTATGCCAGCGGAAGACCGAGAGCCGCCGATAAAATCGTGGAAACGACAGTCACTTTCAGCGAGTTTACCATCGTTCCCCAGTAGAATTTTTTGGCGAAGAAATGGGCGAAATTCTGAAGCGTGAGCACCCCTGTATCCCCATGAATGACACTCCGGTACAGAATGAGGAATATGGGATACATGATGAAAAGGGCGAAAGCCGCAAGAATGACGACACTGAAAAGGTTCCAGACAGTCAGATTCTTTTTCATAGTCCTTCCTCTCTGATCAATGTTTCTTCCGTTGCCCGGCGGAAGACATTGATCCGCCCGGCTTTGACGGTAAGCGTGACGGCGCTGCCGTCGGGAAGAATATCCTGGCCTTCCTGGGTCTGGAGAATCTCCAATTCCTGCCCGCTGCCGGTGGTGATGAAGTAATGGGTGGTAAGACCGAGGAAGACGGAAGAACGGATCACGCCGCGAATCCCCTCTTTCGTGCCGGGCTCCATATCAAATTCTTCCGGGCGGACGGAAATGATGACTTCTTCTCCGTCCTCCACGCCGCCTGATAAGTTATCCATGTCTACAAGCCAGTCTTCATTTTCTTTAAAGGAAATGCTTGTCTTATCTCCTTTTTTCACGATATGTCCGTCCAGCAGGTTGGAGAGCCCGATGAAAGTCGAAACGAAAACGTTCTTCGGCCTTTTATAAATATCCGCCGGTCTGCCGATCTGGCAGATGACCCCGCCATTCATGACGGCGATACGGTCGGACAACGCCAGCGCCTCTTCCTGGTCGTGGGTGACATACACCGTGGTTATATCCACCCGGCGCTGGATCTGCTTGATGGCATTCCTCATTTCGATACGGAGTTTCGCGTCCAGATTGGACAGCGGTTCATCCATCAGAAGTACCTGCGGCCGGATGACGATCGCCCGCGCAAGGGCGACACGCTGCTGCTGCCCGCCGGAAAGCGCTGTGGGCATACGGTCTTTCAGGTGGTCGATCTTCACGATCTTGGTGATTTTATCCACCCGCTCTTCGATTTCCTTTTCAGGCACTTTCCGCATCCGCAGACCGAAAGCCACATTGTCTTTCACCGACATATGGGGGAAAATGGCGTAATTCTGGAAGACCATGCCCATATTTCTTTTATCTGTCGCCACATCGTTGATGACATTCCCGTCGACGGAAATCGTACCGCCCTCAATGGAATTGAATCCGATAATCATACGGAGCAGCGTCGTTTTACCGCAGCCGCTCTCACCGCATAGGAGAACAAACTCCCCGTCGTTTACCGTCAGCCCTAAAAGGGTGAAAAATTCGCCCGGCATAATGTCCACGGACAGGCCGTTCACCACCACCGTATCTCCGTACTTCTTCACCACTTTGTCTATATTGATAGAAACACTCATAATAACCTCATAACCTCGCGCTTCAAGCGTCATCTATAAAAAAGGACGTCAGGCGAAATGCCCGACGCCCTCTGATGACCTGATTACTTATTACTGTCTGGAATTTTCCAGATGTTTATTCCATTCCGCCACGACTTCTTTCTTATGGGCAGCTACCCAGCCTTCGTCATAATTCTTGAACAAAGCGATTGTGTCCTGGGGTGTCATGTAATCAGCAAGCTTCACACCCTTGCGGAGCGGACGGACGGTGAGCGTCTTTCCTGCCGCTTCCTGGATCTTCTGGGAAAGCATGAAATCAACAAATTTCTTCGCATTTTCCATATGTTTCGCTCCCTTGATGATCTGTACGGATTCGCCCGGGAAAATAGCTCCCTCTTTCGGGAATACGACTTCTACGTCAGCGCCGTTCTTCACATAGGTAGCAGCCGGATCTTCCCAAGTAAGCCCCACGGTATACTCGCCATCGGCAGCGCCTTTATGGACAGCACCGGAACTGTTCAGGAATTTCCCGTCCACATTCTTAATGAAGTTATCCACGTACGCCCAGGCTTCAGGGGACATGGGATCCCCATCCTTGCCCTTGGCGTAAAGCATCGCCATGAGCACCTGAAACGCGGAGCTGGAATTGGCGGGGGCGCCGCAAGCAATCTTGCCTTTCAGCGCCGGGTTGAGAAGATCGTCAAATCCGGCAATCTTCATATCGCCCGCCAGTTTTTTATTAACGATGAAAACAGTGGGATCGGCAAATGCGGGAGAAAAATATCCTGTCTTATTTTTGGCGGCATCAATCATATTCGCGTCTTCCGGGGATACATATTTCTCAAAAAGTTCCTTCTGGGAATCCAGCATCGTCTGGTCAGCCGCCCAGAGAATATCGCCCTGGGGATTGTCCTTTTCAGACGCCACACGCTTTACGAGGGGGCCTGTCCCCGCCACAATGACATTGACTTTAATCCCCGTTTCTTTTTCAAAAGCGGGAATGACAAGATTGTTTAAGCTTTCGCTGCGCGCCGTATAAACGGTCAGCACCTTTTCCTCTGCGGGAGCGGCCTTGGCGGTATCCTTTTTATCTCCGCCGCAGCCGGAAAATACGGAACAGAGCACAGCAGCACATGCCACCGCCAAAGCTGCTTTCTTCAATCTTTTCATGACAATCCTCCTTGCCTTTCATCGTAAGTAAACTTCCTATTTAAATAATACCATGTATATTGTATCATTATTCATTCCTGTGTCTACACCTTATAAGCACAATGTATAGCTTGCCTTAAACTGTATAGGAAATACTCATAAAGAAATAGACGAGCGGACCGTTATATGCAAAAACGGGTATGCAAAGAGCAGGAAATCCGGCCGCCGGATACCGCATTTCCCATGTAAAAACGCTCCCCGTATAAAGGAAGCGTTTTTATCTATACCGTACGGATATTTCCCCTATGTTTTAAATCTGTCCAAGGAATGTCGTCAGAAATCAGTCATCAGTTTAAGGAAAAACCGTTTTACGCAGCAAGCCTTATATCTCAAAAGTCACGGTTGTATAATACACTTCTTTATCCGCTATTTTTGCAAACTTTTCAGAGGCCGGTCTTTCCGCCTTTGCTTTCAGCAGCCATTCTCCCCAATGGGTAATCCTCACGTAAGCAATTCCATCTTTATCAGTAAGAAGCCGCTCTGCCATCGCATCAGAAGAAGAAAAACCTGCATAAGTTGCTGTTACCTGTTCATAGGGAACCGGTTTGCCATCAAAAAGAAGCTGCACGGGGAGAAGGGCTCCTATATAATTTTTGTCTGCAGCATAAGGATCCTCCAGCGGTAAAAGTTCTAATACATTTCCTGCTGGTTGAGGTTTATAACCACTCACTCTCCTGCCTACACGGAAATGAGCCGTGCTGAACTGTTGGGTGCGCAGAGAATCAATTACATTGGGAAAATCGCTACGGTTTCCATATCCTCTTTTAATTTGTCCGTTTTCTCTATATGTATTATATACAGACGGTTTTCTTGTAAGAGAAAGGACATATGCCCCCTCTTCTGTTCTTGACAATTCAGAAGCGGATATGCCTTCGTAATCCAATTCTACCTTTTCTCTTTTTCCATCAGGTGTAATAAGATCAATAAAATCAAAGGTTTGTCTATTAGTGAACCCATCCACCGGGAAACGATGACCCCAGCCGATATACATTGTAGACCAAGCTTTATTTTCATAACCGAAAGATGGATTCCAATTTGACATATTGATCCATATGGAATGAGCACTTGCGGTTAAAGGCATGATTGCAGAAGCAACAGCAATCCACGCAATCAGTTTCTTTTTCATGTTTTTTTCCTTTCCAAATACACAACATACTGAAATTATTATCAACCAAATGTATGCCGATATCGGACAACAACAGTCCGTGGATCTCCATAGTAAGAAATCCAATCATATTCTGTCGTGACATCTCTCCGATTCAGTACATTATACACATCTATGGCAAAATAATCCGTTTTTGACACCTTGTATCCTGCATGGAAAGAAAGATCTAAATAGTTTTTTATCTGATGAGGTCTTTTGGCGGCACACTGCAGAGTCAATGAGGAGTCCAATTTGTCTTTTTTATATGTGATCCCGGCAGAACATTGCAGTTTAGGGAAGGTTTGTTCCCAAGTACCATCTTCCAGTTTATTTTTCGGATTGGCGTAGGTCAGTCCTACATTCCAATTCCATGCGTCATTAACTATGTGTCCATATTCTATTTCTATCCCCGGATTTTTAAAACGCCCCACATTTTTAATCTTTTTCTTCGGTGTTTCTTTTACAACCTTGATCTTATTATCCACATCAATATAGAAAGAAGAAACCCGCAGATATCCATTCGCGAAATTCTTTTTATATCCAAGTTCATAATTCCATCCACATTCCGGCTTCAAGTCAACAGCTGCAACCGTATAAAAATAATCATAAATTCTAGGAAGGATAAACGATTTCCCAATGTTCGTATAAATCACTTCATCAGATGAGAGACTATATAACTGCTGCCACTGTGGAATCCATTCATTATACGTTTTTACTTGATCACTAGAATACTGGTACCGTAATCCGAATATGTTTTTATAACGGTCATTCACCTGTACCGTATACTGCCCGTACAAAGCATATTGGGTTCTGTCACCTTTATGAGATCCTACTAATTCCGTATATTTTTCCTTTTCTGCCATCATGCCGGCAATGAATCGGTGCCGCTCGTCCATATACCAGTTTTTTTGTAAATCAAAGCCATATCGCTTCGTTTTATAGTCTTCATCACTGCTGCTTCCGGTACCATCCCATAGCCGATTATACAGATTCGATGTTCTATCAGAATAAAATGCCTTTCCCTTGATTCCATTCTGATCATACATAACCAGCCAA
>OGQP01001615.1_pt1 | contig 13070 bp, 16 predicted proteins | sample 1553251 | NCBI WGS metagenome assembly OGQP01 (sample SAMEA2580016, study PRJEB22360) | human gut metagenome | biome: human gut; feature: human-associated habitat; material: faeces | place: Denmark | collected 2008/2010 | reverse complement strand
TGTCGATACAGAAGGGCAGTATACCGTTTTCTGGAATGAAATGGGCCAAAAGTATGTAAATGATGCAAACTTTGGTTCCAAGGTTAAGGGCCAGACACTGGTACAGATTTATGATAAATACTTTGCAGGAGAACCGGAAAAACGCCATCAGCGATATTATCTCCTTATTTGGATTTTTTTACAAAAAAATAGGGGCGTTTGTTTTTGGCGCAGCTATTATCCTCAGCGCGTTTTTTCCTCTGATCTTCCGGAACAGCCCTATTTCCTACGGCGTTGTTTACAGCGCCTTTTACGCATTCCTGATTTCATCTCTGCTCAGTTATTTTGTCAATTACACGCAAATCCTGTTTGTTGCCGACCAAAAAAATTATCTGGTCGCAGCCTATTTCCAGACAGCCAATATTCTCAAAATACTGCTTCAAATGGCTCTGGCCCGGAAATACGGCAATCCGTACATCTGGATTGCCGTCGAATTAGCTTTCGGCATTTTATACTCGCTGATATTAAGATGGAAAGTGCGCCGGGTTTATCCCTGGCTAAAGACATGCACCAGAAACGGCGCGGCCCTCAAACGTCAATATCCCGATATCCTGATCCGCACTAAACAGGTTTTTATCCACAAGATCAAGGATTTCCTGTTAATGCAAAGCGACCAGATTTTCGTCTTTGCCTTCGATTCTCTTTCCATGGTTGCCTATTACGGCAACTATACTCTCATCACCACCCGCATTACGGGGCTGTTCACCACTACCATGGACAGCATCACGGCCGGGATCGGGAACCTGATTGCAGAGGGAAACCGGCAAAAAATATTGTCCGTATTCTGGGAACTGATGGCTTTCCGGTATTTTCTGGCCGGCATCATCGTCTTTTGCTGCTACCATCTCATCAACTCTTTCATTTCGTTGTGGCTGGGCAGTGAGTACATTTTGGAAAATTCCATTGTGGTTCTGCTGATGATTTACGTATTTATCATGATTACCCGCGGCACGGTGGATATGTTCAATACGGCTTTCGGTTTGTATGCAGACACATGGGCCGCCTGGACGGAAGTCATCCTCAATGTAGGCATTACCCTCTCAACAGCCTTTTATCTGGGTATCAACGGCATTCTCCTGGGCAAGATTATCAGCACATCGCTTATCATCGCCCTATGGAAACCCTATTATCTTTTTTCCCGGGGATTGCGAGCTTCTTACCTGCTGTATTGGAAAAAAACCTTCCCCCTTCTGCTAGCCTTTGCCATTTCATATGCGGCTTTCCATTTTATCAGCAAACCTTTTCTTACGCTTTTCCCCGGCCACAGTTCTTCGTTCGGTTCATGGCTGTCCTACGCAGTCTGCCTTTGCGCGCCTTTCTCGGTATGCTACGGCATTCTGCTATTATGCATCAGCCAAGGCGCAAGAGACCTGTTGCGCCGCCTCCCATCTCAATTAAGACCATCAGGCGCCACCAAGAAAACATGAAGAGCACTCCCCCCAGATTCAGCATCGTCACTATCAACCTGAACAACCGGGCAGGGTTGGAAAAAACCGTCCAAAGCGTCATCAAACAGGAATGCGCCGATTATGAATATATCATCATTGATGGAGGTTCTTCAGACGGCAGCGCCGAAATTATCAAAAAATACCAAAACTCCCTCTCATACTGGGTCAGCGAACGGGATACCGGCATTTACAATGCCATGAACAAGGGGCTGAAACAGGCACACGGGGAATATGTCTGCTTTCTCAATTCCGGAGATTGCTTCTATTCCCCCCAGGTTCTTGCCGACATGCACCGGGAGGGAACCGTCTCCGACGTGCTTTGCGGGAGGGTAATAACGGTAGGCGGGCCAAGCGGGAAGGCATCCCCGCCGTGGAAAAATAACACCCTGTATTTCATCATCAAAAATTTCTGCCACCAGGCGGCATTCATGAGGACACGGCTTTGCCACAAGCACCAGTTCGATGAGACTTACAAAATTTGCGCCGACAGGAAAATGCTGCTTTCTCTTCTGTTTCAAGAGTCGGCCACATTCAAGCCCATCAACGCATTTATCGCTTATTTCGATGCGACGGGCATCAGCCACACCGCCGCAACAACCATGCTTGAGGAAGACGCCAGATCCCTGAAGGAGACCCTGCCGGCCGCCATACTGGATGACTATCGGCTTTTGCTGGCCTCGCCCATCGCCCCTTATTACATGGATATGCTGGTCAATTTTAAAACCCCCCGGAAAAATACAGCTTTTTTCCTTGCCCGCATCTCTCGGGTCGCGGCCAAATACCTTCTTCTCCTCAGTTCCCTGTGTTCCGCCCGGAAAAACCGGCCCCTTCCCTAGCGCGAACCCCGCTGTCCAGCGCTTTCCCGCAGGCGTTCCAACCGTTCCCGGTAGGCTTCAGCAAGACGCCCGGCGTAGGCTTCCCAGGTATTTTCCGAACCGCCAAACGCCGCATACGCCTGCTCGCCCAGGCGGTGCACTAAGGCGGGGTTGTCGCACAGTTCCTTCATGGCCCGGTAAATAGCCTCCGCATCGGCGGCAGGGATGATTCTGGCGGACCGCCCATCCAGCAGCGTTGTAGCCCCAGACTCGTGGGTCGCAATGATGGGCAGCCCCACGGCCATGGCTTCCAGCAATGAACGGGCAAACCCCTCTTCCAGGGAAGGAAGTATAAACGCCGTACAGGAAGCGAGCCGGCGGGCCAGTTCCTGCTGGGAGACGGACGCATGATGATACAGATGCGGGCAGGTTTTCCATTTCTCCCACAGCGGCCGGAAATCGGGCCGGATGCCCCCGTACACATGCAGCTCCGCATCGGGATATTGCTCAACCAGTTTCTGAAAAGCCAGAAAGAGGTACTGATGGCCTTTCCGAACCGTCAGGTTCCCCGTAATGATGAATTTGGGGAAGGAAGGGATGTCTTCCTTTTCTCTTTTGAAAAAGAGGGAGGTGTCTGAGCCAAAATGATTGAGCAGGCATTTTTCCGGTGAAACGCCGTTGGCCACCATGCTCTCCATAACATAGGTGCTTGGGCATAGAACACAATCGGCCCGATGAATTTCCCGGTTCATGCGGCTCCACACTTTTTCCCCTACGGGAACCCGGAAGCCGGGGGAATGAATATCCGCCTCCCGCTGCCAATAGCCGCGCTGGGTGGTCGGATGCCCGTTCATGGCTTCGAATACCTTTAAAATGGTTCTTCCGGAAGCTTCGGCCAGGTCAAACACAGGCGAGCAAGAGCCCATCGGGCACTGCACGACATCCACATCTGCCGGGAGTTCCTGCCTCCTTACCCAGCAATCATAAAGCCAAAGGTTTCTCCACCTCATCTCCTCTTCAAGATAAGCAGGGGCAACATGATAAAAAGGTTTCATGCCCAAATGGTAGGGCCAAATGCGCTTATATTTCCCAGAAGGAAGCCCCCTGTTTTTGTTGCTTACCCACATGCCGGACAAAATGCCCAGCTTTTCAAAGGAGGCAGCCGTTTTATCCATATGCCATGAGGCCATGCCGGAGATGAGAACTTTCATGAACAGATAATGGTCCGTCTTTCCCTAAAGGAATTGGAGACCATATTCAAGAAGAACTTTTCCCGTTCCTGCGGGAATTGCAGATATTCCCTTTCTTTGCCATTGACCACGAATGGGAAATTTCTATAGTACCGCTTATACTGTATTCCGTGCAGTTTAACTTCAAGCCTCGTCCGGCGAAAATGCCGCAACACAGCAATGCCTTCCCGCCCCCCCTTTTTCAGTATTATCATCCCTGTTTATAATTTAGCGGATTATATCCAGGAGACTCTTTCGGGAATTAAAGACCAGTTGTGGGATGATTATGAAATCATCGCCGTTGACGATGGCTCCACGGACGGCACGGCAGAACTGCTGGACAGGCTCCCCAAAACGCGCGGTGCCCGTAATGACCCAATCCGCGGCTGACCGTACTTCATCAGCGCAACAAAGGCGTATCATGCGCGCGCAATACCGCCATCAACGCGGCCAGGGGCGTCTATATTGCCTTTCTGGACGGCGACGACGTATGGCTGCCCGAACATTTAAGCCATGCCGCCCATTTTTTCCAGGCCCATCCCGACGCGGCATGGTACACGTCCAGCTATGCCAAAAGCTTTTCCCCCGAACAGGATAAAAAAAATATTCACTCCGGCGAACATCCTGTTTTTCGCCTGGGTCATTATTTTCCTGACGGGATCCGCTGCATTAATACATCATCTACGATAATCCGCCGTGACGCCATCCCGGAAGGGGGCATGTTCCCGGAGGATCTCCGCTATGGAGAAGACCTTGTCGCGTTCGCGACCATCGCCTCCCTCCACCCCGTCATCGGCATCAATGACTCCATCACCGTCCTGTACCGGCAAAGGCGGGATTCCGCCGTACACTCCCCCATGGACCTGAATACGAAAGTAGAGCAGGACGCCGCCATTTTCAGGCATTTCATGGCCATTCCCGCAAACCGGGAAAATGCACGCGCAACCATGAATTATTACCGAAGCATGTCCCTGAGCTTCTGGATTAACCGGATCATGAGCAGCCGGCTCAACACGTGGCTGCCCTCCATTCGTGAGAGAAAAGCCGCGACCGGCACTATGGTCAGCCTCTGGATTACTCTGTTCGTCTTATGCAATTTCCTGAATGTCATATTTTTTTCATTGCCTCTCCTGTTGCTGCAAAAGTTAAGAATCCGGTTTCAAAAATAGAAGGCGAACGCCAGCTGCGCACATTCCCCGCTACGGCGAGCCCTGCGCCTGCCGTATGAATTCCACCCCGTTCCACCGTCTGCATTCACTTTTTCCCCTGCCAGGCCCAATGATTATGCCATAAGAAAATTCGGCATTTCCGCACCGGCTCCAGTCATTTTTTCCGGCAGGTCATTTCCATTTCCGTACATTCAGGGATTCCGCCGAATCCGGAAATGTCCGCCCGCCAACGCTTTCTGGAACGCGTCAACGTTTCAGACCTGATGATTTCTCCGGCCATTGACGGATAGTCTGGCAGTCGATTCGTTTATGAAAGTCGATACCATCAAGGGAAGTTCATATGTAGTGACCTGTACAAAAGCCTGTACCGTACGCGCTGTTTTAAACTCCGGCGGGGATTCCATGCTTATTCTGGAGACGGGGGAAAAAGGCCAATACGGTTTTGCGGCTCCGACGGATGCTGTAGAAGTATCCGACGACGACGCCCTGATCACCCGGGTTTCCAAAACAGCCGTCCCGGGATTGTCCGTCCGGGACGGCATCCAGCCGGGGACTGACGCCGCATTGAAGAGTCTGACGGCGGAGTCCGGGACTTTTACAGGGGCCGTCAACGCCAACGGCGGCGTCACCATCCCGCTTGCTGCGGGCGCGCCGACCGATACCTCAGCGCTCAACCGCCTGTATGCCGCCGGACTGGCTTTTGCGGCCGAGAGCTTTTCCCTCCCGTCTTATCCTGTGAAGTCCTCCTGTTCCGCCACCGGAGGCGCCTCTTTTGATGATACTCTTGCCCCCCTCTCCCTGGGATTGAGGGTGCCTGTGCAAACAGCGGTCTCGGCCATGATCGGTTTTGCCGATGCGGGCAAGTCTTTTAATAATTACAGCGGGACGCGCGGTTTTGTTCTTCCGGTTTCCCTGCCCCAGGTTCCCTTCAAAGTGACGCTGCCTGTTTATAAGGTTCCCGTCGTCTTCCGCGAGAATCTGGAGCTGGATTCTTTCACGCTTGTTCCTTCCGCCTCCAGTCTTTTTTTCGGGGAGATTCTGGATATTACGTTCAATCCGGAGCGTGACGCCGACGCGGGCGGCTACCATGTTCGCGTCCGGGAGGTTTACTGGTCCAACCAGGCGGCCGGCATGAAGGTGAAGACGACGCATTCTCTTGTCAAGGCAGCCTCAAACCAGCGGCTCCCCCTGTGCGTCGCGAAGATTGTTTACGAACAGTGGCGGGATGGACAAATAGATACTGAGGAAAGAGGGGCTCTGTGGCTGGTCCATTTCGGCTCAACAGAGAGTCCCTGCATCAAGATAGCGACGGTGCGCGGGGCACATTGCTTTGAGAGCAATTCATTGGGCAAGGTTTATCTGGATATAGCCAGCTCCGCCACAGTCCATCAAATACGGATAGGGACATTGAGCCAGCACGTTGGCCTGTCCGGACTGAACCCGGCGTATTACGGATTTTCCGCCATGGAGACCAACGCCATTGTTTCCGAAACGGTGGAGGATTTTGTTGATCCGGAAGCGTAAGGAAATCCATTCACGAATCGCCGCGCGAATTTTCCCCGCACTTTCCTTCGCCGTCAGGTTGCCGCGCCGCCTTCCGCACGCCGTGCCAGATGGCCGGCCGGAAGAAGCGGCTGCTCCATCGCGGACAGAGCTCCCCCGAAACAGGCCGCCTCTCCGGCAGGAAGGCAAAAGGATGCGCCAGAGACGGCTCCGCCCGGAACGGAAAAAAGACTCCGGGACGGCGCAGGAATAGCTGTCTGGCGTATTAGACAATTCCAAAGAGCCTTAAACGGTCCCTCCCCGGAACAGCATGGCTTTCCGGGCGGAGCTCTCATTCCTGTTCAGGAGGAAAGACTCTCCAATGCCGAAATTGCGCAGCAACCTCTTCCTGTCTTCTGTTTCATTCATCCCGTCCTTACTCAAGAAATGCCGGAAGGGCATATTTCACAATAACCAGTTTTATTTTGCCCGTCCGCCGGGTAAAAAAGAGCAGAATCCCAACTTGCCCCCGTATAAGGAAGAAATCCGGCAAAGATTCCTATAGTGCTTCTTGTTTTATTCCCCCTTTTCATTTATATTGCCGTCCATGAGCAAGGGCCGTTTCCTCATCGCTGCGTACGGTTTCCCTCTGGAGAAAGGGAAAGCAGGTACGGTTCCCCGTAGAAAGGCCCGCAGGTTGAACCTCCCGAAGCGTCCGTGCTACATTATTGCCCACTTACAAAATTTGCCTGCAGCATCCCTTCCGCGCGAGATACAATCTCATCATCGCCATCCTGAATGCTCCAGAAGTGTAAAATCCACCAGGTTTCAGAATAAGAAAACGCTGCAGAGTCCATGCGTCCCAATACCCGTTACAGGAAGTCTCTGTTATTTCTGAAAAATCTAAAATCAATTCGGTTCCATCAATAAAACGGTTTTCTCTTCCATACATGATTACTTCCAGTCATTCCCGCCCCGTTCTCGTCATTGCCTCAGATATGCCGCTGGGTCGCATCATCCCCAATGAATTTCAAGAAAAAGACTGCTCTCTCACACCATGGATTTTTTCTCTGTTCCAAGTTCTGGAAAAGCAGACGGAATACGACATCCACTGGATAACTCTCAAAAAATATGTGTCCAGGCACACAGTTAGATCTCTAAATAATCAAACCATCCATATTTTGCCGGATTCCAGCCTGGCAGAGGGATTGCTCTCCAACCATTTTTCCGCTTCCAGAAAAATTCGCCGCCTTCTGGATGAGCTTAAGCCGGATCTGATTCACGTCTGGGGAATTGAACTGGCATATGCAACCGCATGCAAGATGCAGCTTCAAACCAAACTGCTATCTTATCAGGGATCTTTGGTTGCCTATTGTCAACGCTCTAAAATGAAAACATTTCCAAAACTTCAGGCATTTTGGGAAAAACAGACTACTCCGAAATACCGTCATATCTCTTGTGAATCGCCATGGGCGCGAGACCGTATTCAGGAAATATCTCCTTCCTCTCAGGTTTCACTCATCGAATATGGAGTAGAACAGTCGTTCTATCATGTTGAAAGGTCACCCTCTGCAACGCCGGAATGCTTGTTTGTTGGCAATATCAGCGAGTTAAAAGGCGTTAAATATATGGTTCAGGCCTTCAGGCAACCTTCCTTGCAGCATGTTCGGCTTTATATTGCCGGATCAGGACCATTAAGAAAAAAACTAGAGCCAATAAGCACTCCCAATATTTATTGGCTGGGAACGCTCCAACGTCCCGAACTGCAAAAACGGTTGTCATCCGCATGGTGTCTTGTGCATCCCACTTTGGCCGACTCCTCCCCCAACTGCGTCAAAGAAGCAAGAGTTGCGGGGCTCCCCGTTATTACCACCTGCGAAGGGGGGCAGACCCAATATGTCGTTGATGAAAAATCCGGGTACATTATTCCCGTCAGAGACAGTGAAGCCATTAGCCAGGCAGTCCTTTCCCTGACTGAGTCTTTAGAGAAAAACATCGCCATGGGGCTCTATGAAATTGAGGAAGTCAGAAAAGCTCTGAACATACAGTTGACTTGCGACAAGTTTCTATCTCTGTACAGATCTTTGATAAGAGACAAATGATTCCTGTCCTCTAAATTAATTTCATAGGAAATGAATCCGGATCTGCGCCAGCGCCTTCTCCCCCCGTCCTGAATATTTATGAAAAAGGTTGTTTTCGTCAACTTCGGTTCCGCCCGGTTTACACACCGCCAAATATTGCAGCTTCTTTCTGCCAAACTATCTGGAAAAGCGGATCAAGTACACGGATTTCGACCTAAACACCTAAAAAAACTGGGGTTTTATCGTACCCACCCATGGTTTCATCCTTCTCAAAGAGGATTTGCATTCTGGTCCTGGAAACCTTTTATCATTCATCATGCCCTGCAGCAGGTACAAAACGGAGATATAGTCATTTATTCGGATATTGGAAGGCCGTGGGTGCGGTTGTTCCACCATTCCCTGAGTACTGTTGAACAATGGCTTGACGAACTGGATCAGGATATCATGCCTGGAATATATATTCCCTACACGGGCACCATAGAAAATTGGACCAAGGCGACCACACTGAACCAAATGGGAGCCTTTTCTCCAGATATATTAAATTCCCCTCCCATTCAGACCTCCTTCTCTGTCTGGAGAAAAACACCGGCGACCATGAAACTGGCGGAGGAGTGGGAGGAAAAATGCAGACACTTTTCTCTGATCGGAGATTATGTTGCAAGCACAGATATCCCTAATGGCCCTTCCTTTAAGGCCCACAGGCACGATCAGGCTATCTTTTCCATACTATGCTTTATGCACAATATCAAAGCATTAGACACCATAAAAGGACAAAGGCCTGCGCAGGATAAAGACCTGGATTCCTGGCTTCAGCTTCAGGGGGCTCCGCCATCGGACATCAATACAGATGCCCTGTTAAATGGCCTATCTTCCATTACCAGAAACCTGGAGAACACCAGTCGTGCCTGTTTGAAGAAATAAAATAATCTTTTCCGCCTGTCATTAAATTTTCATACATTCGTTCCGCATCCGGATGCCGCTTCTTTTTGTTTCCATCCAGCCCGTACTGGACCGGAAAATCCCTCTGGATACGGAGAAGCCCCGGACGCGCAAGACGCGGCGGGGCGCTTTTACAGGCCATGAAAAAAGCGGAGGATTACTTGCCGTAATGACAGCGCATTTGGAGCAGTTCCATATCTGTTTCCATGATGCGGCAAACAAGGCGATTCGTTGAATCAATGCGCCGGGGCCAGAAGCCGGAGAGTTTTTCCCGCAAGGGTTCGGGCTTGCCCTTCCCGTCAAACGGGGTGCACTGTATTTCCCTGGCCATGTCCATGATGCGCTTGCAGGTTTTGCGGCCATTGCCACGAAAGAATTGAAAATCTTCCCATGCCGGGGGCGCGAAGACAATATTTCTTTTCATGGGAAAGCCGGAGGTTAGCAGGAGTGACTCTCCAATTCTTCAACGCTCTTCGTTACCGTGCCTTGCCTGCGGTTGAGAACGTCCATGCCGTCAAGCAGGCGGCGGGCATTGGCCGGACATTTGAGCAAATATATTGTTTCCTGCCAGGAATTGAATTCATCTTCCGGCATGATGATGACCGCCCCCAGGCGTTTATTGACGATGCGGACGGGTTCACGGTCATTCAGGACGGCGGCAAGCGTCCTAGATATGGATTGCCGCGCGGCGGTGCTTGAAATGGTATTCACGAATAAAGTGTACATGAACCATGTACATAAGTAAGCCATTCTTCTGTATTTTCTCAGGCATCCTGCAAAGCGTCATTAATCATGTTTACGCCCCATTGCCCAAGAAAGCGCTCCGGGTACAGGATAAGGACTTTGATATGAAATTCATTCAGGAGCAAATGCCCTCCCTCCAGGAGGTTGAAAGACTGTTCCGGCAACAACCCAGAGCTCAGGTAAAGATTGATGCGGGCAATACCCCGTTATCATCATCAACAGCAGAGCGCAAACGCCCCTTACCTTTCAGCATTTCCCTTCCCGGCGCGGAACGCTGCAAAGCGGGGATTATTCCCTTGCCGGTCCTCAACTGTTTTTCCGGCGAGTAATAATATTATTGCGGAGACCCTCACCGTTATTTATGGTGCGGCTACGCCATGACGCCGCAATTCACAAAATTCCCCGATGCGCCAAAAGCATCATCCCGGGAACACTGGATTGACATATCCAGGTTCCTCGCGGCATACCTGATTGTGTGCGTCCACGCTCCGGCCTTTTCTTTCTCCAGCATGTTCCAACTGCCGGTTTTCAACGGCCGCGTAGCATTTTTCCTGATTCTGGCAGGCTATTTCATGGGCCGGAATAATTCTTGGGGAAAAGCGGTCAAGCGGTTCGTGACGCTGCTCATTCCCTTTCTTTTCTGGAACGTGATCATTTCTTTCTTCTATCCGGGGAAAGAGGAAATCATGAATATGGGGGTACTGGAATATTTATGCAATCTTGTAGGGTTCCGGTCTTTCTTCACGCCTGACCTCACCCTCCCCATTGACGGGCTGATAGGCAGACCTTTCTCTCCGGCCACCTGGTTTTTGAGAGACATTATTCTCTGCTCCCTCATTTCTCCCCTGCTGCTGAAATTCAAGTACCCCGTGTATGCCCTCATCCTGATCTGTTTCTGTACGGACTTACTGGATATTTCCGACTCGCTCATTACCCTTTCTCCCCAACCCGTCGCCACGTTCTGCCTGGGCCTTCTCCTGTCTTCCATCAAGCTGGCCTCAGTAAAAACATTTTATAGAAATTCCTTCACTCCCTACGTTCTGCTCTCCGTAGGCATCGGTTTTCTGCTCAGCATCACCAACTATTTAAGCGTCTGCCAAAATAACCCGGAATGGAACATGCACAAAATACTGGCATCCTATGGAGTATGGAATATCTCCTGGCCGGCTGTCCATTTGAATTCCCTCTGCCCAGTCTTCGGGGCGCTTCTTCTCATGGCCCTTGGAATCTGGCTGGAAAAGAAAATTCCCGCTGCCAGAAAGCTGTCCAACTATGCTCCCGCCTGTTTCCTGATATTTGTTCTTCATTATCCTTTGATCATGTTGATCCCCTCCCACATCTGGAAACAATCCTTTTTCGCTCCCTTTGTATTAATACCGGCCATCATTTTCCTTATCGTCGCATTCTATCTTTTCCTGAGAAAATTCTTCCCGGCCTGCCTGCCCTACGTCGCCAACGACCGCATCACCCATGTTCCCAAAAAAAATTAAGGCCTGTATCCTCTTTCTTCTTTTAACCGTTCCGGCCGCATTAGGCGCCGTCTGGTGCGCCAAACACGCCTACCGCTACCATTTGGCTGTCCATCCCCTTCCCTATTCCCCGGAACAGGGCGCCCTGCTGGAAAAACACCGGCAGGACAAACGCAACGCCCGGCTGAATCCCCATGCCCCCGTGTTGTTCCTGGGTTCCTCCACCATGGAATTCTGGCTGAAAGAAGGGAAACATTCCTGGGAAACCTGGTTTTCCCCTCTGGGATGCCTCAACCTGGGAACCAGGAGCGAGACTACGGGCAACCTGCTCTGGCGCCTCAATGACGGCCTGACAAGCCCGCTGGCGCCCAAAATAATCGTCCTGTATTCGGGAGTCAACAATCCGGGAGTGCAAAAAAGCCTGGGATGGACGGCTTTTCAGGGAAACGTGGCTATCGTCAAAAAAATCAGGGAGATTTACAGCCCGGAAACGACCGCCATCATTGTCATTCCCCCGCTCATCGCGCAAAAAGGGTCGCGTATGGAAACCTTCAGGAATTGTCTGCTGCAACACGACTTTGGAGAAAATGTCCATGTCCTCCCCCTCCATTTCTTCCTTCCGGGAAAGGATGCCAGCCTTTATACTTGGGACGGCCTTCATCTCAACGCCCTGGGATATGAAGCCATTTCGCCTCCGCTTTTCCGCTTCCTCCAACAGCTTTTAAGCAGGAGCAGCTTTTAGGGCTTCACAGAAACAACAAACTTTATCCGCCATTACTCCACGTGATGATTGAACCTTTTCCACCCCATCAGGCAACACTTCCCATGACCCTGTTCCTGGCAGGTCCCACCGGATCGGGCAAATCCGCGGTAGCCGTGGAACTGGCGGAGATGCTGGACGCAGAAATCGTCAGTTCCGACGCTTACCAGGTGTACCGGGAGCTGCCCATCCTGACGGCGGCGCCTTCCCCGGCAGACCGGGAACGGGTTCCCCACCACATGGTTTCCATCATTCCGGTCCAAAGGAACTGGAATGCCACGGAACACTACCACCGCGCCATGCGCTGCATGGAAGAAATCCGCGCACGCGGGAAAATAGCCATCGTCACGGGAGGTTCCGGCCTGTACTTCAAATTCCTCTCCCACGGCCTGTCGGAAGCGCCGCCGGGGGATGCTGCTCTCCGCGCCGCTTTCGCGAACTGTTCCACGGAAGCGCTATACGCCAGGCTCTCTTCCCTGGACCCGGAAGGAGCGGCCTCGACGGATGCCGCCAACCGGCGTTATGTGGAACGCAATCTGGAAATCGTCCTTGCCGGAGGGAAACCGCTTTCCTTCTGGAAGAGGAACTGGCTGGCCCCGCCACGCGGGCCCGGCTGGGTCATCAGCAGGGATGTACCTGAACTGGACGGAAGAATCGCCCTCCGTACCGCACGCATGATGCAGGGGGGTGCGGTGGAGGAAGCGGCTTCCCTCGGCCCATGCTCCGCCACAGCGGAACGCACCCTGGGCCTGGCATTGATACGAAGCATGCTGCGCGGGAAAATCTCCCGTGAAAACTGCCAGATTCAGCTGGCCCTCGCCACCCGGCAATACGCCAAACGACAGCGCACCTGGCTGAAACGCGAACAATGGCTCCGGAAACTTCCGGCTTCCCC
>OGQP01001611.1_pt1 | contig 13103 bp, 6 predicted proteins | sample 1553251 | NCBI WGS metagenome assembly OGQP01 (sample SAMEA2580016, study PRJEB22360) | human gut metagenome | biome: human gut; feature: human-associated habitat; material: faeces | place: Denmark | collected 2008/2010 | reverse complement strand
GTGTCAGGTGTGCTTGTTCAGGATTACGTTCCGATTCTCTCCAACCGGTTCAAACGAAAACACCTGCCGTCCCTGCTTTTGCGTGGGAAACACCGGCCTGTCACACCAGCGTTCAACAACGTCAAGTTCCTTCGTCGTTAAAAGCGTTACCGGGACACCAAACAGCAAAGCAAGTTCGGTAAGCCGTCCCTCGGGGATCTTCTTATTTCCGTTTTCCCACGCACTGACGACTTGACGCGAAAGACCAAGCACCAAAGCCAAAGTCATTTGTGAGTAGTTACAGCGTGTCCGAATCACCGCCAAAGCTGTTTTCATGGTATCCCTCCAAGCAGATATGCGCATATCCTGTTTATACTCTAGTTCAGGTTGACAAGCCTTGTCAATGCGCAACCGGACTATATTTTCGTCAGCTCTATGTCTTTCTGAGCAACCCACATGACAAATTTGTACGGTTATGTTATACTGAAGTTACCCATTGATTACCCTTTCACTAGGAGGATGAACTTATTTACCAAATAGAAAGGGGTAATTTCTATGGCACAGAAAAAAGTTGCTCTCTCAAAAATCGCAGGGAGCAACTTCGCTCACATTCTCTGGCAGCGCCATATTTCGCAGAAGGAGTTTGCGGCAATTGTTGACCGCACTCCACGCACGATTCGCCGTTGGATGTACGAAGGAATTCCAACTTTGGATGACCTTCAGTCCATCGCGGAGGCGCTTGGTGTGAGCGCAAGGGACATCCTCTCCGATTCAGAGGATGTCCCTTGTTTTTGTATAAGCGGAAATCTTATGTCCGTATTTTGCAAAGTGCTACCATATTTCGACGCCATATGCTATAATGATTAGTAATATCAGCCAAAATAATATCAAAAATAGCATTCTCGCTTTGTTCAAAAAGTTCAGCAACGAACATGGTATAAGCGGTTTCCCATAAGGACTCCAAAACGATTGCGGAGGATACTGTTATGTCATTTGAAAGCATCACACTTCAAACGCAAGAAAAATATGACCTTGCCAAAACAATGCAGGCAAGTCCATGCGAGCTGGAAAGCTGGGATTCCGCCACCAAGCTGTGTTACGTCTTGTTCGCAAATATTCCGTTTATCGGAGAATACGTTCCATCAGAAGAACAATTTAATGACATAACTGCAGCCGGAAAAGAGTTATTTCAGCGGCTGGTTAAGGCTAAGTATGATGTAAATTCGTTAAACCAGCTGGAACAAAAGGAGCTCATTTGCGCCGCAATTTTTCTGACGCAAAAAATGGATGCCTTGAAAAACTCAGATGACGGGCAACTGTGGAAATACATTCTGTCTGGCTTAGGTTATGATGAATTACAGTCCGCTCCTTCCTGGCAAAGCTGCTACAAAAAGATGACAGAACTGCTCCGCTTAAGTGTTCGGTATTTTGCGGACTATGGTCAAAAATATTATAACACGCTGAGAATCCAATCGCTTGCTCCGGCAGACTCAATCAGTGAGTTGTTTGAGATCATCTATTCTTTTTATAAAAACAATCTGGAATCCCAGTATGACAGTTCTGACACTGCATTTGAGATTTTGACCCAAAATATTCAGAAGCGTCTTAGCGGCAGTGACGATAAAGACGATGCCCAGATAAAATTTGGCTCTGGCTTTTGGGCGTTAAAGTCCAGCTTAAAATTTCTCCTTTCTCATGAACCTGTATATATGGCTGCGGTCTGCGACGCTGTCGCCGGCAAAATGGATATGCTGCTGCGTGGTGACAGTCCTGCGCTAAATACAAATAATCGCTGGGATATTCTGCTTCAAGAATGGTTCAATAAGAAAACCGATGCAGAGAAAAAGCAGATGCAAAATATGCGGCGCAAACGGATCGGCGATAGAATCATTTCCAGGAAAGAGCAAATCAAGCCTTGCTATCAATTGGAAAATGAGGATATCTTCCTCTGCCTGCCAAACATTCGTCTATCCGAAATCACACAGCGCCCCATCCTAAAAGTATTCCAAAACGGCAATTTGCTCACGGAGCATAGGCTATCTGTTTATGGAAATGAAATGTGCTACACCATCCGTGAATGCACGATATCACTTAAAAATATAGGCAAAACCAATTGGGCGGCTCCTTTAAAATTCCAACTGCAAATCTGCTGTGGTGTGAACAAAATCTATGATTCCGCTGCCGAATTATTCCGTGACTATATTATCTTTAATTCGTTCGGCTTGGAAAGCAACATTGGAAAGTGTTCCAATGGTCAAATCTATGTCGTCACCAGCAGGAATAGTTTTGTCGAGATCGACGATCCCGCAGATGAGTATTGCGAATTGCCCACAGAGGATTCATTTCAGTTATATGAAATTTCGCTTCTCACCGCTAAACGTGTAATTATTAACCATGCAGATATCCTTGCATCAACATCGAAAAAGCATATGTTCAGATGCTTTTTTACCCCGATGCCGATCGATGGTGTTCAACTATCGTATCGTGGCGAAGAATGCTTCGCGTTTGATCGTTCCCCTATGTTGCATGTAGTTCTGGACGATAAGGATGCTGTACAAAACTATCTAATTCAATTTGAAGAGGCTAAGGCGCGTTCACTCCACGAATTTTACGACGAAGAAACAGGCACAATTGAGATACCACTTTCCAGTGCAGCAAGGTTCTTGCACAGCATCAGAATCAAGCAATTCCAAGCAGGGAAGGTGCTTGCAGAATATCGCTATATTATTTTACCCAAGTTCTCATTTCAGTTTTCTGAACCATTCTACCTGAATCGCGCAGATGAAATCGGCTCTGTTCGGATCAGCGTGTCTGGTTCGACTTCGCAGCAAAGGTTTTCTCTTATGGAAAACCAAGCAGAGCTCGAAATTGCCCCTTGGAATTGGAATCCCGATCTTCGCTGTAAGCTGACCATTCCCAAGGTCAACGTCACGATTGACGGCGAAAACGCCTTTTATTATCCGGCACAGATATGGCACAGCGCAATTCCGCAGACGGCGTTCCTCCAAATCAGCACGCCAGAGTCTGTATCCGTAAGGCCCATGCTTGGATCATCGCCGCTTCAACATCTGAGAAACAAGAAAACATTCGATCTGGGCAACAGATTAGCAACCATGGGTGTGCTAGATAAAAGCGTAATTCTTGGGCTGATCATACAATGCGGTGCCGAGAGTATACAGCAGCAAGAAATCGCAGAGATTTATTTCTCGCCCGCGTTTCTTTCTTTACCAATCCATCGGGACGGGGCTGTTTTGACATGGAATCCTACAGGAAAGTTCATCGGAGAAAGCAACCCTGTTTTCCAGATTCAACTAGAAAACGATAATCCCTCCGAGCCTTGGATTTATCGGGAAACAATGAAAAAGGATATTATGGAGCGCAGCTTCAACTGTGCACCCGGCAAGTACGGTTGCCGTATATATCTGGACGAAACAGCGCAAAACGCTCCATTTAAAGCAAAGCAGGAGCTACGATTGCTTCAAGAAACCACGTTTGAAATTGCTGCCCCACTTGAAGATAGATTTCTTGGGAAGCGTATATATCTGACAGCGGCATATTTCTGGTCACCAGAGACACTGCACAACGAAACAGCGTTCATCGCACGAAACGATGCAACGATTATCGATATTCTATACGATGGTTTTGATGACCATGCCGGAGAGATTGATCATGCTGAACACTTTTATACTGGTATCCTTGCGTTCAAAACACCTGATGGTCGCTTGCACCATATGAATGAAGGATCCTCTCCAGGCTTTGAAAACATCAACCCCATCCGTTTTTGTGTGGAGAACGACCGGCTTGTGATTTTTAACGCGGATGGTGAAAAGCTCCAACTAAATGCGAAGCTGTTCTCACAAAACAAGCGTGTACGCATTCTAAATCGCAAAGAACCATTTACTCTAAGAGAGTCTCAGAAATGGTTACCTATTGCCGATTCATTTGAGTACAGAGAGGATTATGATCATGAATAGATTCAACCCAATTCTCGCATCTGATAATCTAAAGCAAAGCTTTATCGATTACATCACAACCTCATTCAATATTGCCGACCCTTATTACGCACAAAAGCTGCGTGAAGAACTGGAATTAGACGGCTTTGCTGCCAAAGGTCCTTATCTGGACGTCAGCGGCTCTTTTAAGGCCGGGAAATCACTGACAGCACTGATGAATGAGGGTGTTGCAAGTAAATTATTTGCGCAGCTTGAACCTATTGAGGAAAAAGCGCGCGAAATCAAATTGGAGCGTCCTCTCTACCTACATCAGGAACAGGCTTTGAGAAAAGCAAACGAAGGGAACAACCTCGTTGTTACGACTGGTACTGGCTCTGGCAAGACGGAGTGTTTTCTAATCCCTATCGTTGATGCACTTTTGTGGGAGCAAGAGCAGGGATCGCTTGATGAACATGGTGTGCGTGCAATTATCATTTACCCGATGAACGCACTGGCAAACGACCAAATGAAGCGCATGCGGAATCTGCTGCGAAATTATCCCAAGATTACATTTGGACTTTATAACGGCAATACAGAACACTCTCAAGAAAAGGCGCTGAGCAATTACCGTCAAAACCATGCAAAGGATGGCGCAGGCGTCCAGAATCCGCTTGAAAACGAACTGATATCGCGTGAAACCATGCAGCAAACGCCGCCGCATATTTTGATCACAAATTACTCCATGCTGGAGTATATGCTATTGCGCCCAAAGGACGACAAGGTTTTTTCAAGCGCAAGGCTGCGATATATTGTTCTTGATGAAGCGCACATTTACAAAGGTACAACTGGCATGGAAACATCTATGCTAATGCGTCGGCTCCGCGCGCGGCTAAAAGCGACTGAACACATTCAGTATATTCTGACCAGTGCGACACTTGGCGGAAAAGAGGCAAATCGCAGTATCGTAGAATTTGGGCAGCAATTATGTGGGCTGCCATTCAAAGAGGAAAATATCATTCGTTCCGTTGATGCCAGCCCTGTAATTGAAGAACGAAACACCTATCCGATTGCATTTTTTGGTGATGTTGCAAACGGCACGTTGTCTGTCAATGACGCATTTGCAAAATATGCTATCCCTGACTTTGCCCCAAACTGTAACGATAATGAAAAGCTTTACGCTTTCCTGCTTCATAGCGATCTCTATTACCGATTCCGGGAAGCAACTCGAACGCCACGAACCGTAACCGAAATTTATAACGAATTGCATATCTCCAAGCAGGAACTGATCGATTTTGTCACTGTTTGTACGCGAGCAGAAAAAGGAAATGCAAGCCTAATGAAAGCGCGCTATCACTTCTTTGTCCGTGCTTTGGAGGGTGCATACATCACACTGAGTGAGCCGCGGCAGCTTTATCTCAGGCGTCAAGAACACAGCAAAGACGGGCAGCGGGTTTTTGAAATTGCTGTATGCCAGGATTGCGGTCGAATTGCTATCGTCGGAGTTGATAATGATGGATTCTTTCAACAAGTGGCACGAAAAACCGAGCGCGATCCGAAAAAATGTGATTTTTATTTGTTGTGGGATCCATCAGAGTCCGGCGAAATTAGTTTTGGAGATGAAGATGATATTGCAGATGCAGATCAGGAAGATGTTGGAAAAGATGATTTTGCAATATGCCCGAAATGCGGCCGGATTGATACAGCCGCAAATCTGCGTTTCGGACCCATCTGCGACTGCGAAAAGGTAAAGTATGTTCCGCTGAAACGCGTTGGCAGAACCAAAGAAAAAAGCATTGCAAAGTGCCCTGCCTGCGGATATGGCTCCTTCCGCAGCTTCTATCTGGGCGCAGATGCGGCCACGGCTGTTTTATGTACAGATTTGTTTGAGCAGCTCCCGGATCGTGAAATAACCGCAGCAGCAGATTTGCCGCAGCCTGAAGCAAAAGCATTAAGCGGACCATTTGCCAAAATTGCATTCAAGCCGAAAGGTCCTGAAACAAAAAAGAAAGAGAAACAGTTCTTGTGTTTTTCTGATAGCCGCAGCGAAGCTGCTTTCTTTGCAAACTATCTTGAAAAATCCTATGAGGAATTCCTGCGCAGACGTGGAATTTGGCAGGTTGCAAAAGACATGCAAGCACATGGCGAATATGCACTTTCCGTTCCGGCGTTTGTTGATCGTCTGGCTCGTGTCTTTGAGAAAGAGCAATCTTTCCTGCTTTGGAGTCCCGATGGAAACCGTGATGCCGACAGTTTGTCTCAAACGAATCGCCATAATGCGTGGATCGCCGTACTCAATGAGTTATTTAATGGCAGACGCGGCACAAGCCTTTCTTCTATGGGACTTATCAATTTTGAATATACACCCAACGACCCGAATGACGATTATAACCTGCCCGCATATTTTGAAGCAACATATGCTCTCCCGCAGGCGGATGCTCGCAGCCTGTTGGAGCTTATCATCCTGGATGCTTGCTATACAGGAGCGCTTAACGCGGGAAAAGAGATGACATTAAATGATGAAGAACGGGAGTACATTTTCTTTACACCAAAAGAAAAGCGCATGGTTCTTTGCAAAAACAGTGAAACAGCAGGACAGGCAAATTTAATCGGTTGGGCTGCACGAGCCCGAGAAAATGGCAAAAGTGCATTTTATCCAAGCACTCGTTTACAAAGGCTTTGTTTTGCGACTGGTATGTCCGAAAACGATGCGAATGAGTTTTTGAAACTCTATTGGGAAAATGTTTTTAGTCAAGAGAAGAACGCTGAATTTGCACTGAACATCTGTGATTTCAGGCTCCGCCTGAATGCTGATCCTGCTGTACACACATATCGATGCAAAAAATGCGGACGAATGACTGTACATAATGTTAAAAATCGCTGCGCTGTTATGCGCTGCAATGGGCAGTTGGCAGAAATTGCAGATCCGCAGGCGTATTTTGCTGACAACCACTATATGAAGCTATACAGCAGCGATAAAATGCAGCCGTTACAGGTGAAAGAGCATACAGCACAGCTCTCCAGAGACCGTCAGACGAAATATCAGGAGGCATTTGTTGGCGGAAAAATCAATGCACTAAGTTGCTCTACTACATTTGAAATGGGCGTTGACGTTGGTGGCTTGGAGACTGTCTGTATGCGCGATATACCGCCTAGTCCTTCCAACTACGTCCAGAGAGCTGGCCGCGCGGGCCGATCTTCACACTCGGCAGCGTTTGTTATGACATACGCGAAGCTATCCTCCCACGATTTTACATATTATGAAAAGCCGCAAAGTATTATTTCTGGCAAGATTTCTGCGCCTGTCTTTTCGCTGCAAAATAAGAAAGTCATTTACCGACACATTTTTGCTGTCGCGTTGAGCGAGTTTTTTGCAAAGTACCCTGAAGTGTATAACGGAGATAACGCAACCATATTTCTCAATGGTGATGGCTACGATAAACTTAAGGACTTTTTATCGGCACCAACGGATCGACTGGTCGAACTTTTGAAAAAGTCTGTTCCAGTTGATATGCATCAGGCAATGGGGCTTTTAGATAAGTCCTGGGTTGATGAGCTTGTTGGTGAAACTGGAGTCCTATCATCCGCAGTAGAATGCTACAAGAAGGAACTCGGCGAATTAGAAAAAGCGTGGAAACAATCACAAAAAGCAACGCCGGAGCTATCAAGCAGTCTTTATCGCGAATTAAAGCAGCTTCGCTGCGCAGATGGTGATGGTTATAATAGAAGCCTGATCGATTTCCTAGCCAGAAACAACATTCTCCCAAAGTACGGTTTTCCGGTAGACACCGTTGAATTGCAGCTTGCAGGGAAACGAAACGGAAACAGCAATGAGGATTTAACTCTTGCACGAGATCTGCAAATGGCGATTGCAGAGTATGCCCCTGGCTCTGAGGTAATTGCGGACGGGAAATTATATAAAAGCCGATACATCCGAATGGAATCTGATCGGAAGCGGACTGCAGCCTATGGATACTACGCAAAATGTCGGAATTGCGAAGAATATAACTTTACGCACAACCCACAAGTCCGCATAAATGGTCAAGAGTGTATATCCTGTCACAAAAAAATACCCGGAAAATCATGGGTTAAGACAATTGAGCCGCGCCTTGGGTTCATTACAGAGAGGGCCGATGCAGGAAATGCACCACTGACACGTCCAGAGCGTGATTATAAAACAGAGGATCATTATATCGGCGATCAGGATCATGATATTATCAAAAAGAAAGTTTTCTCTTTCCATGATGCAAAAGTAGAATTGCAATCTACTGCAAATGACTCTCTTGTTGTAATCGGTTCTTCGCAGCATAGAGTATGCCCTTTCTGTGGCTGGACAAGCGATGCAAACGGCGTATTAAAGCCAAAGCACAACACGTCAAGAGGTTACCCCTGCAAATATGAGGGATCTGGAGAGGCGTTATATCTTTCCCATGTATTTAAAACTGATGTCGTAAAGCTGACTTTCTTTACCCCAGAGGCTACTGACTATAAGACCATGCTTTCCGTCATGTATGCTCTATTGGAAGGACTATCCCGGGAGCTTGGAATTGAACGTACAGATTTGAAGGGGTGTCTGCACCAGCAAAGCTGGGACGGAAGCAGTAAGCTGCTATATTCCATTATTCTCTACGACGCAGTTGCAGGCGGTGCTGGTCATGTAAGGAGACTGGTTACGGATGACGGCGCGGTTTTCTCTCATGTTCTGAAAGCGGCGCATTCTGTTGTTGCCAATTGTACTTGCGATCCGTCATGCTACCATTGTCTCAGGAACTATTATAATCAGGCTGTCCATGATATTTTAGATCGTCATTCCGCAGCAACATTCCTTGCGCACTGGCTTTGCGAATATGTGCCAGTTGAAATGCAGGAGGCAGAGAAAATAAATCTGCTTGAAGATTTTTCTGATACAGGTTCCAGCTCGTTTCTCCAGGGCGATGCCTACACCAGTGAGTATTCCTCGTGGGCAGAAACATTTTCCGTGAATGGTTTTGATGTCGGCATTGGTCAAAGCTGGGATACTGCTAAAGCTCTTTTCGACGCTTTGATTTTGCCGGACATTCATATAAACGGAACTGTTCTTTCACCGTCTTTTGCATGGGAAACGCAAAAAATTCTAGTTTTTGATGTGCTAGACGCAGATATTCAAAGTACGTTGCGTAACAGTGGCTGGCTTGCGCTGGACATACACACTGACCCAAATCAGTTGCACGGAAAACTGCAGGAAAGGAGTTGATAATGTATGGCAATCATGATCCCTGGAATGGAGACCAAGGAGGACTTCAACGCCAGCGGAGGAGAGCTGCTTCTCTATGAGCTTCTCGCCCAACTTCCAGATGAGTATTACGTTTTCCATTCTACACGCTGGAACGAAAAGCTGCAAAAATCAGAATATGCAGATGCACATAGGTACATACAATGGGGCGAAGCAGATCTCACAATATTCCATCCCGCATATGGATTTATTGTCTTTGAAGTGAAAGATGGACAGATTGCGTTTGACCGTCAGCGTGGTTGGATCCAAATCAATCGCTACTCTGGCCATGAGAAGATCATTGATCCTATGGAACAAGCCGAGCGCAGCAAGTATTATTTTTTGGAGCAGATCAAACGGAGATTTGGAGGTTATTCTCCCTACTCATTCTGCTCTGCCGTTTGGTTTACATCGGGCGACAAAACCTGTGTTGATGGCACAATGCCCTTAAATTACAAAGATGAAACCGTTCTTTGGAGTAACGATCTACAGTCGCCTGCAATTGCAGAAATGGCGATTCGAAAAATCTACCGCTATTATGATGTAAAGCAGGTTGCCCCCTCAGCAGATGTCACCACAAAAGTTCTCGATACATTAGCACCGGAATTTGGCGTTTTTGAGAGCATCCGAAGCCGGATGCTCTCAGCAAAGGCTATGTTCCGAAAAATGACCGCAGAACAAATGTATCTGCTGGACTATCTTGAAGAGCAGGAAGAAGCCGCGATTCATGGAGTTGCCGGTACTGGTAAAACTGTGTTGGCAGTACAAAAAGCCAAATCGCTTTCTGAAACTGGCACTGTCCTTTTCCTTTGCTTTAATCGTTTCCTAAAGGATCATCTACAGGACGCATATTCTGGGGAATCTGGCATCTCTTTTTATACGCTCGACGGTCTTTTAGCGAGGTATACAAGTCACTTTAGTCAGGATCCGACTGAACGTTCAGAAATGATTACGGAATTTCTGATGGATTGGGACAAGTATGAAATTCCGTTCCGTCATATTGTCATTGACGAGGGTCAGGATTTTCAAGATGAGCATTTGCAGCTTCTTCATACCATTGCCAAAGGAAAGGGCGGATGTTTTTATGTGTTCTATGATAAAAATCAATTCATTCAAGGCCTAACCTACGCACAATGGCTTGACCAAATGGAGTGTCGGCTGGTGCTGTCACGAAACTGCAGGAATACGAAAGAAATAGCCGTTACTTCAACCCGCCCCATCGGTCTTGAGGAAAGTCGAATCAAGATGCGCCGTGAATTTAACAATTCCAGCGCTTGGAAACCAAACTTGTTTTTTGTTGATGATGAACCTTCATTGCAAGATCATCTAGCAAAACTGATTAAAAAATATACTTCTGCCGGCATCGCCGCAAAAGACATTGTTGTTTTGTCTATGAAACCAGAGGGAAAATCTATCATTCAACAATCTGATCTCCGTATTGCCGGAAAATATACGTTGTCCCGCGAACCAAAGGAGAACTCCATTTTCTTTACAACCGTCCGGAAATTTAAGGGTTTGGAGGCAGAAGTGATTATCTGTATCGACATAGATCAAGATACATTCTCCTCTCCCAAGGAACGTAATGTATTTTATGTTGGTACATCGAGAGCAATGGCTTACTTGGATTTACTTACGCTTAGCCGTCCGGAAGAACTTGCTGCCGCGATCACCGGAAATCAGGAGATTTACAGCAAGCGTCCTCAAGCAATCAAGGCTGTCCGGGACAATCTTAAGGTAAAAATTGCTTCTGCGTTTGATTTAGCCGAAAAACAAGTCACTTAATGAAGATACAGCAAAACCTAAATGGAGGTTGCAGCCCATGCTCTACGGCTCGCAGAAGCGATTTGACAAGAACGGTGACGGCAAGCTGAAGGGTGCCGAGTGGCAGCGGTGGTACCAGTACGCTTACGGTGATGAGATCGAAGCGAAGGAAACGCGCAGACGTGCCAAAGCTGCTGCCGAGCAGAAGCGTGCACAAATTGCAGCGGACTTTGCGGATCATGTCTCTGACCTCATTAACTGGATGTATCGCGACCTTGCGCATCTGGAGGGGGAGCGTGAGGATCAGGCCATCCGCACGATGCACCTTGCTCTGTATGTGATCTCCGCTGCGCTTCAAACGCAGAAGGTCGATGAGAGTATGCGTTATCTTTTGCGGGCGTTCTGGAATGAGTTTCAGCCGACGCTGGACGAGAGCGTCTATCAGGCATTGTGCGCGAAGCAGGTTCTGTTTGCGGAAATCGGTGAGATTTCCGAGAAGTGTCTCGGTTCGTTCTGGAGAAATCTACTCGACAATCTGCCGCCGGAACGCCGCGTCGGGAAAGACGATGATTTGCAGGAACTTTTGGACGATACAAGCCGTCTTTATAACTATTTCCGCGATGACAGCGCACCGGGAATTGACTTTGCCAAGGAGATTGAGCCATATTGGGCAGCGATCCGCCTGCCGGAAGAACCGGAAGAAGCCGAAGAATACGACGAGGACGAAGAACCGGGGGAAGAATCCGAACCGTGGAAAAATTACTATGAGAAAGCTGCACCTGAGGGCAATGGCGGCGGATATTATCAATTCTGTAAGGTGCAGTTCAAGGATGGCGGAAGTCCTTACGCCTATCTGACAGGCGGCTTGCCGCTTGCAGTCGGTGATTTTGTGCTCGTTCCGGTTGGCAATCGGAATGCGGAGAAAACCGGCCGCGTGACGGACATTTTTGTTTGCAGCGCACAGGATGCGCCATATCCGCCGGAGAAGGCGAAGTTTGTGCTTCGGAAATCTGAGAAAACGGCATTTACTGAGAAGAAAATCCCGCCCGTCGAGCCAGCAAAGAACGAAAAAGCTGCGACCCCGATGCCGCCCGTACCAGTAGAACCGCCTGTGGCGCAGTCTGTGCCGGAGAAGCCAGCTTCGTTTGAAGTCGAACCAGTTCCGGAAGCACCAACGTTTACGCTTCCGCCGCCGTCGGAGCAGGACGAACCGAAGAAGCCGAAACGCCGAATTCCTTGGGGCTGGCTGGCCGCCGCAGCACTTGCCGCATTCGTGATTTTTGCGGTACCACCGTTAGAGAGAATTGCCGAGACAAACCGCCAACAGGTCGCCGCACAGCAGGCCGCAGAGCAGGAAAAGCGCGAGCAGGAAGAACGTCGGGCAGAACAGGCTCGTCTGGAGGAAGAAGCCGCCGCGCAGCGTCGGCGCGAAGAAAAACAGGCCAGGATCGAAGCACTTCAAAATGCCGATCTGCCCTATCCGGGAATGCCGTATGAGGAACTGACATCCACAAAGCTTGGCAAAGCCAGCAAGGTGACACACGAAATGCGTTCCGGGCAGGTTTGCTATACGTTTGTGTGGCAGATCCGCGTTGGTGACTATCTCTATCCGGTATTTGTGGTAACCACGAAAAATGAGGAGGTTCTGACCGCGGAGCAGCAAAATCTGGAATACTGGAACGACATGGCTTTAAAAGGAACGATCTATCATCAGCCGGAGCACAAACCAAGTACCCCATCTCAAAACCAAACCGGCGGCACGAACCACGGCTCGAACGGTCTGCGTGACGAATACGATAACCCGGAAGATCTCTACGAGGATAATCCGGACTGGTTTGAAGATGAGGATGAGGCATGGGACGAATGGGAGGATGGCTGAATACAGCAGTTCATTTTTTCCGAAATTGGATTTTCCAACGCTGGAAAATCCAATGCAAAAATAATAAACAAATTACGGATAGAATCGATTCGATTTGAAACGGCAGCAGTAAGAGAAAAAATTTCTGCAAAGAGTCATTGACAAACGTTTGTTCTAGTGCTATCATATGGAACATGGCAGGAAATCCTGCCGGCAACAGAATATTCTGAAGCGCACCATAAAACGTAATCATAACCACCGGCCGTGCCGGTGGTTTGCACTAGCCCCCTTGGGGCATGACCCGGGCTGAGCCTATAGGCTCGTC
>OGQP01001608.1_pt1 | contig 13114 bp, 21 predicted proteins | sample 1553251 | NCBI WGS metagenome assembly OGQP01 (sample SAMEA2580016, study PRJEB22360) | human gut metagenome | biome: human gut; feature: human-associated habitat; material: faeces | place: Denmark | collected 2008/2010 | reverse complement strand
TGACAACGACCTGTGCCTGCAATTCCTCGAAGAGCGCTGTGAGCAGGCCGAGGGAGCCAATATCCGCTCGAAGTCCCTTTTTGACGCTTATAAGATTTGGTGCAAGTCCAACGGGTACTTTGCCTGTTCCGCCAAGCGGTTCAATGCCGACATGGAAACACACCCTGAGTGGCACGGCGGCAAGGTCGTGTATCAGGGCTACCCCGTCTACAAGAATCTCAGGCTGAAAGGAGCATCTTGATATGCCTGAATTGGAACCCTGCCCCTTTTGCGGAGATAAGGGCGTTATGCAGAGAAACGGTCACTGCTTTCGGGTATGCTGCTCAAATAGAGACTGCCCAATCGAACCGAGAACACATTGGTTTTTAAATCATCTATTAGCAATCGAAGCATGGAACAGGAGGGTTGACAATGATAGCAACCAATGAAGAACTCGCCCTGCTGGAAAAGTGGAAGCGAAAACTCTGCTTGCAGGAGTGGCGGATAAAGCTGTTGACCCGCCTTCGCCCCGAAGAAATGACGATGGATGATGTTGCAGGCTGTACTGAGTGGTCAGAAGCAATTAAGACCGCTCGTATTGAGATCATCAACCCCGCCTACTACGGCGACCGCATTGTGCCGTTCGACTTTGAAAAGACGCTGGTACATGAGCTGCTACACCTGAAATTCTCCTTCTGGTGTCAGAACGAAGATGATGTTGGGGATAGAGCCATGCACCAGATGATTGACGATCTCGCAAGAGCATTTACAGAGGTGAACAACGATGAATAATGACGCTGTGAGGGAGTTGCTGAACGCCGTTGGTGCTTTAGCTGAAATGTCTCTGAATTTTTACAGGGCTTTACTCAATGCTGGTGCGACTAAAGAAGAAGCCTTTGTGCTGTTGCAGTCGTTCATCTCTGCTACCATTCACGGCACAGACCAAGGGCAACCTTGAACGGCTGGCGGCGGTCTGCGGCTACTCTGAGATCGGTCGGGTGGTTGACAAACTCACCCGTGAAAAGATGATCTCCCTCCACAACTTTGAAAGGAAGGAAAAGTACCATGGGTGACAAGAAATGGGGAAACTACACACAAGAGTTCGGCTTTGCATCGGACGCAGAAGAAATCAAAAACGTACAGGAGCTTTTGGATCGACCGCACTCTTGTACTGATTTTTCACCGGCTGCTCGGTATGCGGTGCAGATGCTGCTGAAATATGCGCGCGAAGAACACTTCCAGCACCTTAAATTTGAATCCAATTCTTTGGAACTGATTGCGAACTGCGCAATTTGTGAAGAGATACTCGTGCGTAAAGATAAGATGATCGACGACCTGCGCCAGCAGTTGTCGTTTATGCAGCAGGCGCGGTGGGACGCGGGGGTGTGAGGCATGGACGTGGCAGAATTTTTTAGTGAATTAAGACGGATGTGTAAATCGACCAGTGATTGCACAAAGTGTGAGTATCACGGTGACAGATGCGATAACGCCATCGGTCTTCTTGAAAAAACTGTTGCGGCGGTGGAACAGTGGTCAAAGGAGCATCCGCGCAAGACACGGCAGAGCGTGTTCATGGAGCAATACCCGGAGACAGTTCTTGACGAGCATGGGGTGCTGTCGGTTTGTCCGCTGTGTATTTCTTCTGCTCACAGGGATAGTAACGGATCATGCAAAGAACCGGAAAAATGGTGCACGGACTGCCGTCGTGAGTTCTGGATGCAGGAGGTGGAGTGATGGGTTGTGATACTTGTGTATTTTACCCGCCAAGCGCTTGCGACGGTAAACCGTGCTGCGTGTGTGACACTGATGATGTGTTGTTTAACTGCTATCAACCAGCTTGTGAAAAGGAAGGCGCTGACAATGGATGAATACGAACTCGAACTGTGCCCGTTTTGTGGAAACAAAGCCCAAGTCCGTTATACGGGCTGTGGAAGTGGCAGTCATGGCTACACCTCCAATGTCCTGATGAGAAGCAAGGCCGGGTTCGTTATATGCCTGAAATGTGGATGCCGGACGCCAATTCATAGCAAAGTATCTCGCGCTATAAACAAGTGGAATAGGAGAGCTGACAATGGCGGAATACATTGAGCGCGGAACGGCGATTGCCAAACTAACCGCATTGGAGGTCACAAAGCCAAGCGCCACAATGACAGACGCGAAGCGGCTGATTGCGGATATGCCTGCCGTTGACGTTGAAAAAATGTCAGACGGATACCATACTTTCGCAGACTTGTATGAACAAAGGCTCATTTTGTCTGCTGCTCTTGCCAAAAATAATCCGCATGAATGGAAAAGCAAGCGGCATGAGGACGGCAGTGTTCCTTTCGGCGGGGGATGGTTCATCATGGGTTTTGACACCGACGAAGGATGTTACACATACCACTATGAGTTAAAAGACTGGGATCTGTTTCAGTGCAAGGAATTGGACAAAGGAAAGCCGTGGGACGGTCACACGTCAAAAGATGTCCGGAGATTGCTTTCAATTCCTGCCGTCGACGTTGCGCCGGTGGTGCATGGGCAGCGGATTGAGAGGGAAGAAAAACCGATATTTCCGCATGAATTAGTAGGCCCGACAGAAGCCGTTGCGGATTATCTTCTTGACAGTGGCGTAACGGCGCAGGAGTGGATTTCGGTCAAGGATAGGTTGCCTAAAAACGATGAGATCGTGATAATCTGCACAGATAAAAACTTCATATATGCTGGTGAGTTGATTGGAGATACTTGGTTTTCGGATAATAATAGTTGGACGGCAACTGTTACCCATTGGATGCCACTTCCCCAGCCGCCGAAAGGAGAATGAATAATGGATGAATGCATCAAGCGAGAAGCGGCGCTCGCATTAGTGAAGCCGGATGCGCCAGAGGATGAAAAAGCCGCCGTTACAATCGCAACTGCCAAAAAACTCGTTCGGAGCATTGTGCGCCGAACACCCGCTGCCGACGTTACGCCGGTGGTACGGTGTAGGGATTGCAAGTATTACAGAGTGAGTACCATGCTTGCCCCGAACAAGTTCTGTTTCCGCTTGAAACACCCGGTAGAAGACCGGCCTATCGGCTACAACTTTGCACCTGATGACTTTTGCAGCTATGGAGAAAGGAAAGAAAATGATTAACGCAAAAGGCGAAGTTATTTATACAAACGCAGAAATCGCTTACGAGCTTGGGCTTTCACCGGCAACGGTTAATGCCATTGGGAGGCGGCTGTTTGGCAATGGACGAATCCCGCATTGGACACTTAATGACGCGAAGCTGATTGTTGAGTACATCAAGTCTATTTCCGTCGAAGAAGATGCACGAAGACTGTCCGTTCTGCATGACGCCGTACATGAAATCATGGGAGATTGCAAGCTGGATGATGCCGACACAAGAAAACGTGTAGACAAAGATATTCATCTTATTCCGAAAGGAGGAAGCACAAAATGGTAATGACAAAGGGCGAGAGTATGCGTAAAGCACGCAACAGGGCTAAGATGTCAGCGGCACAACTGTCGCGGATTTCAGGTGTGCCCACAACCACGATCTACGCACTGGAACGTGGCACGGCGTGAAATGGGCGAATTGATACTATCGAGCTGCTTGCAGACGCATTGCGGATTAGCATTGATGAATATATCGGACGCCGCCGTTAGGTGATAAAGGTGATAAAGGTGAGCGTTTTTGCAAAGACTTTTTTCAAATTGGCGTGTTTTGAAAAATTGTTTTTCGTATTTTAGGTGAGTTAGGTGAGTAATCGGGCATAAATGCCTATAACTCTCTCTTATACGCGCGTATATAGAAATAGTTATAGGGAAATGTACCCGATTACTCACCTTTATCACCTTGGCGACTTTTAAAGGAGAAAACGACTATGGCAGATGAACTATGGTTGCCGATACCCGGATATGAGGGTTTATATGCCGTGAGTAATAAGGGTAGAGTGAAAAGTCTCGCCCGTAAGACCTATACCGGCAACCGTAGCGTTCCCGAAATAATACGGAAACCGAATATCATGAAAGGTTATCATTGTATTGCCCTAAAGAAGTGTGGGAAAACAAAAGTGTTTCGGATACATCGTTTGGTGCTTGAAGCGTTTGGTAAACCTCAACCCGGAAAGGAATATGAGGTAAATCATATTGACGGCAACAAAGGCAACAACTGTCTTGAGAACTTGGAATGGTGTACTCCGAAAGAGAATACCGCTCACGCTTTCAATACGGGTTTGAGAAAGATACATCCGTCTGAGGAAACTCGCAGGCGAATTGGGGAAGGTTCGAGACGAACATGGACTAATCCCGATTATAGAGATTTTCAGCGGAAGATGATGACTGAGACTTGGAAAAGGAGGAAAGAAAACGGATGGACAAGTTGGAAAACAACGAACTGACAGAGGTGGTTGTGAACAAACCCCGCAAGGGCAGAGGCGGTACGGCAAATTATCCCTCTGCTAAGTTTGCTCCTAAAACAGCCGAGGATAGAGCTTTAGTGTCTAAGCTGCTTGGTGAGGTCATGGTGGAATATAAGCAGCCGAGAGTTAAGAGTGACGAGGAATTGGCACAACGGCTTAATGATTATTTCATGCGATGTGCTATGAATGGTCAGGTTCCGACTGTTGAGGAAATGTGTATGAGTACAGGATATACGCAAAGTACCTGTTATGACTGGGAAGTGGGTAGAAATCACGGATTTAGCCCCGAAACCTCCGTCATTATAAAAAAAGCGAAGGAAGTTTTGAAGACTTTCGATGCAAAACTGGTTATTGCCGGTAAGCTCAATTTCCTCGCTTATTGTTTCCGTGCAAAGAACTATTATGGCATGACGGACAAGCAGGAGGTCGTGTTGACACCCAACCAGCAGCTCGGAGATCAGGTTCCCGCCGAGGACTTGGAAAAGAAGTACCTCGAAGATGTGGTTGGTGCGTCCGGCGACTATGACTCGGAGGACTGAGCGACTTTCACGACTTTTGCGACTATGGCTTACGACTATGCCGAGCGACTTTACGACTCTCCCACGACTTTTGCGACTTTCGCCCGAACGACTTTGCGACTTTCCGGCGAGGGTCTGCGACTTTGACAGAGCTGCCGATCTCCTCACGGGGTCGGCGGCTTTTCCTTTCTCCAGCCTGATCGGCGACGGGTTCCGCCGGGGCCGCGTGGGCGCTGTCGGTGTCCCGGCCTGATCGGGGCCGCGTTTTTTGCCCTTTATAATGTATAGCGGGCACATTTACAAAAAATCTTGATTTTCTTTTATATTTACGCTTGACAAGTAAATGCAAATATGCTATCTTGTATTTGCAGAAGCGAAGTAAATGTAAATTAATCAGTGATAGCCCAACAGGGCAGAAAGGAAATTATAACATGAACGAATATATTAAACAGGCTATCAATTTTTTGAAGAAGACCCATACCGAAATAAAAATTGAATATGTGGGGCTTGCCGTCAATAAAGAATGGAAGGAAAAAGAAAAACGTTGTTTGTACGAAATTACGTTAACTTCTCCCCGCGGTGCCATGACCTTTGATTTTTGGGACAGTATCCGAAATACCGAAATTAAAACAATGACGCTTGAAGCATACGCCGAAAAGCGGTACCACGTGGTGTTTCCCTCCCTGACACAAGCCGAGAAAATGCAGGCAAATAGAGAGCTTGCAGTCAAAAAAAAAGCTGCTAGTCCGTCTGCTTATGATATTTTGGCCTGCCTGACAAAATATGATCCGGGTACATTTGAGGATTTTTGCTCGGATTATGGCTATAACGAGGACAGCCGCACCGCGGAGCGGATCTATTTTGCGGTGCAAAAAGAATATAACCAGCTTGCAAGGCTTTTCACGCCTGAACAGATGGAAGAATTATTAGAAATTAATTAACGGGGGTGCTACACATGAGAAAATACACACTGAAAGAGTTACGGGAGTTTGTGCGGCTCGGAGTGGCTGAGGATTACACCAATAAGCCGAGCGAGTATATTTACACGTTGCGCAGGCTCGAAAAGGTGGGCTATTCTACGGGCGTTTACGGTATCAACGGCGGACTTGTCGAGGACACCGAAACCGGCACATTATATGCTATTATCGGGCGTTGCTCTAATCTGTTTATTTTGTTTTAAGGAGGTTTAATTATGAAATATTGGCAATTCGTGAATTGGGAACCCGTGCCGCTTGAAAGCGTGTTAAAATCCCGTGTTGCTGTTGCTATTGCAGCATACGAAAACGGCGATAAAAACGCCATAAAAGAATATTACAGGCAATCCGCAACGGCGGAAACACTGAAAAACCCCGTTGTTAAAATTGGCGGATGGGCGTTTTCCTTGCGTGAATTTTGTCGGGTGTATTGGGTGAAAACCCGCTATTACGGAATTATAGAGCTATACGCGCCGAATAAGTCGGCCATTTATGCCGTATTAGGGCGGTATCATGTTTTGAAAATTGTGGAGGTGGGATAAGATTGTATATTATTCTTCTGCTGCTTTTTCTGCCGGTTCAAATCCTAATTGAAATATTGAAATTAAATAAATGAACGCCGCCCCGGTGCTATTCCGGGGCGGTTGTTTTTTTTTGCGCTTTTTCGGCCTGATCGGGGCGGCGGGAATGGGTGACGGGGGCGGGGGATATACCAGCGGCAGCGAGGGCGGGGTGAGCTGAAAAATACCCGCAAAAAATAAAAAGGCTTATTTACACTTACCTATTGACAATTACATTTACCTATGCTATCTTATATGCAAGAGGTGATCTTATGATGACATTCAAAAACGCAATCGGCTATATCCGAGTCTCCACCGAGCGACAGGCCGATGATGACAAATACGGTATCGAGGTTCAGAAGCAGGCCATTCTTCTCTACGCCAATGACAACGGCTATAACATCGTAGACTGGAAGGTCGATGAAATCAGCGGTGCGAAAGATGATCGTCCCGGTCTGAACGAAATCCTTTATGGGGACGATGTAAGCAATCCTCCCTATGAAGCGGTGATCGTATTCAAGAATGACCGTGTGGCTCGTGATACCAAGCTGTACTTCTACTACCTGTATGTGCTGGAAAAGAAGAACATCAAACTTCTGAGTACGCAGGAGAGCTTCACAGAGGGTAGTGAATTTGCCAACATCTATCGTGCGCTGTTACAGTTCGTGGCAGAGCAGGAGAGAAAGAACATCGCTCTGCGAACCGGCAAGGGTCGTTCCATCAAGGCTTCCTGCGGTGGGTACAGCGGTGGTCGCCGTCCTTACGGCTACAAGGTAGTTGATGGTGTTCTCACCATTGACGAGCAGGAAGCTCCTATCGTGAAGTTCATCTTCGAGAAGCACGAGGACGGCGTTTCCATGCTGGGTATCACGGAGCTGCTGGAAAAGGCGGGATACCAGACCCGTTCCGGCAAGCGGTTTCAGGTGTCCACCATCAAAAGTATTCTCGGCAACCGTCCTCTGTACGAGGGTATGTATAAATACGGGAATATGAATTGGGTCAAGGGCGTTCACGAGCCGATTTTGAAGGGAGATGGTGATGAATGAAGACAAAGAAGAAAAGGCGTTGGCTTTGGATTGTCGTAATTATTATCGCAATTAGTTCGATAATCGCCATCTTCGGGCAAGACGATGGCCCAGCGGGGAATAGCGATTCCAAGATTGAAGTTACTCCTACACCAGAGCCTCTAACGAACGAAGTGGGTACGGCCACCTTCGATGAAATTTATAGAGCCTATAAAGATAACGAGTTGGTGGCAGATGATATGTATAAGCATAATCGTTATCAAATCACGGCTAAGATCGATGGGATGACGAACGACGGCCTATTTAATCTTACTGGTGGAGCAACCCTGACTCTTGAAACTAAAGTTGATAACACTATTGTTGTTTTCTATGCTGAGTTCGAGAAAGACCAAGAAGATAATCTCAAAACCGTAAAAGTCGGAGACACGATTACCTTTATTGGGGAATGTCTTAGCGCGGGATCGTGGTCAGATTGTGAGATGATAGCCCAATGAAATATTTTTTCAAGTTTATTGGTTTTGTGATTGAAGTGATATTCATCCTTTTGGTGTTGGCGTTTATCATTCCCAAAATTTTATAATCGGCTTCTGCAAGGGCAGGAGTGACAGCCATGACGGGCTATCTGTGTAGAAATACACGGGTAGCTCGTTTTTTTGTTGGAAAGGAAATGTACATGAATTATGAAAAACTCTCCGGCTCTATCCGAGCCGTGATTGACCGCAGACCGGGAGATAACGGGGCGTACAGCGACCTCTTTTCTCTGTGCCGGGAGTGGGAAACCGAGGATTTCTCGGCAGCACATAAGGTGAACAAGGAGCTGCTGGCACTCTCCGCAGATCAGGTAGTCCGTGGTGGCGGAGCGAAGTTCTATGAACAGTGGCGGCGATGTCTTCTCTTTGAAGCGCCCCATGATTTTGACTCTTTCATGACCTACATCGAACTCGACCGCAAGCCGGAAAAGCGGTTCTATGCCCCCCGTAAGCACTATCTCAGACCGATGGTGCAGGGGTTTCAAGATGTTCTGGACGGGAAGCTGCGCCTTTTGACGATCTCCATGCCAAAGCGAGCGGGAAAGTCTCAAACGGGTATCAATTTTGTGAATATGCTCTCCGGCAAGTTCCCTGATCGCTCTACCCTGATGGAAGGGACAGGCGATGACCTTGTAAAGAGCTTCTACAACGGCTGTCTGGAATACCTGACCGTTCCAAATGAATATCTGTTCTACGATGTATTCCCGGACGCACGACTGGTGCAGACCAACGCCGACACGAAGACGGTGAACCTGAAAAGCAAGTCCCGTTTCCCCACAATCATGTGTCGTTCCATTGACGCTCGACAGGTGGGCTTGTCCGAGGCCACCAATGTCCTCTACCTTGATGACTGCGTGGAGGGTCGTGAGGAAGCGAAGAACCGCCAGCGGCTTGATGACAAGTGGGAAGTGATCTCTGGCGATATTATGGGTCGTGCCATTGAAGGTACGCCGATGGTCTTTACCGGTACTCGCTATTCCCTGTATGACCCCATCGGTCGTGTGCAGGAACACGCACAGCGGGAGGGCTGGGCTTGGAGAGCGATTGAGATACCCGCCCTCGATCTCGTGACGGACGAGAGCAATTATGAATACGAGCGGGAGGGCAAGAAGATCTTTACCACCGCCTACTTCCGAGAGCAGCGGGAGCTTTTGAGTGCGGAGCAGTTTGAAAGCGAGTTCCAGCAGCAGCCCTTTGAAGCGAAGGGTCTGCTGTTCAACAAGGAAGAGCTGAACTATTTCTTTGAGCTGCCGAAAGACCGTGACCCGGATACCATCATTGCCGTTGGCGATACGGCGGAAAGCGGCTCAGACTCGACCTCCATGCCGGTGGCGAAGATTTACGGCAGCGATGTGTATATCGTCGATGTTGTCTTTGATGACTCCCCCGCTGAGGTGACAAAGCCGGAATGTGCCAAGTGCCTGATTGAAAATAAAGTTGCTTCTGCTGTTTTTGAGTCCAACAACGCCGGTCAGTATTATGCCAGAGATGTTGACCAGATTATTCGTGAGCGTGGGTATTCCGTGGGTATCCGCACGAAGCGCACGATCTCCAACAAGCAGACCCGTATTGAGTTCGCTTCGGACAATATCAAGAAGAACTTCTACTTCAAGCACCCTTCTACCTACAAGCGGGGCAGTCAGTATTGGAACTTCATGAAGGAAGTGACCACATACACCCGCTCCGGTAAGGTTCCACACGATGACGCTCCCGATTCCCTCTCCCTGTTGGAAAACGAAATCCGTATGCTGTCCGGAGGCAAGGTGGAGGTCTTCAAACGGCCTATTTGAGTCCTTTACTTTCGTTGTGGCGAATGGTATAATTAAAAGTTTGCTATTGACAAGCATTGGAGAATTTGATACAATGATAAGAGAGAAAATGGGTAGAGGGGAGGTATTCTGCCTTGGGTCATTTCGGTCGTAAGAAAATCTTTACTGATGTGACAGAGATCACACGGGACAATGTTCTGGAAGTGTTGAGAAAGGCACTTATCACGCATTGGTCGAACAAGGCGGATATGGAGTACCTCTACGCCTACTACAAGGGTAGACAGCCGATTTTGAAGCGTAAAAAGGAAGTCCGCCCTGAGATTCAAAATAACGTAGTCGAGAACCGTGCTAATGAGATCGTGTCTTTCAAGGTCGGCTACCTGATGGGCGAACCTATTCAGTATGTCAGCCGAAGTGACAACAAGTCAGTTGCCGACAAGATCACCACTCTGAACGGCTACTGTCTTTCCGAAGATAAGGCTGCAAAGGATAAGGAACTGGCGGATTGGTTCCACATCTGCGGCACAGCATACCGCATGGTGCTTCCTGACAGCGTGTTTGAGAAGGAAAGCGATGAAGCTCCCTTCGAGATTTACACTCTCGACCCTCGGTTTGCTTTCGTGGTGTATGCCAATTCCATCGGTGAACCACCCGTAATGGGTGTGAAGTACATTAAGCGGTCGGACGGTGCGGTGATTTACAGCATTTATACGAAAGACCGCTATTTCGAGGTTGAAAACCAGAGCATGATCGTCCGGGAAGAAGCTCAGTCGCTCGGTATTCCCATTATCGAATACCCAGCGAACAACGCCCGGTTGGGTGCTTTCGAGATCGTCCTTCCCTTGCTGGACGCTATCAATACGGTGGACAGCAACCGTCTTGACGGTGTAGAACAGTTTGTTCAGGCGCTCATGCTGTTTCACAATGTTGATATTTCCGGCGATGATTTCTCCAAGCTGCGGGACGAGGGTGCGATTAAGTTCAAGGACATTGACCCGCAGTATAAAGCGGAGATCAAGTATCTGACTTCCGAGCTGAACCAGAGTCAGACACAAACGCTGGTCGATCACCTCTATAACACGGTACTGACGATCTGCGGTATGCCGAACCGCAATGGTGGTACTTCCACCAGCGATACCGGCTCTGCGGTCATCATGCGTGACGGTTGGTCGGCGGCGGAAGCCAGAGCAAAAGACTCCGAGCTGATGTTCAAGCTTTCCGAAAAAGAGTTCTTGAAGCTGGTTCTGCACATCTGTTCCGATCTGAGTGATCTGGAATTGAAGCTGTCGAACGTAGAGGTTCGCTTTACTCGCCGCAATTATGAGAATATCGCTCAGAAAGCAACAGTATTGACTACTATGCTTGCCAATCCGAAGATTGCCCCTGTTCTGGCCTTTACACATTCGGGTATGTTCAGCGACCCGCAGCTCGCGTACCGTATGAGTATGGATTATGCTGAGGAACAGGAGAAAAAGGCCGCTGAACTCACAACCAAGCAGAAGGAGGTTAATCCTGATGGAGAAGGAAATCCGCCTGACCCCAGTGGCGGTCAGAAAGATTGAAGAAATCTTGACTATGGGAAAGACCGTTGAGATTGCACAGCGGAACGAGAAAGTGGTTGTGTGGGCGGTCAGCAGCAAAAAGAAATATGAACATAGGCGATAGGGACAGCCATTACGGGCTACCGATACCGAAAAGGTATTGGTAGCCCTTTTCTTTTGGTTTAATCGCCGTAAGGCGTTGAATAGGCAGAGAAGCCTTAAATCACAAAACGGAGAGAACCGTAAACACAAAGGTATAGTGCGGAGATGCACTCTAAAAAGCGCAGAAAGGAACGATTGTATGGCAAAGATTGATGTTTCCACCATTGAAGGCTTTGCGAATATGACCGCAGAGCAGAAAGCGGAAGCCCTCGCAAACTATGAGTTTCCCGATCCCGATTATACCGGCTATGTGAAGAAAGATGTCTTTGACAAGACTGCTTCCGAGCTTGCGTCTTGGAAGAAGAAGCACAATGAGCTGCTCTCTGAGGAAGAACGCAAGAAGCTGGAAAATGAGCAGATGTTCGAGGAAATGAAGAACAAGCTGGCGGGGTTGGAAAAGGAGAAGACCGTTTCCAGTTACAAGGCGAGTTTCGCCGCACAGGGTTATCCTGAGCCGCTGGCAACCGAAGCCGCTATCGCTATGGCAAATGGTGAAATGGATAAGGTCTTTGCCGCACAGAAAAAGTTTCTGGAACAGTATGAGAAAGATGTAAAAGCCAAGGTTCTGAAAGACACCCCTAAGCCCCCTGCCGGTGGTAAGGGCGGCGAGATGACCAAGGCTGATTTTCTGAAACTCGACACCAAAGCCCAGTTGGAGTTCGTCAAGGAACATCCTGACTGGCAGACAATTTTGAAGTAATTATGGAGGTATAACACTATGGCTTCTTATCTCGGCTTCCCGTTTGACCCTGAGCTGTTTAACTACAACTGGGCAAACGCAAAAGACCCAACCCTGACCGCTATGTTTGAGAGTGGCGCTGTCGCCCCGAATGCTGAACTGGCGCGGCTGATCGCTAACGGCTCTGACTTCTACACCCTGCCCTTCTACAAGATCATCGGCGGTACTCCTGAGAACTACGATGGCGCAACCGATATCACTCTGACCGACCCCGCTGGCGGCGCTCAGAACGGCATCGTGTTCGGTCGTGCGCATGGCTGGAAGGAGAAGGACTTCATCGTTGACTACAACAGCGGTGCAGACCCCATGCAGCAGATCGTGGCTCAGGTGTCTAAGTATTGGCAGAAGCAGCGCCAGTCCATCATGCTGAAAATCCTCAATGCGGTCTTTGGCGTGACTGGCAGCGGTGAGTTTGCCGGTTGGGCGAACCACACCACCGACCTGTCTTCCGCTTCTACCACCGTTGGTGACGCAAACAAGATGGGTGCAACCACTATCGGTGACGCTATCCAGAAGGCCGTGGGCGACAATCAGGACGCTTTCCAGCTTGTGTTTATGCACAGTAAGGTCGCCACTAACATGGCTGGCCTGAAACTGCTGGACTTCCTCAAGTACACGGACGTAAATGGCGTGGAACGCCCCCTGCGTATCGGCACGGTGAACGGCATGACCGTTATCGTGGACGATGGCTGTCCCACTACCCCCGCTACCACCGGTGAGAGTGCTAAAGCGGCGACCTATACCACCTATGTTCTCGGTCTTGGCGCTATCCAGTATGCTCCGGCCCCGGTGAAGGTTCCTTCCGAACTGACTCGTGACGCTCTCAAGGGCGGCGGCTATGACGCTCTGGTGACTCGTATCCGCGAAACCATGCACCCCAACGGTTTCAGCTTTACCAAGCCCGCCAGCGACTATACCGCTTCTCCCACGGACG
>OGQP01001597.1_pt1 | contig 13187 bp, 12 predicted proteins | sample 1553251 | NCBI WGS metagenome assembly OGQP01 (sample SAMEA2580016, study PRJEB22360) | human gut metagenome | biome: human gut; feature: human-associated habitat; material: faeces | place: Denmark | collected 2008/2010 | reverse complement strand
GGCTTAGCGTTCGGACAAGTCGGCTTGGTTGCTGGAGCAGCAGGCTGAGAAGTTGGAACTGGAGCTGGAACTGGAGCTGGGGTTTCAGGCTTTACCACGGGCTGAGGCTTTTCACTCTCGGTGTCCACTGGCTGGCGTCGCTTGTTAGTATTGTCAACCTTCTTGTGCGGTTTGTCAAACGTCACCTTTTCACCTCCATCAATTACTCTTCCCTGAGGACGCTGCTTACTCTCTTTAGTCGATTGTCCGAGAATTTCTTCAATAGTAAGCTCTACGGGAGTGGTATCAGGATCCTTCTTCTCGTCGTACACAACGGGCTTAACAGGCTCAGGCTTAACACGCTTCTCCACGGGCTTTTTAGAGTCGAACTCTTTCCACGGATTGCGTAAGAAACTAATGAATTGCTTGTTTGCATCATCGATAAACTTATCAAACGATGCTATTTCACTATTCACAAAGTCATCGAAATCGTCTACAACTTGTGCCTGAGTCCCCATACAACATGTTGCGCAGAAAGCTAATAATATAAATCTTTTCATTTGTACGGGTTTTATTTTAATGGTTTTTATCTAAAAAATCCGAAGAAGAGCAGACAAGTCTACCCTTCTCCGGATTGATTACAATATCTTCAAGATATTACTCGTCCATTTCAACAGGGTCGCCGATGAACTCCTCAACCTGCTGTGAGAGATCGTTAAGAGCTGCCTTCTTCTTTGCCTCCTTTGCAGCAAGCTCACGAGCCTTCTTAGCTGCTGACTCATCGATAGTCATGTACACCTGGAACTCCTTAGAGCCGCCCTTCTCGCGAACGAGAGTGAAGTGCATCTTAACGAGACCAGCAATCTTTGTATTCACGCCCATCTCATAAGCAGCACCGAACTTATCGATTTCTTCCTCTGACATACCTTCTGCGTCTGAAGACATAATGCTCTTCATCTTACCAACTACCTGAGCCTTAGCACGACTTGCGTAGCTTGTGATACCATTCATCATAGCGTTCTCACGACCAATCTTAGGGTTCTTGCCTACAGCAATACCTGTAAGAACGAGGTGATTCTCCTCATCACCCTCTACGTATGTGCGATACTTTGTAAGCGCATACTCCATTGTAGAAGCTGTAGCAAGCAATGACCAACCTGCCTTCTTCCACTCCTTACAAGTCTTCTTAATATCCTTCTTCAACAATTTCGACTGAGCGAAAGCTGCAGATGAGCCACAGAAGATAAGTGCGATAGCCAATAATACGTTAAAAATTCTCTGTTTCATAATAGTCAAGTTTTAATTGTTATAAATTTAATTGTTACCTATTTCTATTTCATTACTCCCAGTTGGTTTTCTATTTCATTACTCCCAGTTGGTTGAGTATGGCAATGCTACCTTTATTGGTTCGATTGCTCCTGTGTCTGGGTTTACTACATTGAGTGTGCCCTTCACAAATCCAAAGTCGTTCTTCTTTACTTGGCGAAGCGAATACTCGCCCTGTGCCAGCATCTTTATCTGGATGAGTCCCTTTGTAGAGTAGATTGCGTCAACGTTATCGAAGACGAGTGGCACTGCAATGTCAGGCACATTAAGCTCAAAACTCTTCACTGCGAACTTATTGCCGTTGCGGTTGTTCACAGTAAGACGCACTGTTACGTCCGTGACTTCACGTTCTGCAGCATCTACCATAGCTGCTGTAAGCAGCACCTTACCCTCCGGTGCGATAGAGAACTTCTGACTGCCAAAGCCACTACCGGCTTCTGTGAGCGAAATCTTATAAGTGAGACGTTTGCCCTCAAGACGAAGCATTACGTCAATAGTATTCTCTTCGTCCTCAATACACTCGCTATCATCGTATGTAACGAGGAATGTACCGTCGGTTGTTGGACGCACGTTGAGCTGAGTCACGCTGCTCGACTTCACTGTCGGCAATGTAGACACCTTAACAGGTCTGCCTTTCAGGAGCACCTGACAGCTATATTGTCCACGTTTAACAAACTTACCTGTGAGTGTGAGCGCATCGTAGAGCTGAAGATAGCGCTTCTTCAAGCCTTCCACCTGCTCAAGGCGTACATCGTCGAAGAAGTATGCCTTCAGAGCGTTGAGTCCAGTAGTGGCAGCTTTAATGTCTTCTACTGACTCGATGTTGTCAATCTTTTGTGCCAAAGCCTCGTACTTAGCGGTCATTTCCTGGTCGAGAGCCTCAAACTCTGCCTGCAGTGTGCGCTGCTCGCGACGAGAGTAAGGATAAAGCACAGAATACTCGTAGTAGCTCTCGCCCGTCTTCTTGTCCTGAACACGCTGCCAGTATATTCCAGCTATCTTGTTCGACGAGATACCTTTAAGGAAAGGTAAGTTAGCCGACTTGATCTTCGAGAGACGTGTAAATTCATCGCGCGACTGCACGTTGTCGTCCTCCACTATCTCGCTCGACTCATTGCGCTGCGACACGCTTACGTTGCTTGCTACAGAGAGGATGATGCGCTCTGTAACCTCAGCCATTGCCTTCACCTGCGCATCTGCTATAGTATTGGCGGTAACGGTGACAACAAGTGCACTTGGGTTAGCCGTATTGACCCACTCAGGAGCTTTTTTTACGCTACGCTCCACAACTTTTGTCTGTGCTAATGACATACAACATGTGGCTACGAGCAGACACAAAGTCAATGATATTCTCTTCATAATAAGTTGTTTAAATTTTATCGTTAGTATCAGTAAATGTATTGGGTAGTTTTTATCACCAATCCACCTTCAAGTTGCGTATCTCTACATAACCATTGCGCACTTTGAGTTTCATGTATGAAATGGTCTCAATCGGGTGATCATAATTGACGATGTAGAAGTCGTGCTTCAAATTGACACGAGCTGGCATACTAATCCATTCGTACGATGAACCGTTTGCTATAACAGCTTTGTTCTCGCGTGGAAGTTCTTTACCATTGTCGTCAATAACTACATCCAATGATATATCGCCATTCGCAATGTTCACATTCTGGTTGACATACTCGGCTTTGATAGTGATGCGGCGTTGTGTTGGCTCACCCTTACAACTGAGAATACGGAACTCGAGGTCATTCATAGAGATTGTTATCTCGCACTTAGGAGCAGCGGGAGCTTCAGCAGGCACTGGTTTCTCCACAATTTTCTCCACAACAACGGGTTTCTCTACCACCTTTTCTACTACGACCGGCTTCTCTACCACCTTTTCAACAATCACAGTGTCTGGCTTTGTTCCCAACTTTGCAAGAATTTGCTCCTGCAGAGCGTAAGCCTGATCATAGCATGGGATATTGGCAGTGGCAGCAGAGAGATAGCTAATAGCTTCTTTGTAACGCTGCTGATTGTAAAGTGCTTTTGCTTTCTGTAATATGAAAGCGCAATTGGTAGAATAGTACTCTTCAATCTTCTTGCGTGCAGTATTGATGAATTGCTTATAGGCAGGGGCAGTCACTTTGATGCCTTTTATCATCGACTTCATAGCCTTATCCTTGCTACCAAGCGATTCGCCCTCCAATTCAATTGATGTGCTGTAATATTCGGCACCATCGATGATGTTCTTGGCAATTAGCACTAACTCGCCTTGTGCGATAGGCACGTCAAGCACGACACCATCCTTAGTAGAGATAATCTTCTCTACAGATATAGTTGGCTCTATGGCAAACACATTATAAAGATCAGCAGCTCCATTGCGATCGAACACCTGACGAAGCTTCAAGTCGAGGGCGTTGGTCACAGATGCTGACATACCATCTGCCTCTGCCTTCAATATAGAGAACTGAATATCGGTTTACGCCATTGCTATCGTTGCAGATAGAAAGAATACAATTTGTAATAGTATTTTCTTCATAAAGTCGGTTATTTAGTTATTTTGAGTACAAAAGTATTAAATAATATAATAAAGTCCAAATTTTTTTTGAATAATATACAAAAATAAGGTGGAACTTTAACAATTCCACCTTATTCTATTATATATAGTATTTTTACTCAATCACTACGAGCGGAGAGTCCTCAAGTACGCTCTCGCCAGTCTTCACGCAGATAGCCGTCACCTTTCCGTCCTTCTCAGCTTCGAGATTGTTAGCCATCTTCATTGCTTCGAGCACAACGACTACGTCGCCTACCTTCACCTCGTCGCCTACAGCAACCTTAATTTCGGTTACTACGCCTGGCAGCGGAGCCTTGAGCGCGTTGGCTGTGTTCACGTTGGCAGCACTTGCTGTCTCGCCTTCCTCTGCTTCGGCAGCCGGCTGACCAAGCACTACCTTCTTCTTCTCGGGCTCAGCCTCCTGCTCCATCTCTACCTTGAAGGCCTCACCATTTACGGTTACGTCGGCGATATTGCCCTCAACGTCTTCTATCTGTACCTTGTACTCCTTGCCGTCGATTGTATATTTAAACTCTTTCATTTCTTTTTTATGGTTTTGCTGTTAAACTTAAGAACTTGGCGTTCCACATAGTCTGACGCGGCTGTATGGTGATAAAGCCCGGTTCTTTATCGTGTACGTTGTTGCCCTGATACTCATATAGAGCCATGGCAATGGCAGCATATATATTCTTGTCCATACCTGTATATTTGTTTACTTGTAACCTTGTCTACTTGTTTACTCGTCTACTTGTAAAACAAATTACATCGGCATACAACCATGCTTCTTAGCTGGCAACTGCTGACGCTTTGTAGCGAGCTGTGCCAGACCGCGACAGATGCGGAAACGTGTGTTGCGCGGCTCGATTACGTCGTCGATATAGCCGTAAGAAGCTGCCTCGTACGGGTTTGCAAACTTCTCAGTGTACTCGTCTTCCTTTTCTGCGAGGAACGCCTGAACGTCTTCGCCAGCTTCCTTCTTAGCTTTAGCTTCCTTGCCGCAGAGGATTGCAACAGCACCGCTTGCACCCATAACCGCAATCTCTGAAGACGGCCATGCGAAGTTGAGGTCTGAACGCAACTGCTTGCAGCCCATAACGATGTGCGAACCGCCGTAGCTCTTGCGCAGAGTGATTGTAATCTTTGGAACGGTAGCCTCGCCGTAAGCGTAGAGCAACTGTGCACCGTGCTGAATAACGGCGTTGTACTCCTGACCTGTACCTGGCAGGAAGCCTGGCACGTCGACAAGCGACACGATAGGAATGTTGAACGCATCGCAGAAGCGCACGAAGCGTGCTGCCTTACGGCTTGCGTTAACATCGAGAACGCCTGCGTAAGCAGCCGGCTGGTTGGCTACGATACCAACGCTCTGACCGTTGAAGCGTGCAAAACCGATGATGATGTTCTTAGCGAACTTAGGCTGTATCTCAAAGAACTCGCCGTTGTCGGTGATGGCACCGATAACCTTGTACATATCATAAGCCTTGTTCGGGTCGTCGGGGATAATCTCGTTGAGAGAGTCCTCCATACGGTTGATCGGGTCATTGCACTCTACGCGCGGAGCCTCTTCGGTGTTGTTGCTCGGGATGAACGAGAGCAGGCTCTTTATCATCTCGATAGCCTCTTCCTCAGTCTTTGCAGCGAAGTGTGTCACACCGCTCTTCGTAGCGTGTACCGATGCACCGCCGAGGTGCTCAGCGTCGATGTCCTCGCCCGTAACGGTCTTCACAACCTTCGGACCTGTAAGGAACATGTATGAAGTCTGCTCCTTCATTATGATGAAGTCGGTGAGAGCCGGCGAGTAAACTGCACCGCCTGCGCACGGACCCATGATAGCCGAAATCTGTGGGATTACGCCCGAAGCGAGGATGTTGCGCTCGAAGATTTCGCCGTAGCCAGCGAGGGCGCAGATGCCTTCCTGAATACGTGCACCGCCCGAGTCGTTCATGCAAATAACTGGTGCGCCCATGGTCATAGCCATGTCCATCACCTTGCAAATCTTCTGTGCCATTGTCTCAGAGAGCGAACCGCCGTTGACGGTGAAGTCCTGAGCATATACGTAAACCAAACGGCCGCCTACTGTAGCGCTACCTGCTACGACACCGTCGCCATAGTAGTGCTTCTTTTCCATACCGAAGTTAGTACAACGATGCTTCTTAAACATGTCGTACTCCTCGAACGAACCTTCGTCGACGAGCATCTCGATGCGCTCGCGTGCTGTGTATTTGCCGCGTGCGTGCTGCTTCTCAATAGCTTTTTCGCCGCCACCGAGACGAGCCTGTTCGCGCTTAGCGACCAGCTCCTTGATTTTTTCTACTTGTTTGCTCATAATTTTATTTTGCTATTTCTTTGTTCTTTCTTTAGCGTATGAAATCGCGTATATACTATTTAGAGTGCAAAATTACTAAAAAAAGAACAAAGAAGGCTATATCATTGATATAAATTTTGTTACTGCATTATTTCGTTTGTGCCGACACTGGCTTCCGCCTGCCTTACTTCATGCTGTCGTCGACGAACGAGAAGGGCAGCAGATCTTTAGCTGACTGCAGACTGTAGACTCCTTTTTTGCCGTAGAGCAGCACGCGGATGGGTTTCTTGTAGCGGTCTTCCACACCGAGTATCACCTGGCGACAGGCTCCGCATGGACTCACTGGCTCGTCGAGCAGTCCGCCTGTGTTGCGTGCCGCGATAGCGAGTGTCGAAACGGGCTGGTCGGGATAGTTTGCCTGTGCTGCGAAGATGGCTGTGCGCTCGGCGCACGTGCCTGATGGGAATGCTGCGTTCTCTTGGTTTGCGCCTGTTACGATGGTGCCGTCGGCGAGGCGCAATGCTGCTCCTACGTAAAAATTGCTGTACGGAGCGTATGCACCGTTGGTGGCTTCCAACGCACGCTCTACGAGTTCGCGGTCAGCAGTGTTCAGTTCGTCGAGATAGTGCTCAACACGAATGTTGATGTTTATTTCTTTCATAGTTTAAAGGTGGTGGTGAGATGTTGTTGTGGTGAGGTGGTGATGATGGGGTGATGATGGAGTGAGATGGTGAAGATACTTATTCCTGCGGATTAGGTTCTTCCGTCTTTTCCTCCTTGAATTCGTATGCTCCCACGTCGGGTCGCTCGTCGCGCGGCATAGCGTTGCGGTCGGTTTTGGTAGCCGTAGCTGGGTCGGCGCGGTCGATAGCCACTGATGTCTTTGCGAGTCGGAAGTCATAGTCCTGCTTGTCGCCGTCCACCTTTCGGAAGTGGTTGGTGCAGACAGAGTCGGCATTCTCTTTCTCCTCGAACACTACGTTCACGAAGTGCGGCAGTTCTTTCTCGTCCGTCACCTCGGGGGTGCGTATCACGCAGTTCTCAAACTTATAGTTGAAAGCGTTCGGTTCTGCGGCATCCTCGCCCGTAGTATCCTTTACGGGCTTTCCGCCCATCATCTCGTCTGCGCTGTAGCCCGTGATGAGCGTGTTGCGACAGACGAACTGCTGCAGCGGACGCTTCAGAGCCGAGAAGTTGAGCGCACTGGCACGGTTGGAGTCGAACGGATAGAACTGTGCCAGCGTGCAGTTGTTCACCTGCACGTCGCCTCCGTCCACGCCCAAGCAGTTGTTGAGCGCGTTCGTCAGCTGCGAGTTCTCTACCGTCACCTTCGAATTCTCTACATACAGCGCGTGTCCCTGACAGTTGTGTATGGTAGAGTTGGCTATGGTGAGCGTCTGCCGAGCCACATCCGACGAGTCGACACGCACGCCATGGAACGCGCTGTGCAAGTCGGTGAACTCCATCCGGTTGTCGTACGACTTCTCCAGGAAGTGCACGCCGTTCCATAGTCCGCTCATGCGGTCGTATGGCAGATAGTCGAACATATGGTCGAGGCGGTCGCCGCGCAGCGTGACGGGCTGGTCGGCGGTGCCTTTGCATACGAGTCGTCCCTTCACATCGATGCCAGCTCCGTCGTGAAAATAGAGCGTTGCGCCAGGTGCAATGGTGAGCGTTGCGCCCTCCTCCACGGTCATCGGTCCGTAGACTACGAGCGGCTTGCCGGCAGTTATAGTGTAGTCAGTCGTGATAGTCTTGCTGCGCACGAAGTCGGCATCCCACGACCATGCGTTAAGCACCACTTTCTGCTCCACTCCACTCTCGAGTGCGAACACGAGGCGGTCGTTCAGTTCCTTCGGTCCGTCGCCGTGGTTCACGGCTGTAGTCACCTCCACGAACACGCGTATGCTGTCCTTGTTGCGCACCTCTATGTAGTTCGCCTTATAGCCCTGTTCCGGACTCAGATATACGCCGTCTACATTCACACGAAATCCGTTCTGGTTGCCACCTTCGAGGCGCACCGACGTGCAGCGCAGTCCCTTACCCGAGCGGTTGCTCACCCAGAAGTCGCGCGTCGACGACGGCACGGTAGAGAACACGGTGTCAATGCGCACCGTGTCGGTAGAGAACGTGAGCAGGTTGTTCGGCGATGTTGTGAAATCGTCGATATCGTCGCATGCGCTTAAGCCGAACACGCCCAGCACACACATTATTATATATATATGAATATGTTTCATCGTAATAGATATAACGCAGAAACGGCGGTTTTATTGTATCATTACAATCAATTACTATTATTTAAGTGCCTTCAAGAAAGATCTTGCTCCGTATAACGGCACATTTGTCAACCTGCCTTCTTCACGATAATCGCTCATTGAGAAACGCAGACCATGCATATCGGGGTTTTCGGAAAGCGTCGTCTTGAGCGACTTCGACTGTAGGTTTTCTTCTGCTTTCACCTCTACCGGACAAACCGCAGTGTCTGCCTGAACGACAAAGTCGAGTTCGAGCTGACTGTTGTCCTTACTGTAATAGAACACAGGCAAATCTGACAACGACTTCATCTGCGAGCAAACGAAATTCTCCGTAAAACCACCCTTGCCGCTATTGTCTGTGCTTGGCAGAAGAAGCATGGCAGGCGGAGTAAGAGTCATCGCCCCAAGCAGTCCGCAATCGAGCACAAACAGCTTGAACGCAGAGATTTCTTCGTGTATTTTCAATGGCATGGCAAGCGTTGTTATACGGTTCACCTTATATACCAGTCCTGCATCCAGCAACCATTGTATAGCAAGTTCATAATCCTTCGCACGCGCGCCCTTCTTCACAACACCATATATGAACTTGCGGTTTTCTTTGGCAAGTTGCGAAGGAATGGAATGCCACACCTGACCGATGCGCATCACCTGTTCGGCAGGTGCGTGTTTTGAGATGTCCCTCTCGTAGGCTGCAAGTATCTCATTCTGCACTTCCCTCACCAAGTTGGCATCATTGGTCTGCACAAATTTGTCTACCGCCTCAGGCATACCGCCCACCAGATAATACTCACGCAGATGCTGCATGTAAAGTGTTCGCAATCCTTTCACAAAGTCCCAACGCTGCGCCTGCAGCAGATCTACCATTTGCTTCCTATTGCACGCAAGCAGAAATTCCTCGAATGTCATCGGATACATATTGAGTGTGTTCACCTTTCCTACCGGATACGAATCGCCCTCATGAAGCGTAAGTCCGAGCAACGACCCTGCTACCGCAACATGATATTCCGGTGCATCCTCGCAGAAATACTTAAGCGACGCCAATCCACGCTTCAATTCCTGCACCTCGTCCATGATGATAAGCGTCTTGCCGGGCAGAATGTTCACGCCGGTTATCGCACCGATGGTTAACAATATGCGTTCGATATTATAGTCGGGAGTGAAAAGGTCGCGCACAAGAGCGTTGTTGTCGCAGTTTATGTATGCAACATTCTCGTATTCGCGCCTGCCGAACTCCTTTAGTATATATGTCTTACCAACCTGCCTTGCTCCAAGCAAAATCAGCGGTTTGCGGTCGTTACGGTTCTTCCACCTGACCAAATCGTCCATTATAAATCTTTCCATAATAAACTGTCATTTATCCTATACGCTGCAAAGATACTGATAATCAACGATAAAAACAAGCCTTTCACATTTTTATGAGGGACTTTTCGCCACATTACTACATTTTTATGAGGGACTTTTTGCCACATCACTACATTTTTATGAGGGACTTTTCGCATTTGGGTGCGGTGAAAGCTACAGACGCAAAAAACGGTTGCACGTGCCCGAAGGCTCATGCAACCGCTTCTTATATTTCGTTTTATTACTATTGTCTGAGCAAGCTCACTTTTATTTAGTGAGGTTGATCTTGTTGTTTACATTTACAGCCTCTGCAATGGCTGCACAACAAATTGCGAAGATAAATCCGAAAATCATCATAATCTTAATCCTTTCTTTTTTAATTGTTATCCTACTTGTGTTTTTCTGTGTTTCCCATTTGTTTGCTCCTCAGCGCAACAGTGCTTTCAGCACTTGTTACTTCTTGAGGCTGATTTTGTTGTTTACCTTTACAGCTTCTGCAAGAGCTGCACAACAAATCGCAAAAATAAAACTAAAAATAACCATAATGTTACCCTTTCTTTCTTTAATTCTTACTTTGTTATCCCTAATTACGCTTCTCTTTCTTGCCTTTCGGCAATCGTCAGCCGCGCTTCCAGCGCAGCCTCGTCGTTTATTTCTGATGCAAAGGTAGTGCTATTTGTGTTCGCACACAAGTATTAGTTCGTTTATTTTTCAAGTTGTCGTATATTTTTGATATTAGTCAAGTAGTTGTCGTAAATTTGCATTTTTGTCATATCGCTGCAATACATTTGTAGCCAAAATGGCAGAACTTTACTTTTAAAAGCCCATCTTACTCTTTTGCTTCACCTCTTTTTATTCTTTTGTTTTAGCCTTTTTGCTCTTTTACTCTTTTACTTTTTTACCTTTAAAAGCCCATTTAAGTCATCGGACAGCGAACGCCGCCCGATCGGGCGGCGGACGCAATCTGACTGGGCGGCGTTCGAAATCCAATCAGGCGGCGTTCGAAGAACGACGACAAAAGTTAATAAGGCAGTGTCACTTTGAACAACTCGTTATCGACATGCTCCTTACGTATAACATCTACAAGCTCGGCTACTATGTCCGGATGCGCAGCACTCACGTCGTTATCCTCGTGCAAGTCGGTGGCGAGGTTGTACAGGCGTGGCTTGCCCTCTACCACTATCAGCTTCCAGTCGCCACGACGCACGGCTATCTGGTCGGTCTCGTGGAACTCCCAGTAGAGGTGTTCGTGCTGCAGCTGCTTGGAATTGTCGCCGAGAAGTGTCGGAGCAATGGAAAGTCCGTCGAAACCATCGCCCGCGAGCTTGCGGTTGGTGTAGCGTTTACGGAAGTTCTTCACGCCGGCGAGGTCGCAGAACGTAGGCATGAGGTCGTAGAAGGCGAACTGCAGGTCGCTCACCTCGCCTGCCTTCACGTGTCCGGGCCACCACGCTATGAACGGAATGCGTATGCCGCCCTCGTAGCACTGGCGCTTGAGTCCGCGCAGTTTGCCGTCGCGTCCGAAGAATTCGGGGTCGGCACCGCCCTCCTCATGAGGTCCGTTGTCGGAGGTGAAGATGACGAGCGTGTTCTCATCAAGCCCCTTCTCGCGCAACTTTGCTATCACCTCGCCAACATATTGATCGAGACGGGTTATCATTCCGGCAAACTGTGCGTGGGTATGCTCCACGGCGTTGTAGCGTGAGCCCTCCTGTCCGCCCCACGTCTTGTCGACAAAGAACTTCTTCTCGTAGCCCTCAACGATGCTGTCGTAGGGCTGAGCCAGTTCGGCGTGTGGCAGGGTGTATGTAAGGAAGCCCACGAAGGGCTGCTTGCCGTCCTGGCGGTCAATCCATTCGAGTGCCTTCTCATGAATGATGCGTGCCGAATACTGCTGGCGCTTATGGTAGTCGCGTCCGAACATGGGGTACTGTATGTTCTGCTCCATCACCTCGCGCACCACAGCCGTGTCGCCCATAGAGCGCGAGTAGCGGTTGAGGAAGTTGGGATAATACAGGTGCGCCTGGAACTGGCAGATGTAGCCGTAGAACTCGTCCACGCCGCGCTTGTCAGGCGTAGAGGGCGATCCTTCGTAGCCGCCAGCCCACTTGCCGAACACGCCTGTGGTGTAACCGTGGTCTTTCAGCATCTCAGGCAGTATCTTGTGCTGTGGGTCGTAAGGTTCCTGACCCACTACGGCGAAGTCTACGTTGTTGCCGTACATCACAGTGCGGTCGTTCGACCAGTATTCGCGGTTGCCGCGCACGTGTCCGTGACCCGAATGCTGACCCGTCATTATCGAAGCACGCGAGGGCGCAGACACCGGCGAGCCGGCGTAAGCCTGCGTGAAGCGCATACCCTCCTCAGCCATGCGGTCGATGTTGGGCGTACTGATATAGGGCTGTCCGTAACAGGCGAGGTCGCCGTAGCCCATATCGTCGCACAATATAAATATAATGTTGGGCTGCTTCGGCTGCACACGCTTCTGCGGTGCCTTTGCTGCCACGAGCGAGGGCACTACAGAGAGTGCGGCGCCCGCTAAAAGAATGTTCTTGTTCATCGCGAAATTTGTTGTTTTAGAGTAATCGATTTGTTTTCAATGTATAAAATTACTGCAAATAATCCGAACACCAAAATCATTTCGCAACAAACATATAAATTCAGCCTGATTTACTCCGTTTTTCAAAAAATAAACATTACTTTTGCATATAGATTTTGCGCGGAAGTGCACATCTTTATTAACCTGAAACACTATAAACAACAAATGAGAGAAAAAATTGACTGCTTTCTGCCCTGCAACGATGTAGCCGAGATTGCCGACTCGATACAGACGCTGAGCCAAAGCAAGACGACACAGCATATTAACCTGCTCGTGAGCGACACAAGCGACATCTGCGCGTGCAGCGACACGGACAGCATCAGCAACTGCACCGTGATAACCATCGACGGGCTCACTTCGACAAAGACACTACTCACCATCGAGGAGCATACGGATGCCGAATACGTGCTACTGAGCCTAAAGCACACACCAGTGAATCTCGGACTGCACGCTCTCGAACGACTGCTGCGCGTGGCTACCGACAGCAACGCCGGAATGGTGTATGCCGACAGCTACATACAGAAGGACGGCGTGCAGGAGAAGCATCCCACCATCGACTATCAGACGGGCAGCATACGCGACGACTTTGACTTCGGACAACTCGTGCTAATACGCGCGTCGCTGCTGCACGAGTACGCAGCAAAGCAACAGCTGACCGACTACAAGTGGGCTGGTTTCTACGACCTGCGCCTGTACATCAGTCGCAAGGCGCAGATATTTCATCTGAACGAATATCTGTACACACAGGTGGAGACCGACTCACGCAAGAGCGGCGAGCGACAGTTCGACTACGTCAATCCGCGCAACCGCGAGGTGCAGATAGAGATGGAACAGGCTGCC
>OGQP01001577.1_pt1 | contig 13300 bp, 7 predicted proteins | sample 1553251 | NCBI WGS metagenome assembly OGQP01 (sample SAMEA2580016, study PRJEB22360) | human gut metagenome | biome: human gut; feature: human-associated habitat; material: faeces | place: Denmark | collected 2008/2010 | reverse complement strand
AATATTTGTGAGACTACCAACTTTTTTATGAACTATTCTTATCCCGAACTGGGGTAATAACTCTCATCCTTGTTGCGACATAGAACAATGTTCTCGAATACCATGTCCATATAATTAAATTTCGGGTAGAGCAAACACTCTCCGTCGGGTGTGTAAAGTCCTTGCAATGTAACCGTTTGTGTGTTCCAGCCTCGTCCGTATTCCTTCATGCGTTCCGCAATCACATACCCATCTTTTTCGTAAGCAGCAGAGAGATGATCAGTCTTTTCCTTTCCGGACAAGTCATATAAAAGGATTTTGTTCTCATTATCGAGACAATGTTCGTCTTTCGATAACAATAAGTAGTCATTGAAGTATGAAACTTCTCCTTTTACGGTTTTGATGAATGCTCCTTCCGCTGAAATAATGTCGTGCCCGTTTCCGATAAAGACCCCGTTGGGCAATCGCTCCAAAGACCCGTATTTGCATGAAATGATTTCCGTCCCATCTGCCGCGTCTATGCCATACAAGCTAAAGCAGGATGTCTTCTTCACCCCGTTGGCATACACCTCCGCCACTTCCTTTACGCGGTTTCCGTTGATGTCTACCTTCCCCGAACGGTTGTATTCTTTCGCTTCAGCCACACCGTCTTCAGAGAAGATACCTATCTCACTGACATCGTTGAACCAAGGTAGAAACAGCGAGAAATCCGGATTCAGCCACACGTGATGTCTATTCCAATAGTCATATCTTTCTTGTTCTAGAAATAATTCTATGATTCCGTCTTGCCGAATATTGATGGATGTTGCGTTCCAAAATAGAGGAATCAACGCCCGTCCTTCAGTGTCGTATAAGGCGAAATAGCTAAGCCCTTTGGTGACGCTGATTTGTTTCTTCTTTTCACAAATGATATACTTTCCCTCTGCATGAATCTCGTGGAACTCAAAGGGTACTACCACATCAATGCTACCGACAGAAGTTTTTCTGTATACTCCTTTTAGTTGATTAGTATTGGATTTATAAGCATATAGTCCCACAAAGAGATTGTCCATCAAAGCACATTCTTCCGTTATGCTCTTGGAATCTACCGTCGTACCGCCTTCATAGTGAAGTAAGCCTTCTGCATCTACGCACCCCACCTTTCCGTCCAATTCAAACTCCACCGGATAATTCTCAGCTCGTGTCTTGCGCATTTGGTATAAAACAGGAGTCAGCGGACGGTTGTCGTATGTCAGGCATTGCATACCATACCCATAGGGAGATGCAATAATGAAGTTATCGAAAACAGCATCTATGTTGTTGGCTTTAATCTTCATCGGCAGCATCTTACCTTCCTTTATCAAAGTCCAATTCTCCACCCACTTGTGCGCTATTATTTCCTGCTGCAAATGTTCACAACAAACATACGTTCCGTTAAAGTGATATATAGTCTTGAATTGGTGCTCTTCGCCCAATATTATATTTCCACTATAGTCGATAATACATTTGTATTCATCCCTATATGGTTCCTTGGATGCAGCAATCAACTCACCTTTAGCCCCAGCCTCCAAGTATTTATAACCGGATAGAAGAGGAGCGGTGTCATGCAAGTTGTACAAGTTGTACCGCTGTTCTTTTCGGGTGATTATGTAATCGGTCGAGATAGGTACGATGGAATCAAACTGCGGAGTAAGCACTTCATGCCCCTCATTGTCGAATAGTCCGAACACAATGCACTTGGAAATATAATTCGCATACGCGAATCTCTCTTCCGTTGATTGCGTTTTATAGAAACCATAATCTGCAGGTATCACATTGGCAAATGCCAGGGGGACGATGGTCTTGCCCTGAAGAGTCATCACTCCCATGCCCCCTTCGCGCCTTACGAGAATGCAGTCCTCTGATATATATTCTATTTCACTATATCGTGGAGCAAGCATTTCAACACCCGATTTGTGCAGTCCTAAAAGTTTGTCTCCCTGCATCACGAGATTCACCTCACTGTCCATCTTACTATATATGTATCCATCTTGATGCAGCATATAGGCTCGGCCCTTTATGGTAATAGTCCCAGCTGCAATATCTACTTGTTCTATCTCTACGGTTTGTCGGTTTGGGAATACCAAGAACTTCATACATTGTCTATTGTAACCGCCTCTTTTCTTGAAATGAAACGTAAGCAGATAGAATCCCCACCGTATGTTCTCAAGCTGATACTCATCTGTTGTGGACACCGTTTTTAGGATGGAGCTCGAACCCCATATTCGCCATTCCTTTTTAGAGGCAATAAGATAGATGTCATCAGCTAAGTGCTTGATGAAGCTGCAAACGCAAGGGATGACGATACCTCCGGCACGATTGGCCAGTCCCCATCGGCGAGCTTTCTTCACGTCGAACATTCCGAGCTGCATGTTCCATTCTACGTCCGAATATATAGGTGCCGTCAGCGTTTGTGAGTGATACATGAATCCCCATGCACCATTCTTCTCGTACACACTCGCTCGTTCCTGCTTCTCGATGATTTCCTGCTTTATTCTTTCTATGCGCACACACTCAGCTTGTTGCAGCTCCAGTTCCCGTTGCTTCCGGTCCATCAGCCCTTGCAACAGCTCTGCGCGCGAGCGTTCCAGTTCCTCAAGACGAAGTTTTACTGCAGGATTTGCCTTATAGTAAATCTCGTCGGCATCCACATAGTAAGGTTTGAAGTTCTCTGTGTCATATTTCAGTTGCTCAAGCGAAATGTATTCAGCTTCCGAGAAACTACCGTCGGCATCCAGCCATTGACAACACAACACCAGTTCTCCGCGTTCGCGCGATAGCTCCTGTGCTTTTTTGTCCAAGATGAAGACATTGCGCTTGTTGGCGTAATAGATGTCCTTGCACATCATGTTGTGCAAGTTTACATATTCCTTGTTGTCGTCAAAGTTGAACACCCATACGATGAAGTATCCATTCAGTCGGTAAAATATGTCACGGTCTACTACAACGCTCAGGAACGTGGTGGACAATTGTAGTTCGAACACTATATTCATCCCCTTGTATTGCGCTTGCACGTCCGGTCTGCGCCAGTTCATATAAGGCAACTGGCTGTCAATCCGTTTCTCTATCTGTACCCCGTCGATACCCATTTCCCTGCTTTTCTCGTCTTGCAGCACATCGGCTATCAAGTGCTTCAGTTCCTGATGGCGCTTGCTCTCGTTCACCTTTCCGTATTTTCTGATTTCAATTTCCTCCTTGGTGAGTTGCGTCGTGGTCTTGATGGGGCAGTCTTCGCTGTCATACAGATGCGAGAAATATGAAACCACGCCACGCTGGCACTTCCGTCCGCAGAGCTTAAGCATCTGGTGACAGTAGGGGCAAATCAAACGCGGCTTTCCCATTAGGATAGACTCTTCCAATGCACGTCTCCAGTGCATCAGTTCATGTTCCGACTTACTCAAAAACTCGTTGGCTTGGTATATCTGTTCCTCTTTTATGTCGAAGACTTCATTAATTGTGTATTCCATATTATAAAAGAATAGTAACAAGACTCTTAATCATTAATAAACTCATCTAATCGTGTATAGCTTTGCCATGTAACATTTTTGCAAAGTTTGTCTATATCGATTAAATATGATGAATATGAAGGATCTCTATTCTTTTTCGTTCTATGAAAATCAAGATATGAGCATATTGCTCCTATTGTAAGACTACCTGCAATTGAAGCCGTGTTAAACGGATCTTTAACAAGGGCTGCAAAAGTACCTAAAGCCGTAAGTGAAACTGGAACTCCTGTTGTTATAGCCAAACCTGCTATTTCTCCCCATTTATCCATACTCTTTTTGTATTGCTCTTTCGAGTCTAACAAATCATTTATAAAATCCATTTCTACCTGCCCAGCATATTGAAGATTCGAAATTCTTGCAAGATGACTAGTCAAATCATCAAATTTATCTCTCAATAGATTTCGCTCATCTTTTCTTTTGTTGATAAAAGAGATAAGATTATATGAACTCACTTCACCGATATTCTGCGGCACAACATCCTCTAATGTAATAGAGCAAAAGAACCCTTTTGCCGTAGGGTCTTGAAGGAAATCACCAAAATTCGCATTTTCACAGAAATAAGGATTGATTGACCACGCATCAAAATCATCTGTCCCTCTGTTAAGATTACGTATTCTTGCAACAACTTGCGACAATTTGAACATATACCCTCTTGCTAATTCTTTTGATAAATGAAGCCATTTATTTTCGTCAATAAAGTGTTTTCCAATTAAATCAAGATACGGATATAGTCTATTGTCGATTTTTCCTGGATGAATTCTATCTTCATCCGAGGGGATAAGACCTGCAGGCATACGATTCTCTATCTTATCGCAAAGTTTTAGAAATTCATCAAAAGTATCCTCTCTATCCTTGTCATCCAATTTAATATTTCTAACCAAGTCTGCATCAACTAATGCTTTAATTTCATCACTATCATTTGGAGTATAACCTTCAGGAACAATTCTATAAACATGATTCCAAAGTAACAAACAGGATTTTACCCATGCTTCATTTTGGAATTCAATACGAGGATAATACAATATTGAATCTGGTTTCATATTATAACTATATATTTTTTCGTTCTGCTTATTGCCTAGTACAGCTTAGTTATTCTTTGTTTACTCTTCTGTTCCCGTTCGAAGCGGAAGTTCTTTGCCAAACGCTTCCATTTCGTCTGCAACCACTTTCTTTAATTCCTCCTGCGGAACAATCAGTTGATAGTCGGCAACACCGATTGGCTTACCCATATCTTCTAAAGCAAGCTCCACTTCCACACGATCTTTCTCAGCACACAGAATAATGCCGATAGAACGGTTCTCGTCCTCTCTGCGCTCTAAACGGTCGAGCAATGACAGATAGTAATTCATCTTACCTGCATATTCCGGCTTGAACTCGCCAATCTTCAAATCAATGGCTACAAGACAATGCAGACCACGATGGAAGAAAAGCATATCGACCTTGCTCCGCTTGCCGTTATACTCAAGCACATACTGATTTCCAAGATAGGTGAAACCTTTGCCAAGTTCCAAAAGGAAATGCTTGACTTTTTCCACCAATCGGGTTTCCAGTTCCGTTTCCAAGATAGGGTCTTTTATACCAAGAAAGCCGAGATTATAACCGCTCTTGAACACCTCATTGGCAAACATCGCTTGCGTGGCAGGCAGTGTCTGCTCGAAATTGTTATCCAAAGATTCGCTCTTCCTTGTGTGCATTTTAAGGGAAATGGCACTGGATAACAGGTCACGATTCCAACCTTTTGACAGGGTTTCTTGGGCATAATACGAAATGGCATTATCATCCTCACCGAACTTGCGCATCAATTTCAATGTATGTCCCCACGGCAAAACTGCGACAGCCTGTCGCAGTTTTGGCTCGCTCTCACAAAAACGCTCATAAAACTTCTTCATGTCCCACAGATTTCTCGGAGATACTCCCATTTGTGGGTAGCGTTGTTTTAAGTCATAGGACAAGCGGTTTACAACACCACTTCCATGCTTGCTTTCAAGTTTTCGGTCGTGAAGCAATTTTCCGATTTCCCAATGGGCAGAACCGATGGCAGAGCATATTGTTGTAGCTACCATTGTTCTTGTCCTGTCAATAACTGCGACAGCCTGTCGCAGAATTGCCTCATATTCGGATTCTTGTATGTTTGTAATGTTAGCCATATTTTTCTCCATTTCGTTTACAAATTTAGATAAAATTTCCGAATTATAAGCCAGTTGGGATAAAAAAACAGAAAGGAATATCTCCGAGTGCTCACTGCTTGAGTAAAAATAGTATCAACTAATAGTAAAACTAAATATAAACTGTGGCAACAGGCTTTACAGTTAAAACAGTAAGTGGACAACTATAAGTATTAAACTACAGCTAAAACTTTATTGCCACGCTACCGAAACTTTATTGCCACGCTACCGCAACATCGTTGCCACGCTACCGCAACATCGTTGTCACGCTGCTATAATAAATGGCAGATAACTGGAAGATTCGGACTATCCTCCAGCTATCTGCCAGTCATCTGCCATCCCTTATATATCTGAGATACAGAGCATTATAAGAAAACTGGAAGATATGGTAGATTTTTTCGCAAAACTTAATTTTTCAGATACTCAGCGCACATCTCTGCGCAGCGCTCGCCGTCGACACCAGCCGAGACGATGCCACCGGCATAGCCAGCGCCCTCGCCGCAGGGGAAGAGTCCCTGGATGCGCACGTGCTGCAGCGTGGTGAAGTCGCGTGTGATGCGCACGGGCGACGATGTGCGGGTCTCGGTGGCGATAAGTATCGCCTCGTTGGTGAGAAAACCATGACTCATCTTGCCGAATTTCTTGAAGCCTTCCTGCAGGCGCTTGCCCACGTGCTGCGGCATCCAGAAGTGAAGGGGCGAGGATATGAGTCCGGGGGCATAGCTGCTCTTGGGCAGGTCGTAGCTGAGGCGGTTGTTCACGAAGTCTGCCATGCGCTGCGCCGGAGCGGTCTGCCTCATGTTGCCCTGCTGCCAGCACGCACGCTCCAATTCTTCCTGGAAGTGCATCACGCGCAACGGATCGTTCTCGTCGCCACCCACGTCCTCGGGGCGTGTCTCTACGACCATGCCCGAGTTGGACCATTGTGTGCCGCGGTTGCTGGGGCTCATGCCGTTCACCACAATCTGCTGCTTGTCGGTGGCTGCCGGAATGACGAAGCCGCCGGGACACATGCAGAACGAGTAGACGCCGCGGCCGTCCACCTGCGTCACGAAACTGTACTCGGCTGCAGGCAGATACTTGCCGCGTCCGTTGCGCGAGTGATACTGTATCTGGTCGATGAGCTGCGACGGATGCTCAAGGCGCACGCCGACGGCGATGCCCTTTGCCTCAATCTCTATCTTCGCCTCGGCGAGATAGCGGTAGACGTCGCGGGCGGAGTGGCCCGTAGCCAGGATAACCGGTCCGCGAAAGGTCTTCTCAGCACCGGTCTGCAGGTCGACAGCCTCAACGCCCACCGCCTTGTCGCCCTCGAGCAGCAGTCGGGTCATCTTGGTCTGGAAGTGAACCTCGCCACCGCAACGAATGATAGTGTTGCGCATAGCCTCGATAACCTGCGGCAGTTTGTCGGTACCGATATGCGGATGGGCATCGACGAGGATTGACGTAGAGGCTCCATGCTGGCAGAACACGTTGAGAATCTTCTCTGTGCTGCCACGTTTCTTGGAGCGAGTGTATAGCTTGCCGTCGGAGTAGGCGCCGGCACCGCCCTCGCCGAAGCAGTAGTTGCTCTCTGGGTCTACAGCCTGTGTCTTAGTGATGTTGGCGAGGTCTACCTTGCGCTGACGTACGTCTTTGCCACGCTCAAGCACGACGGGGCGCAAGCCAAGTTCGATGAGTCGGAGCGAAGCGAAGAGTCCGCCGGGGCCCTCTCCTACCACCACGACCTGCGGCTTCCGGCTCACGTCGCCGTACTCGGTATGTACGTACTCGGCATCCTGCGGTATCTCGTTGATGTAGACACGCACGGTGAGGTTGATGAAGATGGTACGCTGGCGTGCGTCGATGCTGCGCTTCAGCACACGCACGGCGTTGACGGTGCGCGCGTCGATGCCCTTCTCGTCGGCAATGTAGCGTATTATGTTTTGCTCGCTCGAGGCTACCACGGGCAGCACTCGTATTTGAAATTCCTGAATCATGTTGTTATATATTTATTAAATGTAGAGGGTGGCATATGAAGATACGTGGGAGGTGTGTCAAAGCTCGCAAGCTGTACGCCCCGAAGGGGCAGCACCACATAGCCCAGGGCAGCGCCCTGGGTTAAAAGACGAACACGAGCCATACGCCCTGCAAGGGCAAAAGCCTAATTATTATGGTGTTGCCCTTACAGGGCGCATTGTTAATTATATATTCACCATTATACCCAGGGCGCTGCCCTGGGCTATGTGCTTTTGGGCTTTCAGCCCGCATTAATTGAGTTTTGACACGCACCCCTCCTATTAGGGTACAAAATTACACAAACTTATGCGATTTTCATAAGAAACGTAACGTTTTAAGAACATTTTTCGTAATTTTGTCCCCACATCCCAATAACTTTATTGTCAACGACATGGTGCTAACGCTGTCGCTTGACGCAGATGACGACCAAGGAGTAGCGTGAAACCTCGCTCGTAAAGAGGACCCCGACGCACGCCAGTTGCACTGCGTTACGAACCACGTCAGTATCGAAACACAAGCGTCTCCCTGGTATGGAGACATTAACCACAGAACAAAAAGAAATGAAAGTATTGAAGTTTGGCGGAACCTCAGTGGGTTCCGTAGAGAGTATTCTCAGCCTGAAGGCTATCGTAGAGAAAGAGGCGCAGGAGCAGCCCATCATCGTCGTGGTGAGCGCATTGGGCGGCATCACCGACAAGCTCATCGCCACATCAGTGCTCGCACAGAAAGGCGACGAGGCGTGGAAGGACGAATTCCAGGCTATGGTGGAACGCCACCACAAGATGATAGACACCATCATCACCGACCCACGCAAGCGCGAGCAGCTCTTCAACATCGTCGACTCGCTCTTCGAGCAGTTGCGCTCCATCTACTTCGGCGTGTATCTCATTCACGACCTCTCGAAGAAGACGCAGGATGCCATCGTGAGCTACGGCGAGCGACTCAGCTCGAACATCGTGGCAACACTGGTGCAGGGCGCAAAGTGGTACGACTCGCGCGAGTTCATCAAGACCATGCGCAAGAATCATAAGAACACTCTCGACTCCGAACTGACCAACCGCCTCGTGCGTCGCACCTTCAGCGACCTGCAGCGCATTTCGCTTGTTCCGGGTTTTATAAGCAAAGACCGCGACACCGACGAGATTACGAACCTCGGTCGTGGCGGTTCCGACTACACCGCTGCCATTATTGCTGCAGCACTCGACGCCGACATTCTTGAAATCTGGACCGACGTGGACGGCTTCATGACAGCCGACCCGCGCGTCATAAAGACCGCCTACACCATTAAGGAGTTGAGCTACATCGAGGCGATGGAGCTTTGCAACTTCGGTGCGAAGGTGGTGTATCCGCCTACCATCTACCCCGTCTGCGTGAAGAACATTCCTATCCGCGTGAAGAACACGTTCAACCCCGACAGCGAGGGCAGCATCATCAAGCAGAAGGTGGCTAACAACGACAAACCTATCAAGGGTATATCGAGCATCAACGGCACCACGCTCATCACCGTAGCCGGTCTGTCGATGGTGGGTGTCATCGGTGTGAACCGCCGCATCTTCACCGCCCTGGCAGACAACGGCATCAGCGTGTTCATGGTGTCGCAGGCTTCGTCGGAGAACTCAACGTCTATCGGTGTACGCGACCAGGATGCAGCGGAGGCTGTAGAGGTGCTCAACGGCGAGTTTGCAAAGGAGATAGAGACGGGTGCCATGTTCCCCATGCACGCCGAGAGCGGACTGGCTACCATCGCCGTCGTAGGCGAGAACATGAAGCACGTGCCGGGCATAGCCGGCAAGCTCTTCGGCACACTGGGCAGAGCCGGCATCAGCATGATAGCATGTGCACAGGGTGCATCGCAGACCAACATCTCGTTCGTAGTGAAGAGCGAACATCTGCGCAAGGCACTCAACGCCATACACGACTCGTTCTTCCTGTCTGAATACAAGGTGCTGAACCTCTTTGTATGCGGTGTGGGCACCGTGGGCGGACAGCTGCTCGAGCAGATACACGACCAGTACGAGGAGCTGAAGCGCACCAAGCGACTGAAGCTGAACGTAGTGGGTATCGCTACATCGAAGAAGGCACTATTCAACCGCGACGGCATCGACCTCGCCAACTATCGTGAACTTCTTGCCGATGCTCCCGAGAGCAACGACAAGAAGTTGCGCGACGCAATAATAGAGATGAACTGCTTCAACAGCGTGTTCGTCGACTGTACGGCGAGCAAGGACGTAGCTGAGATTTACCAACCGCTGCTGGAGCACAACATATCGGTGATTGCAGCCAACAAGATCGCTGCATCGTCGTCGTACGAGAAGTATGCCTTGCTGAAGGAGACCGCATTGGCGCGTGGCGTGTTCTTCCGCTACGAGACAAACGTGGGTGCCGGACTGCCTATCATCGGCACCATCAACGACCTGCGCAACTCGGGCGACGTGATCCTGAAGATAGAGGCGGTGCTCTCAGGCACACTCAACTTCATCTTCAACGAGCTGTCGGCTGACGTTACCATGTCGGAGGCTGTGCGCCGCGCCAAGGAGCAGGGCTACAGCGAACCCGACCCACGCATCGACCTCTCGGGCAAGGACGTGATACGCAAGCTCGTAATCCTCGCTCGCGAGGCAGGATATAAGGTAGAAAAGACAGATGTGGAGAAACACCTGTTCATACCCGATGAGTTCTTCGAGGGCAGCATTGAGGAGTTTTGGAAGAACCTGCCTCAGCTGGATGCCGACTTCGAAGCACGACGCAAGCAACTCGACGCGGAAGGCAAACGCTGGCGCTTCGTGGCTACGTTCGACCACGGCAAGCTCTCTGTGGCACTGAAGGAGGTGGACAGCACTCACCCGTTCTACAACCTGCAGGGCAGCAACAACATCGTGGCACTCACCACCGAACGCTACCGCGAGTATCCAATGCTCATCCAGGGCTACGGAGCAGGCGCAAGCGTCACGGCAGCAGGTGTATTCGCCAATATCATGTCGATTGCAAACATTTAAAATGGCTTAAACACTTGTCAGAATAAAAGGAATGTATTAACTTTGCACAAGCAAAACAGAAAAAATATAGGGGCGTGCCACGTTCGATCGGGATACTCATCAATAATAAAATCGAAACCGAGAAGACTTCTTTTGCCAATGGCGGGCCATATAAAACCTCAGTGGACTAAGCTGCAAAGCCGGTGGATTACAAAGGCGGAGAGCTCTCAAATCTTGTATACTCGGAGTTTCATCACATCACTGGGCGTCCCTTTTTAAACTATACGAGGAGATTACGCAGAAATGCCGTACTCTCCTTTTTTGTTGCAGTTTTACAGAAGATACTCTTAATTTAGTATAATAAATTTTGGGGTTAAAGAAATATTTCGTTACTTTGTCGAAAATGCGTACAACTCGCAATTTAAGAACATACATTATTTTAAACTCAACAAACAAGAATTTTATAGAACCATGTTTTCTGGCATAGTAGAAGAAATGGCTACACTCGTAGCACTGAAGAACGATAAAGAGAATGTAGACCTCACACTCACCTGCTCATTCACCGACGAGCTGAAGATAGACCAAAGCGTGGCGCACAACGGTGTCTGCCTAACGGTGGTGGCTATCGACGGCGACCGCTACACCGTGACGGCGATGAAGGAGACACTCGACCGCTCTAACCTCGGCGAGCTGAAGGTGGGCGACCGTGTGAACGTAGAGCGTTCGATGCTGATGAACGGCCGTCTCGACGGTCATATCGTGCAGGGACATGTGGACGGCACTGCTGTGTGCAAGGAGATGCGCGACGCCGACGGATCGACATACTACACCTTCGAGTACAAGTTCGACCGCGAGATGGCGGAGCGTGGCTACTTCACGGTAGACAAGGGCTCGGTTACGGTGAACGGCGTTTCGCTCACCGTATGCAACCCTACAGAGAACTCGTTCACCGTGGCTATCATCCCCTACACACACGACAACACCAACTTCTGCGACATCAAAGTTGGCACACGCGTGAACATCGAGTTCGACATACTCGGCAAGTATATCGCGCGTCTGCAGCAGCTGAAGTAAACGGGCAGGAAGGTGTAGACTAAAGGATGCTTTTAAGGCAGCGTGGGTATGGCAAGATGCCATACCCTCCTATTATAGAGAGATTATAAAAGAATAATGAATCAATTAAAGACTATTGAAGTATGAAGAAGATTGGGATGACTTGTCTGGCAGGACTTCTCCTGCTGTCGCTGTCAACCGAATGTGCGGCTAAGCAGTGGTCGCTAAGAGACTGCATCGACTACGCCTTGGCTAACAACATCAAGTTGCAGAAGGCGAAGATACAGGAGTATTCCGCCCTCGAAGACGTGAAACAGAGCCAGTCGGCACTGCTGCCGTCGCTCAACCTGTCTACATCGCAGAACGTGAACTACACACCGTGGCCCCAGCAAGGCAGAGCTACGGTGTCGGACGGCTACGTGCAGTCGAGCGTGGACAAGGTCTACTACAACGGATCGTACTCGCTCATGGGAAACTGGACGGTGTGGAACGGCAACAAGAACCGCAACAACGTGAAGTTGAACAAGTTGGCTGTAGAACAGGCACGACTCGACTCTGCCACAACAGCCAACAGCGTACTCGAGCAGATTGCGCAGCTCTACGTACAGATACTCTACTCGAACGAGGCTATCAGCGTGACGAAGGAGAGTCTGAAAACAAGCCAGACCAACGAGGAGCGCGGCAAGACAATGGTTGAGGTGGGCAAGATGAGCCGGGCAGACCTGGCGCAGCTCACGGCGCAGCGTGCGCAGGACGAGTACGCCATCGTGGAAGCCGAGAGCAACCTGCGCAACTACAAACGCCAGCTGAAGGAACTGCTGCAGATAACGAGCGATGAGGAGTTTGACGTCGCCGTACCTTCTACCACAGACGACATGGCGCTTGAGGCTGTGCCGGCGCTGAACGATGTGTATGCGGCTTCGCTCGAACAGCGGCCGGAGATAAAGAACGCCAAGCTCGGCATCGAGAGCAGCGACCTCGGCATAAAGGTGGCTAAGGCGGGCAGAATGCCGACAGTGAGCCTCAACGCAGGCGTTACGACCTCTACTTCGTCGATGAGCGACAACGCTTGGGGCACACAGATGAAGAACAACTTCAGTTTGGGTGGTGGCGTGACGGTGAGCATTCCGCTCTTCGACAACCGACAGACTAAGACCGCCGTAAACAAGGCAAAGCTGCAGAAGCAGAGCTATCTGCTCGACTTGCAGGACAAACAGACCACGCTCTACTCCACTATCGAGAACTACTGGCTGCAGGCTGTGACAAACCAGAACAAGTTCAAGGCGGCACGCGTTTCGACCGAGAGTGCGCAGGCAAGCTACGAGCTTCTCTCTGAGCAGTTCAAGCAGGGACTGAAGAACACCGTCGAACTGATGACGGGCAAGACGAACCTTCTGCAAGCGCAGCAGAACGAACTGCAGAGCAAGTATCTCGCCATACTCAACCTCAACATGCTGGAGTTCTATCAGACGGGAAACATTAAGTAAAAGTAAAATAATTAGAGAGTAAATATGAATAAGAAAAAGGCATTGGTAATAGCAGCGGTTGCTGCTATCACCGCACTTGCCGTATGGCTATTGTCGGGCGGCAAGAAAGAAGAAAAGAT
>OGQP01001573.1_pt1 | contig 13321 bp, 10 predicted proteins | sample 1553251 | NCBI WGS metagenome assembly OGQP01 (sample SAMEA2580016, study PRJEB22360) | human gut metagenome | biome: human gut; feature: human-associated habitat; material: faeces | place: Denmark | collected 2008/2010 | reverse complement strand
CCGGAGTTGATCAAATGGATGATGCCGTGTTCTGCCAGTCCATCCAGTTTATGCCCCGTTACACGCTCAATTGCTTCTGGTGACCAGTAGGTACGCACATCGGCAAATACCTGAGCGGTACCAGTGAGCTGGTGGCCCATTAGCATTGCCACGCCGTTAAGACTGTCGTTTTCGGTCGCCACGACAAAGGGTTCGCGCACGCCATTCCAGTCAAATGAACTGTTAAGGATCGCTTCGGCGGTGTCGCCATTGGGATATTGATCGGTCCAGTGACGTTGTCCCTGGAAGCCCGCAGCGATGGCGTTGTAGCCAAGTGATTCTTCCACGCGACCAATATCGGCCAGTTTGCTGTTGCCTTGCATCATGTCGCGGATACACATCGCCATCAGTAAACTTTCGCGCAGAACTGCGCGGCTTTGCTCGGCATTGCGTTGATACTGTTTGTTATTTTCATCTTCGCCATAGCGGAAGTTTTTATCAGCCCAGGCCAGCGCCATTTCCAGTTCGGCTTCGTCGTAAATCTTCTGATCGATACGGCGACGCAGTTCGGTCATATCCACCGCCTGGACTTTCATTCCCAGCCAGGATTCAAAGAAGTTGTGATCAACAATGGAACCGGCGATACCCATCGAAACGCCGCCCAGCGACAGATAGCTTTTACCTTTCATGCTGGCGACGGCCAAACCGGCGCGGGCAAAGCGCAGCAGTTTTTCTTCAACATCAGCAGGAATCGATGTGTCATCGGCATCCTGAACGTCATGACCGTAAATGGAGAATGCCGGGATGCCTTTCTGGCTGTGAGCTGCCAGAGCCGCTGCCAGGTAAACAGCGCCGGGACGTTCAGTGCCGTTAAAGCCCCAAATGGCTTTCGGGCGGGTTGGATCCATGTCGATGGTTTCACTGCCATAGCACCAGCAAGGCGTTACCGTAATGGTGAGGCCTACATTCTGACTGCTGAATTTTTCTTCGCAAGCAGCGGCTTCAGCCATACCCGCGATACAGGTATCGGAAATGACACACTCGACGGCAGCTCCGCAGGCATGGCGCAGTTTCTCGGTCAGCAGTGCGGCCGTAGCTTTCGCCATATTCATTGTTTGTTCTTCAAGCGACTCACGAACACCCATGCGACGACCGTCAATAACCGGGCGGATACCAATTTTCGGTAAGCTGATTTTTTTCATTACAGATTCCTCACTTTATTCGGAAAATATGTTCAGTTAGTTGCCGTTTGAGAACGGAAACGGGCAAAGATAAAGATGACTGCGAAGCAGAGTGCCGGGATCAGTTCGGCAGTGGGGATGTTGCCCGCTGCGTCACTGACAAACCCCATGACCGGAGTGACAATACCGCCGCCAATAATGGTCATAACGATGAAGGACGAACCGTATTTGGTGTCCTGGCCGAGATTCTTAATGCCCAGCGAGAAGATTGTTGGGTACTGAATCGACATAAAGGCACTGCATAAAGTCAGGGCTATTAAGCCCACATGACCGCCAGCGAAGGCTGAGATCAGGCACAGTGCCATAGCGATTAATGCGTAGGCGGCCAGGACTTTGTGTGGTGCGAAGCGACTGATGAGCCAGGTACCGGTGAAACGACCAATAAAGAAGCACACCATGGTTCCGGTTAAATAGTTAGCGGCAAAGCCTGCAGTCATACCTGGAATTTCTTCTACAGCGTAGCGAATCAAATAGCTCCAGCAGGCCGTTTGTGCGCCAACGTAGCAGAATTGCGCTAATACTGCCCAGCGCCAGTGGCGAATACGCGCCAGGCGAGAAAGCGATGCGGAGAACGATCCTTGTTTGGCGTCACTGTGATTATCACTCTGCAATGCCGGGAATTTCGTCAGCATGATCAGCAGGGCGACCAGTAACACGATAGCCACGATGATCATATAAGGTGTCTGTACCGATAATACCAGGCTGTGTTTATACGCACTCAATTGCTCTGGAGACATTTTATCGAGAACGTCTTGCGATTGATGTGGCACGTTAGACAAAATAAGACTTTGCCCAAAGACAACCGCGATAATTGCGCCAAATGAGTTAAATGTTTGCGCAAGATTTAAGCGGAAGTGACCACTGCTTTCCGGCCCTAATACCGTAACAAAAGGGTTTGCGGCAGTTTCCAGACAACCTAATCCGGCTGCAATAATAAATAGGCCAACTAAAAATAAGGTGTAGTTCATTATTTCTGCAGCGGGCCAGAATAATGCAGCGCCCAAGGCATATAAAAATAATCCGGTAATAATCCCTGCTTTATAACTGAGTTTTTTCATCAATATCCCAGCAGGGATTGGGATAATGAAATAACCAAAGTAAAAGGCCGATTGGATCAGGCCAGCCTGGAAATTTGTCAGCGTAAAAGCCTGCTGGAATTGAGGTAATAAAATGTCGTTAAGGTTATTGGCTACCGCCCAAAGAAAAAACAGTGAGCACAGCAGCGCGAATGGAATAATGTAACTTCTGCTTTGCCCTGCATCTTTATCTACCGCACGGTAACTCTGCGTTTGTATTGATGTGTTTCCCATAGCATCCTCTTAGGTTCAGAAGCTTAAGCACGTAATCGGTTATGTTTTCAAAAGTGCAAAACCAGCGAGTTCGGGCTTCATATCAGTGAATATTTGCCTGTCAGAAATGAACTCATGGATTCATTTTCAAATAAAAAACGCTCTGTAATATGACGGCGGTCACACTTATTAGCTGGGAGGTGACTTTATGTGACTACCATCACTTTAATAATCGAAATTTCATGCCCGTTTCAGAAAATAAATCATAAAAAACACAAACCCGATGACCGTATTAATTGTTTGTGCCGAAAACGGGCATTTCTGGCGAGGGGGAATGGAAAAATGACCGTTTTGATAAATATTTTTAAGAGCGGTCATTTTTAATAGGGTTATAAAAAGAGAACTTGCAGTTATTTACTATGATTAGTTGAACCAGGTCACAAAATATAAGCTTGTGAATTTCTTTCTGGTTAATCAGGAAGAAGATGGTGGGTAATTAAACGGCTAATTCAATAGTGTGAAAGGAACAACATTATTGCCCTGTTTTGAATCAGAGAGAGGTAGCTAATGGAACGAAATAAACTTGCTCGTCAGATTATTGACACTTGCCTGGAAATGACCCGCCTGGGACTGAACCAGGGGACAGCGGGGAACGTCAGTGTACGTTATCAGGATGGGATGCTGATTACGCCTACAGGTATTCCATATGAAAAACTGACGGAGTCGCATATTGTCTTTATTGATGGCAACGGTAAACATGAGGAAGGAAAGCTCCCCTCAAGCGAATGGCGTTTCCATATGGCGGCCTATCAAAGCAGACCGGATGCCAACGCGGTTGTTCACAATCATGCCGTTCATTGCACAGCAGTTTCCATTCTTAACCGACCGATCCCCGCTATTCACTACATGATTGCGGCGGCTGGCGGTAATTCTATTCCTTGCGCGCCTTATGCGACCTTTGGAACACGCGAACTTTCTGAACATGTTGCGCTGGCTCTCAAAAATCGTAAGGCAACTTTGTTACAACATCATGGGCTTATCGCTTGTGAGGTGAATCTGGAAAAAGCGTTATGGCTGGCGCATGAAGTTGAAGTGCTGGCGCAACTTTACCTGACGACCCTGGCGATTACGGACCCGGTGCCAGTGCTGAGCGATGAAGAGATTGCCGTAGTGCTGGAGAAATTCAAAACCTATGGGATACGGATTGAAGAGTAATTTCGTAAAGCAACAAGGAGAAGGATGATGGCTAACAGAATGATTCTGAACGAAACGGCATGGTTTGGTCGGGGTGCTGTTGGGGCTTTAACCGATGAGGTGAAACGCCGTGGTTATCAGAAGGCGCTGATCGTCACCGATAAAACGCTGGTGCAATGCGGCGTGGTGGCGAAAGTGACCGATAAGATGGATGCTGCAGGGCTGGCATGGGCGATTTACGACGGCGTAGTGCCCAACCCAACAATTACTGTCGTCAAAGAAGGGCTCGGTGTATTCCAGAATAGCGGCGCGGATTACCTGATCGCTATTGGTGGTGGTTCTCCACAGGATACTTGTAAAGCGATTGGCATTATCAGCAACAACCCGGAGTTTGCCGATGTGCGTAGCCTGGAAGGACTTTCCCCGACCAATAAACCTAGTGTACCGATTCTGGCAATCCCCACCACAGCAGGCACTGCGGCAGAAGTGACCATTAACTACGTGATCACTGACGAAGAAAAACGGCGCAAGTTTGTTTGCGTTGATCCGCATGATATCCCGCAGGTGGCGTTTATTGACGCTGACATGATGGATGGTATGCCTCCAGCGCTGAAAGCTGCGACGGGTGTCGATGCGCTCACTCATGCTATTGAGGGGTATATTACCCGTGGCGCGTGGGCGCTAACCGATGCACTGCACATTAAAGCGATTGAAATCATTGCTGGGGCGCTGCGAGGATCGGTTGCTGGTGATAAGGATGCCGGAGAAGAAATGGCGCTCGGGCAGTATGTTGCGGGTATGGGCTTCTCGAATGTTGGGTTAGGGTTGGTGCATGGTATGGCGCATCCACTGGGCGCGTTTTATAACACTCCACACGGTGTTGCGAACGCCATCCTGTTACCGCATGTCATGCGCTATAACGCTGACTTTACCGGTGAGAAGTACCGCGATATCGCGCGCGTTATGGGCGTGAAAGTGGAAGGTATGAGCCTGGAAGAGGCGCGTAATGCCGCTGTTGAAGCGGTGTTTGCTCTCAACCGTGATGTCGGTATTCCGCCACATTTGCGTGATGTTGGTGTACGCAAGGAAGACATTCCGGCACTGGCGCAGGCGGCGCTTGATGACGTTTGTACCGGTGGCAACCCGCGCGAAGCAACGCTTGAGGATATTGTAGAGCTTTACCATACCGCCTGGTAAATGCGCTGATGTGATAATGCCGGATGCGACGCTAGCTGCGTCTTATCCGGCGTATAAGTTCATTAAATTCAATGTGTTGATAATCGTTTGCATCCGGCACGCCGTTACCGTACCAACCGCAATTGCTGTAAATTGCCGTCGATATGCAAATCGGTTTGTAAGCGGGCAATATCGCGGCACAGAAACGCCATCTCTTTATGGGTTTCTAATTTTTTGCGCCACTTTTCGGCAACCGCATCCAGATTCTCATATATCCCTTCCAGACTCTGAAACTCGACCAGCAGCTGCGTGGCGCTTTTTGGTCCGATTCCCGCAACACCCGGTACCTTTGAACTGCTGATCCCCGCAAGCCCCCAGTAATCGGGCAACTGCTGCGGTTGAACGCCAAATTCTTTATCGATAAATGGCGCATCCAGCCAACGTTTCTGGAAGTAATCACGAATACGTAATGTCGGTGAAAGTAACTGACAGTAGCCTTTATCTGTCGAAACAATCGTTGCCTGATGCCCGGCCTGTGTCACTTTGACCGCCAGCGTGGCGGCTAAGTCATCGGCTTCGTTGCCGCTGGTTGACCAGCACGGGACGCCGCGTTGCTCAAAGGCGGTGCGTAGTGCAGGCATCTCGTCGTGCAACTCTTCCGGCATTGGCGGTCGACCCGCTTTGTAATCTGGTAAACGCTGATGACGCCAGCCGCTACTGCGGTTTTCATCATCAAAAACGGCGACCGCGTGGGTTGGCTGGCTGTGCATAATGAGCTGATCGAGCGCGTGCTGGCAGGTTTCGACACAGGGCGAACCCTGAACGGCATGAACACGACGAATAAGATTCAGTGCATCGACAATAAGCAAATGAACAGCCACGATAACCCCCTTAAAGATCAGGCGATAAGGGTAACATTCGATGCCGGAACAGGCTATGGCTGGTTGAGAAAACGGGAAGAGGCCTCGCAAAACGAGGCCTCCGGGAGAGATTAATCGCAGGCAACGATCTTCATTGCCAGGCCACCGCGAGAGGTTTCGCGGTACTTGGCGTTCATATCTTTACCTGTTTCGTACATGGTCTCGATAACTTTATCGAGGCAGACGCGCGGCTCGCTGGTACGGCGCAGCGCCATACGCGCGGCGTTCACCGCTTTTACTGCCGCAATGGCGTTACGCTCGATGCATGGCACCTGTACCTGTCCGGCGACCGGGTCACACGTCAGACCGAGGTTATGCTCCATGGCGATTTCCGCCGCGATGCACACCTGCGCCGGGCTTGCGCCTAACAGTTCTGCCAGACCAGCTGCCGCCATAGAGCACGCCACGCCAACTTCACCCTGGCAACCCACTTCGGCACCAGAAATCGACGCGTTCATCTTATAAAGAGAACCAATGGCGCTGGCTACCAGCAGGTAACGAGCCAGTGAGTTAGCGTTCACTTCGCGGATAAACTTATCGTAGTACGCCAGCACAGCCGGGATAATCCCGCACGCACCGTTAGTCGGCGCAGTCACCACGCGACCGCCAGCAGCGTTCTCTTCGTTCACTGCCAGTGCAAACATGTTGATCCAGTCAACAACCGCCATCGGGTCAGTGGTGGTTTTATCCTGGCTGACCAGCATCCGGCGTAGTGCCGCAGCACGGCGTGGTACGCGCAGTTTGCCAGGCAACACGCCTTCGGTAGAAATACCGCGCTCAATACCGCCGCGCATGACTTCCCATACGTTCGCCAGGTGCTGTTCCAGCTCTTCTTTGCTGTGCAGCGCCAGCTCGTTTTTCATCATCAGGCCAGAGAGTGACAGCCCGGTTTCCTGACAATGTTTTTGCAGATCGGCTGCTGAACTGTACGGATAAGGAACTTCAACCGGTGCGCTATCCTGCTGGCCAAAATGCTCTTCATCAACGATAAAGCCACCGCCGATAGAGTAGTAAGTCTGGCTGTAAACGACTTTATCGCCCGCCAGCGCGGTAATGCGCATACCGTTTTCATGCAGAGAAAGGTTGTCTGCATGGAAGTTCATGCACTGATCAACCGGGAACTCCACTTCATGCTGACCGTTTGCCAGCATCAGGCGACCATGAGTATTCACATCCTGAATAAAACCAGGGATGGAATCGATATCCACGGTATCCGGCAGGTTACCCGCCAGGCCCATAATAATGGCGATATCAGTGTGGTGGCCTTTACCAGTCAGAGAGAGCGAGCCGTACACGTCAACCACCACGCGGGTCACGTCTTTAAGCAGGTTACGGGCAATCAGATCGTCGGTAAATTGTTTACCCGCTTTCATTGGTCCAACGGTATGAGAACTGGAAGGGCCAATGCCGATTTTGAAAATATCGAATACGCTAATCATAGGAAATACATCGCGTTAAAACGGAGGAAGCGCCGCCCGAAAGCGGCGCGAAAGGACTTAGCTGAACAGAGAGTAGAAGATTGCGGAGATTGCAATCAGACCCATCACGACAACGAATACGTTGCTGATGTGACCGCTGTACTTACGCATTGCCGGTACTTTCTGAATTGCGTACATCGGCATCAGGAACAGGATCATCGCGATGATTGGGCCGCCCAGGGTTTCAATCATACCCAGGATGCTCGGGTTCAGGGTGGCAACAATCCAGGTCGTTACCAGCATGAACAGCGCAGTGATACGGTTCAGCTTGTTGATTTCGATAGACTTACCTTTACCACGCAGAGATTTAATCACCATACCGTTGAAGCCTTCACGTGCGCCCAGGTAGTGGCCGAGGAAGGATTTGGTGATAGCGATAATCGCGATAATCGGAGCCATCCACGCGATAACCGGTGCGTTAAAGTGGTTAGCCAGGTAAGACAGAATCGAGATGTTCTGCTCTTTAGCCGCAGCCAGGTCTGCCGGAGTCAGGCTCAGTACGCAGCTGAATACGAAGAACATTACGGTCAGCACCATCATGATGTGTGCGAATGCCAGGATCTTCGAGCATTTCTGTTCTGCCATATCGCCGTACTCTTCACGCTTCGCAACGGCGAAAGAAGAGATGATCGGAGAGTGGTTGAACGAGAACACCATTACTGGAATTGCCAGCCACAGGGTCATCCACAGACCGTTTCCGGTTGCCGATGCAGTGTCCAGAGACAGCGTTTCCAGTGCTGCGCCGTTCCACTGCGGGATCAGGTACAGAGCCAGCAGCATCAGTACGCCAACAAACGGGAATACCAGAATACTCATCGCTTTAACGATCATCTGCTCACCGAAGCGAACGATGGTCATCATACCCACGATCAGGATCAGCGACAGAATCGCACGCGGCGGTGGTGTCATACCCAGCTGGTGAGACATGAAGCTTTCAACTGTATTGGTGATTGCCACGCTATAAACCAGCAGGATCGGGTAGATAGCGAAGAAGTAGAGCAGGGTAATCAGTTTACCTGCGCCAATACCAAAGTGTTCTTCTACAACCTCGGTGATGTCTTCGCCTGGGTTTTTACCAGACAGTACGAAGCGAGTCAGGCCGCGGTGAGCAAAAAATGTCATCGGGAACGCAAGGATAGCCATGATGATCAGCGGGATCATACCGCCAACACCGGCGTTGATTGGCAGGAACAGCACGCCCGCGCCGATTGCCGTGCCGTAAAGGCCCAGCATCCACATGGTGTCTGTCTTGCGCCAGGCACTACGAGAGTCTTTCGACGCAATCGTGCTGGTTTGAGTCGTTTCCATCTATTTCTCCTGGAGGAATGCAAATAATTCAGCTTTTAGCCAGTTCAGCCCGGGAAGGTGCCTGACCGTAAAAATGAAATCTGTCTATCGGCGATGGCTTAATCATTTACCGCCGTAATAATTTGAGGGCGGAAAGATACACACAAGTTATGTATCTATCAGTGATCTTGATCCCAAATACAATAATCTACTTGGAAGATAGATTATCCCAACGATTTACTCTGTAAATCAAAAGTAAAAGAGAATTTAAGGGCAATATTTGCCCATTAAACGACATCTGACTTCTTCCGGGGCGCGCAATATATGTAGGTTGAACTGAAAAAATCAATACTTTTAGTTAATCATGGCGATAATTTCTTTTTCATAGCGATAAAATGTGGTTTATGAAAATAGGGAAACGTTTGCGTTGCAACATAAATTGTATGACATATTAACTGTGATGATATTTGTCGCGTGAGGGTGGTAAGAAACATTCATATAACAAATGAAATGAGTTGATGAGTAAGTGACCAAAAACGAGAAAACCCGGCAACAAACGTCACCGGGGGAGGGGAGATTACGTGCAGATTTCGTAGCAAGGGATGTAGGCTGAGCCTGGCAACTTCATACGATGCTGGGCAACAAAACCCTGTAGCAGGTCGTCCATACGACGCCTAATCTCTTTATCGCCGTTGATTTTGTAAGGACCAAACTCTTCAATGGCGCGAATACCGACTTCTTTTACGTTACCCGCCACAATACCGGAGAACGCACGGCGCAGGTCGGCAGCCAGCACTTCAACAGGTTGATCCGGGTAAAGCTTCAGATTAGCCATATTCTCGTGAGACGGCTCAAACGGCATTTGCAAATCTGGCGCAATGCGCATTGACCAGTTAAAGCTGTAAGCGTCACCAGTGTCGCGGCGATTTTCTTTCACCAGCGGCATCGATTTTTTCATCTGACGAGCGACTTCAGCGGCGTCATCAATGATGATGCGGTAATGGCGGCGCGCGTTTTCACCCAGCGTATGCACGACAAACTCGTCCAGTACGCGGAAGTAGTCGGCGCTCTCTTTCGGGCCGGTGAGGATCAATGGTAAAACCTGATCTTTGTTGGCCGGGTTCATTAAAATTCCCAGCAAATACAGCAACTCTTCTGCCGTACCCACACCGCCAGGGAAGATAATGATACCGTGAGCGATACGGACAAACGCTTCCAGACGTTTTTCGATATCCGGCATGATGATCAATTCGTTGACCAGCGGGTTAGGCGGTTCAGCGGCGATAATCGACGGCTCTGTCATACCAATAAAACGACTGTCTTTGTAACGCTGCTGTGCGTGTCCGACCGCAGCGCCTTTCATCGGCGCTTCCATCGCTCCCGGACCACAGCCGGTGCAGATATTCAGCTCACGCAGGCCCAGCTGATTCCCTACGCGACGGGCATACAAATACTCGTTTTCGTTAATTGAGTGCCCGCCCCAGCAGACCACCATATTTGGCGCTTCACCAACATGCAGCGCGCGAGCGTTACGCAAGATGGAAAAGACCAGGTTAGTGATGTGGACGGAGTTGTCGAGATTCAGGTTGGGAAAACGAACGGTGTTATGGATTTGCCCGTAAACGAAGAGAATGTCACGCAGAACCGCGAACAAGTTGGCCTGCAAAGCGCGAATAATTCGCCCATCGACAAAAGCCTCTTCCGGGGGATTAATCAGTTCCAGCTTTACGCCGCGTTCACGGCGCAGGACGTTAATATCGAAATTTTCAAAACGAGACAGCAATTCTTTGCTGTTATCGGTCAAACTACCGGAGTTCAGTACGGCAAGTGAACAGTTGCGAAACAGTTGATAGAGGTCGCTGCTGGCGGTGCGTTTAAGCATATCCACTTCCAGCTGCGACAACATATCCATGGAGCCAAGCGGGCTAATATGTGTAATCAAGAAAAACTCCTTATGGGACGAATATCGTCATTCCCTTTGATTACAATAGCCCTGCCTGATGACCTTTCACAACCTTCTGCGTGAATCCAGCACGCAAAATTGAGAAAAAATTTATTGCCGAACCAGTCTTGTGGTCGATGGGACAAAATCGCTATTACTGCGCCACGGGTTAATGTCCAGACCGCCACGACGGGTATAACGTGCGTAAACGCTCAATTTCTCTGGCTGGCAGAAGCGTAACAGGTCATTAAAGATGCGTTCCACGCACTGTTCGTGGAACTCGTTGTGATGACGGAAAGAGACCAGGTAACGCAGCAGTTTTTCTCTGTCAATTTGGCGTCCACGATACTGAATTTGGATCGAACCCCAATCTGGTTGATGGGTGATCAGGCAGTTTGATTTCAGCAGGTGGCTGACAAGCGTCTCTTCCACTACTTTTTCACCACTGGTGGCATTCTCCAGATAGTCAGTAGTGAATTCATAGTTATCGATAGTGATATCCTGGTCATCAATGCAAGTGCCATTGAAATGACCTATCGGTTGGCCTTCCAGTTCATCAAGACGATATAACGCCACGCTAACCTTACCCTGAGCGCAAGTGCTTAAGTCGCGCTCCAGCGTCTGGCGCACCTCATCCCAGTTATTAAAACGCGTCTGGTTAAAACTGTTGAGATAAAGCTTAAAACTCTTCGACTCAATCAGATTTACGCTGGTGTAATCAAGTTCAACATGACCGACAGCGACCTGCGGCAACCCTTTCGCATTCAGCCAGGAAAGTTCATATAGCGTCCAGATATCCGTACCGTGAAAAGGCAGGTTATCCGCTTTCAGACCCAGCGGATCGCGATTCAGACTACGCGGAACGCCTTGCAGTAGGCTGGCGTCATAGGTATCCCGGTAATCGGTTGATTTTCCAAGAGTCAGGCCCGCAAGTACCTGATGGTTTGCATAAGAAGACATGTTTCACCGTCATAAACCAGATAAACTAAACGACAAGTGTATCTGGTTTAAGTGAAGAGAGAAATTAGTGGACGATTTGACCGCACAAGCCCTGAAAGATTTTACTGCACGCTACTGCGATGCGTGGCATGAAGAGCATAAAAGCTGGCCGTTGAGTGAGGAACTGTACGGCGTTCCTTCACCGTGCATTATTTCAACCACCGAAGACGCCGTATACTGGCAACCCCAGCCGTTTACCGGGGAACAAAATGTAAACGCGGTTGAACGCGCTTTTGATATTGTGATACAACCCACAATTCATACCTTTTATACGACTCAGTTTGCCGGGGATATGCACGCGCAGTTTGGCGATATTAAACTGACATTGCTGCAAACCTGGAGTGAAGACGACTTCCGTCGGGTGCAGGAAAATCTGATTGGTCATCTGGTGACTCAGAAAAGGCTAAAATTGCCGCCCACGCTATTTATCGCGACGCTGGAAGAAGAGTTAGAGGTGATCTCGGTGTGTAATCTCTCCGGTGAAGTGTGTAAAGAGACGCTGGGAACACGTAAACGGGCGCATTTAGCCTCAAATCTTGCGGAATTCCTTAATCAACTTAAGCCTCTTCTGTAATCCAAATACCCCATTTGGTTGTGAGAGATCTCTTACAGACTCTGTAGGAGATCGCCAGGAAATAAGCGAATACTTAAAAAGATAAGAATCGTTGTTTTCATTTAAAAACAACATGTTGCTTGTTAATTCCTAACTGTCATATGAAATTTTCCTTAAGGCATTGTCTGTAAGCGCCTTGTAAGACTTCGCGAAAAAGACGATTCTATCTTCGTCGACAGGGAGTCAGACAACGAAGTGAACATCAGGATGATGACACTTCTGAAGGACACACCAGGATGGTGTTTCAGGGAAAGGCTTCTGGATGAAGCGAAGAGGATGACGCAGGACGCGTTAAAGGACACCTCCAGGATGGAGAATGAGAACCGGTCAGGATGATTCGGTGGGTCAGGAAGGCCAGGGACACTTCAGGATGAAGTATCACATCGGGGTGGTGTGAGCAGGAAGCAATAGTTCAGGATGAACGATTGGCCGCAAGGCCAGAGGAAAAGTTGTCAAGGATGAGCAGGGAGCAACAAATGTAGCTGGAATGCTGCGAAACGAACCGGGAGCACTGTGAATACAGTGCTCCCTTTTTTTATTCCTGCTATCCTTCGCGGCAGTTTTTCTTATTGAGGTTGCTTTATGACCACTCATGACCGCGTTCGTCTCCAGTTGCAGGCGCTTGAAGCGTTACTGCGTGAACATCAGCACTGGCGAAACGATGAACCCCAGCCGCATCAATTTAATAGTACCCAACCGTTCTTTATGGACACCATGGAACCACTGGAGTGGTTGCAGTGGGTGCTGATCCCGCGAATGCACGATTTGTTAAATAACAACCAGCCGTTACCGGGCGCTTTTGCTGTTGCACCCTATTATGAAATGGCGCTGGCGACGGACCACCCGCAACGCGCGCTTATTCTGGCTGAGCTGGAAAAACTGGATGCTCTTTTTGCGGATGATGCGAGCTAATGCTGGAAATACTCTATCAGGATGAATGGCTGGTTGCGGTAAATAAACCCTCCGGCTGGCTGGTTCACCGCAGCTGGCTGGATCGCGACGAGAAAGTAGTGGTCATGCAAACCGTGCGTGACCAGATAGGACAGCATGTTTTTACTGCTCATCGTCTGGACCGACCAACTTCTGGTGTGTTGTTGATGGGATTATCCAGCGAGGCCGGACGGCTGCTGGCACAACAGTTTGAACAGCACCAAATCCAGAAACGTTACCATGCGATTGTGCGCGGCTGGTTGATGGAAGAAG
>OGQP01001572.1_pt1 | contig 13324 bp, 25 predicted proteins | sample 1553251 | NCBI WGS metagenome assembly OGQP01 (sample SAMEA2580016, study PRJEB22360) | human gut metagenome | biome: human gut; feature: human-associated habitat; material: faeces | place: Denmark | collected 2008/2010 | reverse complement strand
GACGAAATCACGAACGTATACGTTTACAATATGATTCGAGACGAGATTGTCCGTGCCGCTTCTACGAGGACTTCTGAGCAGCTTTACGGGGAAAAGAAGACCGAGTTTATCATGCAGGTGACGGAGGCCGTTCGTGAACGTCTTGCGCCTCTTGGGATTAAGATTGATTACATTGCCATTGTTGGCAATATCTGGCTTCCCCAGAACGTAAAGGAGGCGATTGATGCTAAGGTGGGCGCTATTCAGATTGCTACGCAGCGTCGCACAGAAATTGAAACTGCGCAAGCTGAGGCGGATAAGAAGAAAGCCGAGGCGGAAGGCCGTGCGGAATCTATGCGAAAGATTGCGGACGCCGAGGCATATTCCATTACGAAGAAAGCGGAAGCTCAATATACAGCGAATAAGAAGCTCGCTGAGTCCCTTACCCCTGAGCTTATCCGATACATCATGGCTACAGGATGGAATGGAGTATTGCCCAAGGTTACTGGCGAGAATATTCCGATGCTGAATATCCCCCTCGAATAAATGCAAATAAAGACTTGTGACGATTCAGGTTGTCACAAGTCTTTATTTTTATCCTGTAGTTTAAACAAAAAAGTATTGACACCTCTCAGATAATTTCATAGTATCTATTTCAAGGGAGGTGGATGAAGATGAAAAACGAATCAAAGCAATTTATGAGAGAAGAAGAGATTGAAGCTAACCTATTCGCATACGAGCTTTTGATGCCAGAGGAATTGTTTAGAGAGAAAGCAGTGGAACATAATTACAGTATTACTAGGCTCTCAATGCTTTTCGGAGTTCCGAAACCTCATGTTCTTACGAGGCTTATAACTTTGGGATTGCCAGATAACCGATAAAAATTAAAGGAGGTTCGAAAATGACAAGAGAGGAAAGAAATGTATTGTGGTGGTACTTTTCTACGCAAAAATCCGCGCTAGCATATGTCCTGCGATTCATAGTAGCTTTAATCTTTTTTTATATTTCAATTTGTTTTATGGCAGGGGATATTCTAAATCCTTTTGGAGAATACATTTCTCGCTATGGCGATGATTTTGGGGTTATAACACGAATGTCTGCTTATCTTTCAGGGATAGCGTTTGCTGTGATACTTCCTTTGATAGAAAAATAACACAAAGGGATGTCATCTGTGGAAATGATTATAAACATAAGAAATTATATAGCCTTGTCAATGGATTTTTCCGCCATATTTTTAAGGATGCTGGTCATTTTAGTGATTTTGTATGCAGGGATGGCTTTTGTAAACGGAGATTTTTTCAATCCTTTCATGTCTATACCAAACCCAGATGGCGTAGATATTGCTAAAGGAATTAGAGTCATAGTGCTTGTACTATCTTTTTTCTTATCGCTTATGCTTCCATCTTTAATTGAAGATTCAAAAAGGATATAGATTATGATGAAGTTTAATGTTTTGGATGAGGTATATCATTTTGGTTATGGTTGGGGTGTTGTCGAAGAAATTACCCATGAAGGAGAAGAAGGGCACAAAATTAGCGTAACTTTTAAAGATGATGAGAGATATGATCATATTCAATGGTTCGATACTAAGGGTATCAAATGGCACAGTGATCATTCATATCCTTCTATATTTCTCAAAAAAGAGCTTACCACGGATCTTATCAAAAAGGCACTCTCCAATCACCCTGAAATTTTTTTGCAAAGGGCACCTATCCCCCAACACCTTGCTCCTATTCTAGTTAGAGATAATGATAGGGAGAAATGGATAAAAACATTTTTTAGAGAAATTTCAACTAATGATGTTTTTCCAATAAAAACAACAATGAACTATTGGAAAATTGCTGCCATATGTAATGAAGAAACCGAGTATGCCGTAAACAAGTGTGTAGATATTCCGGAAAAGTATATCTTCTATAAAAATGAGGGTTAAAGTAATGAAAACATGGCTCTATCTGGATGACGAAAGAACGCCTTCGCGTAATTTTTACAAAGATGTGGATATAAACGATGGTGAGAATTGTGAAGTCTATACCGTTCGTAGCGGAAAGAAGTTTATGAGGATTATTGAAGAAGTGAATCCCCACGGTATTAGCCTTGATAATGACCTTGGAGGCTCGGGGCATCTTAGCAAAGGTTATCAAGTCCTGAATGAAATAGAAAAACTGATCTCCAAGGGTAAGCTCCCCGACCTTAAAATCGTGAGGGTGCATTCGGCTAATAGCGTAGCCAAGATCAGAATGGTTACTGTTGCGAAGGAAATGTTCCAAAGGTTCGGAAGAAAGGATGGTATTGCATTCGCTACGTATCATGATGAGCCTAGCGGGGATAAAAACGACGCGGTTTTCTATAAAAATAAGTAAAAATGAGAATTGACATCATGAGAAAAAACAAGTACAGTCTTACAAACAAGGAAAAAGAGTGGCTTAAAAACAGAATTCTTTTTATCAATCAATGCGAAAATTGTGAATTTCGATTTTCCTTTATGTGCAGTGATTGTCCGGAAAGAGGGTATTTTGATTCCTTGTATCCTGACTATTATGACGCTCTTATGTTCGAGTCTCGCGTAAAGATTAAACTGATTAGCATGGATTACAATGATGTTCCTTGCGCTCACAGCATGGAAGCATTGTGCCCGCGCAAAGGTGGAAGCTTCCCCGGTTGCGGCAATTGGTGCCTTTTGCGTGAAGCTGAACTTATGGTCGAAGCGGAAATGGAACGTGAAGAAAGGATGGTAAGAAATGAACGAAAGTCTTAGATTCCTTACAGAATTGGAAAAGCTAAGGAAATCCGCTACGAATGGAGGCGATTGGCATCTTGACGAGTCTCATTGTCATGGAGCCATTAACTGCGGAGACAAGCATATCGCAATGGTAAGCATGTATGTCTGTAAGGACTATCCTGCTCAAAACGTCCTGAGAGAGCAACAGCTTGCCAACGCTAATTATATCATTGCGGCATGTTCTTCGGTCAAACTTCTTTCTGACGCACTTATATGCCTAGCGTCCATGTCTGTAGAGAAAGATGGTGTTAAAGATGAGGATTATATTGCTGACCAAATAGCTAAGGAAATCGATGCGGCATTTATTATGGCGGAACAAAATATAATAAAGGAGAATAAATAACATGCCTAAGTTTGAAGTATATCAGAAGGTTTTGGTTAGAGATACTGAGGATGGAATTTGGGCAGTAGATTTGTTTTCCCATTATATTGATGGCGAATTTGTGACTCTCGGCAATCGTTTATGGGCATATTGTATTCCCTATCATGGCAACGAAGATCTTCTAGGAACAGCTAAAAGCGCATGGAAACCTAAGATGGGGCAGCTTGTGGCAATGAGTGATGACCATAATAAATGGGTTGCCTGTATTTTCATAGGGAATGGAGGGCATGGAAAAGAATTTTCGTATCTTGGAATGGATAGCGATAGTAGCGACCCCGATAAAGCGACATATTACTCATTTTGTGAGCCTCTTGAGCGTCATTTTGATATTGGTAAGGAGGAGGAAAACTAATGCCTGAGTTTAAAATGTTTGATAAGGTTTTGGTTAGGAATTCCGATAAGGATGAATGGGCCGCAACATTTTTCTCTCATTATGATGCAGAAGGACAAATTATAGCTATAAATGACGCTCCTTGGGAATATTGCATCCCTGCCCTCGGAAATGAGGACCTCGTAGGAACGAATCGCAGTAAATGGGAGCCTAAGCAACGCGACCTTGTGGCGGTTAAAGACGACTATGAATCTGTTTGGCATTTGCGGATTTTTAAAGAATTAAAAATCTGTGACGATAAAAAGTCCTTTGTCACCTTCGGGTGCACTTCACATAGCGGAGATCAAGAATGGGACTATTGCGAGCCCGCAAAAAATCACTTTGAATTTAATTCTTAGGAGAATAGGTAATGCGCGAAATTAATCTTGTACGCTACGAATGGAACTCTGAAATTGAAGAAGGGCATCTTACTTTCACAGTAGATGGAGAAACGAAGGTTCTATCGGGAGGATTTTATAGGGAATGTAGCATTGAGTGGCGGGAGGACCAAAACCAAAAGGGAGAAAAATTTGAAGAATGGAGACTTGACCCTTATGCACGTGATCATCTTATAGAGGGATGTAATTTCAATCTTTCTTACGAAGAGGTTGATTTTCTTGAAGAAAGATTTAATCGTAAAATGAACGAACTGTCACTTTAACCATTTAAAAAAAGGAGATTACATAATGTACGATTTTAAGCCTTTTGATAAAGTCTTGATGCGAGATTCTGAACATGAAATTTGGGAGCCCGCGCTTTTTTCGGGAAAGGTAGGGGTCGCTTTTAAAGATACCAGCTTGAATATGTATAGATATTGCATTCCTTACGAAGATAACGAACATCTTGCGGGTACTTACGATGCGCCGAAGCCTATTTGGGAGCCTAAACCAAATGAACTTGTGGCGGTTAGTGATAATGCTGTGGAATGGGTTATGCGGATTTTTAAAGAAACGATTCATGAAAATGGAACTAATCGTTTTATTACAAAAATTGGGAAGGCAAATAGTCCCACAACTATTTCATGGAGGTATTGCGAACCCGTAAAAAAGCATTTTGATTTTATCCTTCCCGAATAGGAAAAATATTATGAGAATCGATCAGGCAACCTGCGATTTGCATTATTGTAGATTTTTTATTGATTATAATTGTTCTGCACCTAAAAATGCTAGAAAGTCATGCGGATATTATTTATATGAGAAACGATCTAGGGACGTGATGAGATTATTAGTCTATAAGCATCTTACTGGACTTCCAGTTGTTGATATTCCTTGTAGACATACTGTACGTCCTTTGAAAGAATGCTCAAAAGATATGTATGAGCGCGATTGTTCGCAATGCTTCATTGATGCTATGATTGACTTTCTTGATAGTCCTGAAAGGGAATTATATCCATTTTTAAGTAAGGAGAATGAATAATGGGTTTAAGGAATACATTTATATGCTTTTTACTATCGTTATTAGGTCTTTACTTTCTTTCTTGTTTTATCTGTATGGAATGGATTAATCCATTCGCAGATTATATAAGCAAAGACCAACTTAGTGGAGCTGTCTATAGACTGGCGTGGTTTCTTTCCGCTGGAGCCCTATCAATAAAATACGATTAATTATGGAGGTTCATATATGCCCCCTAGACCAAAAAAACCATGCAAGCACTGTAAAAAACCAACGGATCACCCTTCGGGATACTGCGAAGATTGCGCCAAGCACAGAATCTCGTCAGATAAACGATATGATATGAAGCGCGGAACCCCGGCGGAAAGAGGATACGATTCAAGGTGGAAGAAAGTTCGTGAGCGTTATCTCAGGAAGCATCCTTTCTGCGAGGAATGCGAGAAAACGACCCCATTCCCTAACGTGGCTAACGAAGTCCACCATATAGTTCCTATTAACGAGGGTGGAAAAATACTTGACGAAAACAACCTTATGGCGTTATGTAAATCCTGTCATTCAAAAATAACCTCCGACTATCGGAAAGGGAAGGGATCGGCATGAAATTGGTAAATTTTCGATTTGGAATGAATAACGAATTTGTAGAAGCCATTGACACGCATAGAATAATCTCAATGAGTAAGGAAAATGGCAGTATGAAACTTCAAATTATACTATGCGGAAGCAATAAAGACCATGTTTTTGAGTATTCTTTTTCTTCCGAGGAATGTAGGGATGAAGCATTTTCTAGACTTCTCATAATGAGTAATAATAGGGGGTAGCATGAAACTTTTTAATTTTAAATATGGCCCAGAGCTTGAAAGAACCATATCTATTGATTTGGACCGTATCATTTTTATAAGTGACACCCTTGACGACGATTGTGTGTTGGTTATATCAGTGGAAACAAAAGTCAAGAATATAACAGATCATTTTGAATTTCCATCGAAGGAGTATCGTGATAGTGTCCATTTTAATATTCTCCGCGCTTCTTATTCTTCTGTTATTCTACCTACTAGGGAATGAAGATGACAAAGCAGGAGCCCATATAGTCTCGCATCCAAAAGGGTGGGTTTGCCCTGAAAGGCCAGATCCACCGAAAGGTCAGCGTTTTTATGTCGTAAATAAAAAGGGGATTAAAAATGTATTATAATCTTGATGAAAAGCCTTTACGCTCAAAAAAAAGTTATCTTATTTTTGACAATACCCTATCATCCGATATTGAATTTTTTGAAATTGACAGTATTGTCGGAATTAAGAAGAAAGATAATGTCATAACTATATTTTTAAAGGAAGGATTAACACACGATATCATTTTCGATACGACCGAAGGAGAGGATGCCATAAATGAAGCGATCAATATTCTTCGCAAAGAATTTACAGGCTCTTAAATACTATGACCTAACAATAAGCTCCATAATCTTTGCGATTGGATTACTTCTATTTTCCGATGAACTAAGATCAAAAGATTTTAGTATAACCTTTTTCTTCTTTTTACTGCCTATCATTAGCGTTTGTTTCATAATTGATAGGTGCGTCCATACATTATTTCTAAGGTCGATTAATAAGGAGTAAAATATATGGAAATAATCAAAATCAGTGTCACTTTGAAAAATGGTAAAAAGAAAACATTCAAATATAGAGTCTCTGATGTAGCCCTATTTGAAGTAGCATATAAAAGGGTGCTTGAAAATTTTGATTTTACGAGAAGCGAATCTTCTCGGGATAAAGAAAGGGGAGCTATGGCTTTCTTGAAATCTTCCGGATATCTTGAACATTACAAAAGGGATACTTATAGAGAATTTGATTTTCTTAATCTTGATCCGGAAGAATATATTGATATGATTTTGTATCTGATTAAAAGATTTTCTTCTCGGAATCTTGTCATTGAGCGTTATAAACAACCTAAATACTATTTCGGAGGAGAAGGATTGTTTCTTTAATATTTCCTAACCAGTGGAATATATACAATAATACCCAATTAATCGCGGAATCAATGGAAAGAGATTCGTAGATTAATTGGGTATTATTGTATGTGCTAACGCACGTTAAAGGAACATAATAAACGGATCTGACGCCTCTTCTTCTTTATCTTCCATTGCTCTAGCGATAGCCATAATCATAGCAACCATCGGGTCGATTTTATTTTCATTCGCCGTTTTGGTCATATAGACAAGTTTATTTGTCGTAGATTTCAGGACAACATTACCAGCGGCGAAGTTGAGGATGGGGTCATTCTGGTGGAAAAGTTCCCCATTAAGGTACGCAGCTTCAAACTCTTTCATCGGCTCAGAGAAAGTGGCAGAGGATTGGGTAAACTCAATACATTCAAAAGCTGCCCATTCCCGGATATTCTGCATAAGATATTCGGCTTCCCTAGGGTCATATGCTACTTCCTGAATAGCATATTTATCAGCCCAATTTTGCAGGTCTTCTTCCAGAGCGTGATAGTCCGTTCGAGCCCCTTGCGTTACGGTCAGCCAGCCTTCATCTCGCCAGCCCCGATAATGGTCATTCTCCGGCCTATCTACAGTATCAGAAGGAAGATAGTATTTTCCGAAAACATAGAATTTACCATCGCGCTTAAAGACGGCAACCATTGCAGTTAAGTCGACTTTAGAGGCTAAGTCAATGCCAATCCAGCATTTCTCGCCTTCAAAATCTTCCATCTTTAGATTTCTGTCAGTACAATTAAGCCATTTAGGAAAGTCAATCCATCCCACTGATTCGTTGTTCCAAACATTCAACATCTTGGTAAGAATAGAGGAGCGCTTGTACTGTGATGATTTGGCTATTTCGTATTGCTCGCGCAAGAACTCTTCGGATACGGAAACTCCGAAGTTCGGACTGGCTTTAATCCAGCATGAAAAATCTTCCCATTTATCCGTGTCATCAATGGTAAACTCCATGTAAAATAATCGGTCGTTCTTTGCTTTCCCCAACACGACCTTTCTGCCTTGCTCTACATAACGATAGCAAGGCCCTTTGATGTTCGTCCCTGCGGTAGTAGTAACAAGCAAGAGAGGATGCTGTCTAGCGCCCATACCGAGCTTCAACGAGTCATACAGCGCGTCCGAAGGATGTTCATGATACTCGTCAACGATAGCGCACTGAGGGTTACTACCATCCTTTGGGCTTCCGATAATAGGTTTGAACGTAGAAAGTGTCGATTGTGCATGAATAGACTCTTTAGTATAAGTCAGGCCGAATGCCTCTTCAAATGCTTTATTGGCAACAATCATGTCCCGAGCAATGTTGAACAGCACAAATGCCTGAACTTCCGTGGTTGCGCCACAGTATACTTCCGAACCTTTTTCTTTTTCACCAACCAACATATAGTGTCCAATAGCCGCCGCAAGGCTGCTATTGTGAGTCGGAATATACGTTTCCCCGCAAAGATACATTCCATCCTCATTATCAACCTGTATACACTTCACTGGAACGCTTTCCACAGGCTTACAATCTGTAATGAATCTTACCACAGGCACCGTCTCGCCATCATGCCGTTTTACATTCGGGGCTACCCATACTTTAGGCTTTCTGCCATTGTGAGACAGAATTTGATGCAGACTTTCGGAGGTTACGATATTCTTACCATCAATTTTCCAAAGATGCTCCGCGTCAGCCGTAATAGAAGAACCATCATTAAAAGAAATTTCGTAACACGGCCTTCCGTACATCACTTCCGTTGTGGCTACTACTCTCCGTATGTCCGAATTTGGCCCATAAACGGCGTCTCCGGGCTTTAAGTCGTTCATCGTGACCCAACCCTCGGGAGTGGGGATTGGAGTGCTTACAGCTAAAGCCTTGCCAGCTTTTCGGGGAACGATAAGAGCAGCCTCTCTGTATCTGCGGAGATTGTTTTTCTTGTCCAGCCAGCCGAAGATGTTTCCAACGAAGAATTTCTGCCAAGGCTCAAGCTTTAATCTTTTTCCAGTAAGAACGCCCTTGACATGTACCATATTTTCGATAAAACAAATTACTCGGATAGCCGATTCTTCTGAAAAATAAAAATCAAGGTCTTTATTGGCGAGGTCATCTTTAAAGTTTTTGCATAATGCTCTAATGTATTTACAGACCTGAACATTTCCATTAAGAACATTGTCGGCGTACCAATGGATGTCGGTGATATGCTTTTTATTTTGATTGAATTGTTTAGTCGTTATGGGTTTTACATTAGCCATTGAAACTCCTCTCCTTATCTGACAAAAATGGTATTATCAAAGAAGTATAGCTTCATTTTACATTTTTGTCAAGAAAAGAAAAAGGCGTCCGGATAGACGCCTTTAAGGGAGGGATGGGAAGGAGGTAGGGAGAATTTCTGATTAAGCAGTAAAGCCCCAACGACAACCGAAGCTAGGTTCCGTTTTGCATTTAGAGGGCTTCCGATACGGGCAAATACCGTGTTTCGGAGGTTCGTGTACTCCGTCTTTGACAATCGGAATCCACGCCTTGCATAATGCACAAGGTATCCATCCGAAAGCCTTCGATTCCGATTGTCCTGTATCTATCCTGCGATCAGATTCGATGTTCATGATTATTTCGCCTTAGAACCGTATTCTTCGGGATACGGCTTATGGAAATGGTGCTTTTTATGGTATTCCTTGTCAGAGCAGGTCATTTCTTCCAGAGCGTAGCAGATTGCGGCGGCGGCATGTTTAAGCTCATGTACGAACTGAGCATGGGTCATCGTGGGAGGCGTGGAGCGCATTCCTTCATAGGCGTGCATCATCTCTCCGACTTCCATCTCAATGATATTCATGTGTCCGCCCGGTTTATCCATATAGGGATACCAAGTGTGGGGAGGATTTTCAATAATGTCTTCAATCTCATGATACACTTCGGAATATTCCGACATTTCATGAATGGCGCACTTATACATGAGATAATGGCACAATTCTTTATGTGCTTTAAGCAGTTCACGAGTGCTTTCGACATGGGGCATTGATTTGACGCCAGCTTCACAATGCTCGCCAATTTCATGTTCAAGTTCTTCCAAGAATGCAAGTTCTTCTTTATACTCTTCTTTTGCAATCTTTTCGGCGGATTTGCTATCGTGCATGATTCATTTCCTTGTGGTGGTTATATAATGGGCGTGGTTTCCGCTGTCAAAGCATCCACACGCTGTTGAAGAAGATCAATTTGATTCAAATTTTCGTTGTTTCGTTCGGTAGCCAAAGTTTCTCCGGCTAGAATACCTCCGGCGGCATTACCAAGCACAGCTTCCTCTGCAACCGTATCTATGATAGCATCCTCAGCTACGTCTTGGGCGATATTTTCAGCGATGCCTTTCGGGGAAATTTGCTTTTTAACGAAATCAGCGACTTTATCTGTATCAATATGCTTAGATGCATAGTCTATGGCTTCGCCGGATTTATCTTTGATAAATTTACCAGCTTTATTTGAAGCCTTTTTACCTTCTTCATCAAAGATAAGCCATCCTAACAGGATACCGAGTCCTAATCTAAACATGGTATTTCCTTAATAAAAAACGCAGCGCGAGAAGATAAAAATCGTCCCACGCTGCGCGGTAGGGGTTACGTAGTCATAGGCTACGTATGTTCCCAAATCCCGGATACTTTACTTCTTAGCGGGGGCTTCCGACTTGTCAAGTTCCGGGGAAGCGAGGGAAGCAGAGGCGGTTGCGGGAAGCAAGGATGTCCCGCAGTTTACGATGGGTACTCCGTTCGGGCCGGGGCAAGACACATCAATAGCCATGATGTTACCCGCAGGATTGCTTGTCTGAATCATACGAATGCGGCAGCCGCATCGAACGAAACGAGAAAGTTGTCCAAGGGTAAGATAGTTCCCAGAGGTGTTGAGTACGTTCGTAAACGTATCGCCTCCAGCAACAATCTGAACTTTTTCATCAGCACAAGGACTGATGCACAAGTTCCTTCCAACTACGATATCAAATCTTCCTACCGGAATACTGGTAGCGAGAGTAAGAGTCGCAGTCGTGGCGGTTGTAGTGATACTTGCTACACGGATGCACGGAATGCAGCAGCGATTGCACATAGTAGTTCTCCGTACATTGTGGTTAATGAGAGGGGTTATTAAGCCCCTCTCATATCAGGGTGAAATCAGCCCGTGTTAGGCGGTGACGCCACCGCAACCACAAGGATTCACGCACGGGGAGCAACCCACGGGGAAGAAGGGCGGACGCTTGACAGTCTGGCAGAAGCCAGCTTCAATGGAGCGTTCCAGAGCGTTGAAACGACCGTCATTGTACATCTGCGCCTTGAGGCCCTGAATTTCGTTGTTCTGAGCCATCAGGGTCATGTCGCGGGTACGAATCTGGTCTTCGAGCATCTGAGTACGCAGGGCCGAGAAACCAGCGTCCTGATTAGAGATAATCGTGCGGAAGGCAGTTTCAAGCTGCTGCGTCAGCACAGCGTTCTGCGCAGTCATGTTGCACTTGAGTTCCAGAACATCGCGGTCGGTCTGGCAGTTGTCCGTCATGGTCTTGTGACCAAGCACGGAGCGCAGCGCGACCAGATCAGCAAGCTCGGTACCAGCAACAGCAGCGGCACCACCGCAATTACCACGACCAAACAGGCCGTTACCACCGCAGCCGAAGCCACCGCCGAAGATCCCGAAGAACAGGAGCAGCACGATAAAGATCCAGCCGAAGTTCATGGAAGATTCGCGTTCAGATTCCATAAGTCATTCTCCATAAAAAAGTTTTTGGGTATATGTGAAGAGAAGAAACTGCGAATTTCTTCTCGAATCACCGAAGGTATTATTTTATTCCAAGTTTTTGAAGGCGTTTAGCCAATTCGTCGTTTCCGGGATTAGGAACGTTTGAAGTAGGGGCAGGGCCTCTTTGACGAAGCGCGGCCTCAAGCTGGTTCCCCATCTCGGTAATTTTGTCGATGCTTCCGGGAGCTATGGTATTCAGCCCCATTTTAATAGCAGGATTGTCCAAATGTTTCTTCATCCCCGCAAGGATTTGAGCATCAATACCAAACTTCTGGGCGACTTGAAGTGCGCCCTCAAGAGTTGGTTGGTAATTACGAGATTCGGAGATAGCCTTTTGCGCGGCGTCAATTACCTTTGAGTTTCCTCCGGACAAGGTATTTACAATGCTCATTATCTTTTGTACGTTCATCGTTTATTACCTCTATTGTTGCCTTGTTCCATTTTAACTGGAGGATTCTTTGCATCTTCCTTAATCACGTCATCTACGAATTTCTGAGTGTCCTGAGTTTCTTCGTTGACGGATTTATTTGAAGCGATATTCGATGAAATGACTTGAATCTTATCGGTAAGACCAGCAATCATCTCAGCCAGTTTAGCATTCTGCGCACGGGATTCCTATCAGTAAAGCCCGATTAGGCCAAACTATAGGCGGGTTCCTGATTCATCGCGGGCGCTTGAGCCTTTCCCGCTCCACAGGCTGTAACGGCAAGCCCTGCCGCCAAGATATTCAACGCCGCATTGTGATCGGCGTTAATCTCAAATCCGCAAGCTATACATTTAAACTTGGCTTGCGTTTGTCTGTTTTGTTTGTCTACACATCCGCAACGGCTACAGGTCTGGCTGGTATACTGAGGAGGAATTGCGATCAAAGATCCACCCAACCATGCCAGCTTGTATGTCAACTGTCGCCGGAACTCAAACCACCCTTGATCCAATATAGATTTATTTAATCTTGACTTGCATTTTCCTCCGGTCTTTGAGCTGGACATATTCCGCACTTTCAAGTCTTCAAGTACAACAACAGCGTGGTTTTTGCTAATCATTGTGCTTGCCTTGTGCAAAAAGTCCTTGCGAGCATTAGCTATGTGGAGGTGCAAGCGTTGAATGCGTGATTTGACCTTTTGCCAGTTGGCGGAAAACTTTTTGCATCTCGCTTGTTTGCGTTGCAGTTTTGCCAACTTCTTTTCATATTTGCGAAAGCTGTTCAACGGTTCAATTGTGCTTCCATCAGAGAGCATTGCAAAATGGGCAACACCCATATCAATACCAATAGAGCTTTGAGAGGGATGGATATGTTCAACTACTTCCCTCTCAGTCAGGATGGAGACATACCACTCTCCGGCAGAAAGAGAACCGCTACTTGCTTTGGCGTCCCTTCTATGACCCTGCTTTTTCTGTAACGCACCCAACCTATTTTGGGAAGATAAATGCGGCTATTTCCTTCATCCAACTTGAAGCCTTGCGGATAACGAAAGGTATTGTGGACACCCTTCTTCTTGAATCGTGGGAAATTTGCACGCTTCTCAAAGAAATTTTTGTAAGCCTGATCAAGATCCTTCAATACAAACTGCAATATCTGAGAGTGTGCTCCAGCAAGAAAAGATGTTTCTTCTTCCTTTTTCCAATCGCGGAGGGCCTTACAAAGGTTATAAAACCCAAGACGTTTGCCCTCCGCTTGATAGGT
>OGQP01001567.1_pt1 | contig 13364 bp, 10 predicted proteins | sample 1553251 | NCBI WGS metagenome assembly OGQP01 (sample SAMEA2580016, study PRJEB22360) | human gut metagenome | biome: human gut; feature: human-associated habitat; material: faeces | place: Denmark | collected 2008/2010 | reverse complement strand
TCTGCATCCGGCCCGGCTGGCCGCATCGGCTATGTGTCCGTGGGCGCGGAGCGGGACAGCCTCATCGTCCGCTGAAAATCACAGAAACGGAGGACTGTTATGTCCCACGACGTTTATGAATCCCCCCTGGCCGGGCGCTACGCCTCGCCGTATATGCTGCACCTGTTCTCCCCGGATATGCGCTTCCAGACCTGGCGGCGGCTGTGGACGGCCCTGGCCCGGGCCCAGCACCAGCTGGGCCTGCCGGTAACGGAGGAGCAGGTCCGCCAGCTGGAGCAGCACATCACCGATATCGACTACGATACCGCCCGACAGCGGGAGCGGGAGGTCCGCCACGATGTCATGGCCCATGTCTATACCTACGGCAAGGCCGCGCCTCTGGCGGCGGGCATCATCCATCTGGGGGCCACCAGCTGCTATGTCACCGACAACGCCGACCTGATCCTGTACCGGGACGGGCTGGTGTATCTGCGGGGCCAGCTGCTGGCGGTGATGAAGAACCTCTCCGCCTTTGCGGAAAAATACGCCGCCACCCCCACCCTGGGCTATACCCACTATCAACCGGCCCAGCCGGTGACCGTGGGCAAGCGGGCCGCCCTGTGGCTCCAGGACCTGCTGTCGGACCTGGAGGAGCTGGACTTTGTCCTGGGCAGCCTGCGCTTTCTGGGCTGCCGGGGCACCACCGGCACCGAGGCCAGCTTCATGGACCTCTTTGAGGGCGACGAGGCGAAGATCGACGAGATGAACCGCCGCATTGCCGCCGAGTTCGGCTTCGACGCCTGCTTCACCGTCTGCGGCCAGACCTATCCCCGGAAGGTGGACGCCCGGATCCTGAACTGCCTGTCCTCCATGGCCCAGAGCGTCTATCGCATGGCCAACGACATCCGCCTGCTGCAGCACGACCGCCAGCTGGAGGAGCCCTTCGAGGAGCACCAGATCGGCTCCTCCGCCATGGCCTACAAGCGCAATCCCATGCGCTGCGAGCGCATCTGCTCCCTGAGCCGCTATCTCATGGCCGACGCCATGAACGCCCCCATGACCGCCTCCGTCCAGTGGATGGAGCGCCCCCTGGACGACTCCGCCAACCGCCGCCTGTCCATGCCTGAGGGCTTTTTGTGCGCCGACGCCATTCTGCGCCTGGCCCAGAACGTTACAGACGGCCTGCGGGTCAACGAAAAGGTGGTGGACAAGACCATCCGGGAGTATATGCCCTTCCTGGCCACGGAGAACCTGATGATGGAGGCCGTCAAGCGCGGCATTGGCCGGGAGACCGCCCATGAGGTGATCAAGGAACATGCCGTGGCCGTCTCCAATGACCTGAGCGCCGGGAAAATCATGGAAAACAATTTGCTGGACCGCCTGGCGGAAGACGGGCGCCTGGGAATAGACCGGGCGGACCTTCAGCGCATTTTTGATTCCAATTCCTCCGCTACGGGCATGGCTGACGCCCAGGTGGAAGCATTCCGCTCCATGGTGAAGGAAGTGACGGACAGGTTTCCGGACGGGGCGGGCTACCAGCCCGGGGATATCCTGTAAAAAGAACCTCGGAAAGAAGCCGGAACTCCCGGTGCACGCGTTTTTTCCAGACGCCGCCCTTTTCGGACGGCGTCTGTATTTTTTATGCCGCCGCATACGTGTTTTTTCAATTTCTTTACGTCAGGAGAGCTTGACGAATCAGAAGGATGCCAGTAAGCTTGAATTCAGTAAACGGGCGCGTACGTTGCATGCGCCTTTGCAAGCAACCCCCCTGTTAAACAATTTTCAATATGGAAAACCAGCATCTCAGCCTTTTGGACCGTGTGTACACCGTTCTCAGAAAGAGAGGGGAAGAAACGGAATGGATTACTTCCGCTGATGACCACAACATTAAGACAGGCATCGCATTCGTCCCCTGTGATACGTTCACCCCAGTGAGCCTCCTGTACACCATGATTGAACGTCCGGAGACGCTGGTCATTGACGTGCTTTTTGCCGCCAAGGTTCCTGAAAACCGCCGTGTGGAAGTCAGCATTATCCTCAGCGAACTGAATGCGGACCAGACGGCCGGCGCCTTTCAGCTGGACCCCAACAGCGGGTATGTTTATTACCGCCAGTCCTTCGTTCTGGAAGGCATGGACCTCACGGAAGCCCAGTTTGCCCAGTTGATGAAGAATATTGAAACCGTGGCTGTGGAAACGGCGGAGGCCTATTCCCACATCATGGAGACGGAATATCCCAAATAACGGGACGCGTTTCCCCCGGAGCTGTTGATGAGCGAGGCCCCTCAAAAAAAGGGAACGTCCTGGTCCATAGGCATCGGCCTGGGGATTGTGGCGCTTTTGATAGGCACGGCTATTGTAACGGAGCCGTCCGTCTCTTTTTCCTTTTCCGGGAACGGGGGCTGCGCGCCCGCAGGAACGGAGACACCTCTCCGGCTGCAGACGAACACTCTTTTTATTTCCGCGCCCGGCATCGTGAAGGCCTCCTACCTGACGATGCTTTCTCCCAGCGTTTCCGGAAAGGTGGACAAAGTGCATCCCCTGTTTAACGTGGGGGAAATTGTCCTGAAGGGAACCCCCCTGATGGAATTGGAAAAATTTGAATACCGCGCCCGGCTGGCGAACGCTCAGGCGGAACTGGAACAGGCCCGCCTGGATGTTTCTACGGAGCAGGCGGAAGCCCTGAAAGCCATCAAAAAGACATACAGCTCCATCTCCAAAAGCGGAAAGGAATCCGAACTGGTGCTCCGGGTGCCGCAGCGCAGAGCCGTAAACGCCAGGCTGAACGCCGCGGAGGCGTATGTGGCGGAAGCAGAACAGGCCCTCCGGGATACGGTGCTGGAAGCTCCCTATACCTGCCAGGTGGTGGAATGCTCTGTGGGAGCCGGTGCCCGCGTGGTCGCCGGGCAGCCGGTAGGGAAAGTAATTCCTCTTCAGGAGCGGATGATACGGATTCCCGTTCCGCTGGAAGAATTTTCCGCATTGCCCAGGGATGAGCAGGGCAAGGTGAATACGGCTCTGACCGCCTCTTGCGTGCTGAATAATGGAAAACGGCTGGGCCGCGTTACGGCGGTGGATGCGGCGCTGGATTCCAAAAGCAATTCCGCCGTGTTGATTGCCTCCCTGGAGCCGAATGCCTCCCATGTCTCCGAGTGGCAAGTGGCTCCCGTCAACATGGCTCTTCAAGTAGCCATCAATGTTCAAGTTCCCGTTTCCGCATGGATTCCCGCTTCCGCCGTCAGGGACGGCAGCTCCATCCAGGTAAAAACGCCGTCAGGAATGCAGGAGCGCAAGGTGCAGGTAGTGGCGTTGAAAGACGGCAGAGCCCTGGTGACCGTTCCGGAATTCCAGGCTGGGGACGCTCTGATTCTTTAATTCATTTTTTCAAAGGGATATCCTTTCCTACCTATTTTTCTGCCGCGGAGGAATCATTCTTTTCAAAAATTTCCCGTTGGAGGGGCAGCACACCCACAGACTGGAACCCGATACGGTTGGAAGGAAAAATACGGCATCGGGAAGGCGAGGAAATTCTGGAATGCGGAACGCCGTGGGAGTCTTTTGAAAAAATATTTTTTAATGGGCTTCCAGCCAGTTGCCTCCCGTCCTGGCTTCCACCAGAATGGGAACGCCGTTGGGCAGGGGCAGCGCGCTGACCATGGCTTCCTCTATCTTGGGAATGAGATCCAACTCATCCCTGTGCAGATCCACCAGCAATTCATCATGAATCTGGAGGATAAGCCGGGATCTGGTACCTTTCAGCAATTTGTCCACATGGATCATGGCTATTTTAATCATATCCGCCGCCGTGCCCTGGATGGGCGTGTTGATGGCAGTACGTTCCGCGGCGGACTTAATGGTCTTGTTGGCGGAATTGATTTCCGGAATCATCCTCCGTCGCCCCAATAGCGTTTCCGCGTAACCGGCTTGTTCCGCTTTGTGAACCAGGTCTTCCATGAAGGATTTAACTACGGGGAACTGGGTAAAATAGTTTTCAATCAAAGTGGCGGCTTCTCCGCGGGGGCAGCCCAGCCTTTGGGAGAGACCGAAGGCGGAAATGCCGTAAATAATGCCGAAATTCACCGTTTTGGCCGCACGGCGCATAACGGCGTCCACCTGGTCGCGGGGAATGCCGTACACACGGGCGGCCGTTTCCGTATGGATGTCCCGTCCTTCCCTGAATGCTCCGCACATGGCGGGGTCTCCTGAAAGAGCCGCCATGATGCGCAGTTCAATTTGGGAATAATCCGCGGACAGCATGGTGTATTCCTCTGAGGCGGGGACAAAGGCGGGGCGGATCCGGCGCCCCTGTTCCGTCCTTACCGGAATATTCTGAAGATTGGGATCCTGGGAGGCGAGCCTCCCGGTTGCGGTCAGCATCTGGTGGAATTGGGTATGGATGCGTCCGTCCCGCGGGCAGATATACTTGGGCAGCGCATCCAGATACGTGCTCTTCAGCTTCATATTCTCCCGGTAGGCCAGGATATCCGCTACAATGGGATGCTGGGGGGCCAGAGCAGAAAGGGTGTCTTCATCCGTCACGAACTGGCCCGTCTTCGTCTTCTTGGGCTTCTTCACCAGCTCCAGTTCTCCGAACAGGAAATCTCCGAGTTGTTTGGGGGAATTCAGATTCAGGGGATGGCCTGCGGCTTCTTCAATTCTTTCCCGCAGGCCGTCAATGATGGCTCCTACCTTGACGGAAGCCTTTTCCAGGGATTCCGGAAGCACGCGGATGCCGGAAAACTCCATGTCCGCCAGCACGGGAAGCAGAGGCAGTTCCACGGTACGGAACAGTTTTTCCATGCCGCTTTCCTTGACCTGCCTTTTCAGGATGGAGGAAAGCTGGAGGGTGATATCCGCATCCTCCGCCGAATATTTGCCCATTACTTCCACGGGAACGCCGCTGGTGTCCAGTTCCCGTTTTTTTGCTCCCGGAGCAGCAATGTCCTTCAGTTTAATCGTGGAATATTGCAGCAAATTTTCTGCCAGAACGTCCATTCCGTGCTTCATGCCCGGAGCGATCAGGGCATGAGCCAGCAATGTGTCGAAAAAGGGGCCTTTGACGTGAATGCCGTTGGCTCTCAAAACCTCCAAGTCAAATTTCAGGTGATGCCCTATCTTCTCTGCGGGGCCTTCCAGAAGCGGTTTAACCGCTTCCAGATCCTCCGGGCCGGAGACAGGCATGTACCATGCCTTGTGCGGTTCCGCGCAGAAGGCGACGCCCAGCAGATTGTCCGTAAGGGGATTCAGGCCCGTCGTTTCCGTATCGAAGCACCAGGAATCATGCTTTTCCAGCTCGGCAACCATGGCGGAACGGGCTTCCTCCGTGTCCGCAATAATATACTCGTGCCTGAAATCATCTACCGTTTTCAAATGGCGTTCCTCAAACAAGTCCATTTGGCCGGAACCGCTCTGACGTGCTCCCGAAACAGGGGCGGAGGGTTCCACCAACGGAGGCTGTTCCGTCTGCGGGGCGGGAGCAAACAAATCGTCCGCAGGGAGGGGGGATTTTCTGGCCTCCGGCGCTTTTTTCCCGAACAGCTTGGCCTGCATGGAGCGGAACTCCAACTCCTGGAGAAGGGCCAGCAGTTCTTCCGGACTGGGTTCTCTTTTAACCAATTCAGGCAGGGTCACCGTCAGGGGAACGTTCCGGTCAATGGTGGCCAGTTGCTTGGAAAGGGTTGCCATGGCCCCGTTTTCCTCCACAATCTGTTTGCGCTTCCCTTTCAGTTTATCCGTATTAGACAGCAGGTTTTCCACGGAGCCGAACTCTCCGATCAACAGTTTGGCCGTCTTTTCCCCCACGCCGGGAAGCCCCGGAATATTGTCGGAGCTGTCCCCCATCAGGGCCAGAATATCAACTACCTGGTCCGCACGTTCAATGCCCCATTGCTCCTTGAGCTTTGCCAGGTCAATCACTTCGTGGTCATTGCCCCTTTTGCCGGGTTTCCACAGAAAGCAGGTGGAGGAAATAAGCTGGCCCAGATCCTTGTCCTGGGAAACCATGTAGGTTTGGAACCCCTCCGTACCGTCCGCAATGCGCGCCAGCGTGCCTATCGTATCGTCCGCCTCATAACCCTCATAACGCAGAATGGGAATATTCATGGCCTCCAGCAATCTGAAAATCAGGGGCATTTGTAAGCTCAACTCTTCCGGCATGGATTCCCGGTTGGCTTTATAGGCAGGGTAAAGCTTATGGCGCGCCGTAGGGACGGAAGTGTCGAAACAGGCCGCGATATGCGTGGGGCGTTCGTGCTCCAGAATGCCCAGCAGCGTATTGGCGAAGCCGTACACGGCGGAAGTATTGACTCCCTTGGAATTGCGGATGGGATTGGAGAAAAAGGCGAAGTGGGCTCTGTAAACCAGGGCCATTCCATCCAGAATAAAAAGGCGCTTGGAAGGGGAATCAGTCATTTCTGCCTTACTTTACCATGCGGTCCGGCGGGAAGCCACCGTTAAATGCGCCTCCGTATTCTCTGCCGATAGGGGCGGAGAAACAATCTTGAGAGCGCTTTTCTGATGTCCCCCTGGCTGTGAAGACCGATCCTGCTTCTTGTAAAATTTGCTGGAGTCCGGCCGGGAATGTTCTGTCTCCGTTCATTCTCCTTCAAGGATTGATTTTCTTACAGGAAACATTATCATTCTTCATTTCCATGACTTACACCATCACTCCTTTGATTGCAGAGGATGCCATCTGCGAGCGCGTCAGGGAACTGGCCGCATCCATTGACAGGGCCATGGCAGGAAAACCCTATATTTTATTGCTGCTGCTGAACGGAGCTCTTCCTTTCGCTGCGATGTTGGAGAAGCATTTGAAATCCCGGCCTGTGGTGAAAGCCGTCAAGATTTCCAGTTATGCCGGAATGAGAAATTCCGGTTCCGTGGTATGGGAGGGGGATTGCGGGGCTTTCCAGCCCGATGTGCCTGTTCTGGTGGTGGATGACGTTCTGGATACGGGCGCTACGCTGGATGAAGTTTGCCGGGAATTGAAAAGAAGAGGGGTGAAGGAAGTTCTCACTGCTGTAGCCGTGGACAAACACTGTAGCCGGAAAGTGCCTTTTGAGGCTGATTACGTGGCCTTTACGCAGGGAAACGATTTCCTGGTAGGGTTTGGAATGGACCTGGATGGGCATTACCGGGAACTCCCGTACATTGGGAAAGTGGTCATGGCTGACACAGTTGAGAATTCAGATTGAACAACCTGTTGAAAAAAAGTGTCTAAAACAATTGGAGCGGCAGAATTATCCGCCGTCCTGCTTAACAAGGGAAACCGGAAAGGAGAACCAAGACATGAAAATCAACAGGGCAAGACAACAGGAAAGCGTGGCCGTTTTCGGCCGCGAAACATCTCTTATACGGGATGTTCTGGACAATCTGGAACTGGAACATGCGCTGACGTGGCTGTTGGAGGCCATCAGCCAACACCAGTCCGGAAAAATGGGCGGGGAACCGTGGCACCTGTACCAGACCACGCTGTTCGCCATGTATGTGGACTATGACAACGGCAAAGTGCGCCTGTCCGCCGCGCTGGCATGCCACGATGCAGATTTGGAAATGTCCTTGAAGGATTTTGTGGAGATATTGAGCCGTGAAGCCGTCAAGGAGGCGGCCCCTCTTCATTATACCCCTGGGAGTTCCGGAAAATGCATCCACCGCTACCGCAATCCGTATTTTAAACGCAGGCGGCGGGACCGGGAACCGGACATCGGTTTTTACTCCTGAGACGGATTTTGCCGCGAAGTGGCATCCTATCCTTTCCAAAAGGCCGGATTCTCTATGGACTCCGGCCTTTTTTCACTTTTTCGGGAGGGCTTTCCATAAATGGACACGGGAAACCGGACAAGGTAAAAAATGCGGTTTTTACTCTGCTTTTGAAATGAATATTGACCCCGTTTCTTCCCGTTCATGAACGGGAACGGCGGAAAACATGCGGCGGATGATATTTCCCGGAAATGGCGGGTGTTTGGGCGGCCTCAAATTGACAATCGCTTGTGAAATATTAGAATGATCGGCAGCGCTTCCGGCTCAGGGGCTCAGCACGGTCAACCGAAATGAAAAGCAACAGAATCAGAATTGCAACGAGGCGGGATGCGGCCAAGCTGCTGGAAATTTACGCTCCGTATGTGGAAAAGACAGCTGTCACGTTTGAATATGAAGTGCCAGCAGTGACGGAGTTTGAGAAAAGAATAGATCACGTACTGGAAAAATACCCCTATTTGGTTGCGGAAAGGGCAGGGGATATTTCCGGTTATGCCTATGCAGGAGTGTTCAAGGACCGCGCAGCGTATCGCTGGGCTGTGGAAACGACGGTATACGTGCGGGAAGACATGAAAAAAATGGGAACGGGAAGGGAACTGTATGCAGCTCTGGAAAAGATTCTCTCCATGCAGAATATTTTGAATTTAAATGCGTGCATTGCTTATCCCTGTGAAGCTGAAGACCCCTATCTTACACGGGACAGCGTCCAGTTCCATAAACGTTTGGGGTATCAATTCGCAGGGAAATTTCATCGGTGCGGATACAAATTCGGCCGCTGGTACCATATGATCTGGATGGAGAAGTTTCTTGGGGGCCATACGGAAAATCCGCCCGCAGTGAAATCTTTTGGCGAGGTAAGGAGCCTTATCGCGGATAAACTCGGAATTTGGTAAAAGGCGGCTCCGGGGCGCATTCGGAAACAGAAAATATTTCCGAATCAATAACATGCCGATGTTCCGGCATGCGGTCACAAGGGGGACTTTTTGTTGCAAAGTTAGTTTGGACTAATTTTTAATTGACATCGTTTGGCCGGATTATTATTTTCCGCTCCGGCGGGAAAAAATGGCGGATACGCCATGAAATCCTGCCGGATTGGAAGATGCCTCCCTGAGGAGGATACGGATGTTTTCATTATCAATAAAAAACCATGAACGCATACAAACGCATGTTGTTGGCCGGCTTTTGCGCCGGAAGTACAATCCTGGCTTTCGGTAGCCAGGCTCAGGCGGCCAAGGCCGCTTCCCCCAAGGTGGATAAAACGAGCGCGGCGATTGCCGCCTACGCGGATGAGCTTGTCATTCCCACCTACAAGATGATGAGTGATAACGCTCTCAAATTCGCCAAGGCCGCTAAAGAGCTGAAGGCTGCTCCTACCGATGCCAAGGTTGCTGAAGCAGGGAAGCTTCTTCTTGAAACGCGCGTGCCGTGGGAACTTTCGGAATCCTTCCTCTTTGGCCCGGCTGCTTTCGCCAACCTTGACCCGAAGCTGGACTCCTGGCCCCTGGATACCACGAATCTTGATGCCGTCGCCAAAAACGCGGACAGCAAGAGCGTAACGATTGACGCCGCCTACGTACGCAATTCCCTCGGCGCGGAAACGCGCGGTTTCCATGCTGCCGAATACCTGCTGTTCCGAGATGGGCAGCCCCGCAAGGCCGCCGATCTGCCGCCCGGACAGCTTTCCTACCTTGCCGCTGTGGCCGAGGTGATTGCTGAGGATTCCATCACGCTTGAAGCCTGGTGGGCGGGTTCTGACAAGATCAGCGAAGAGAAGGCCAAGATTCTTGAAGAAGCTGAAATAGAACCCGGCAAGTCCTATGCGGGGGAATTCAAAAAAGCTGGTCAGGCAGGCAGCCGCTACGAGTCAAACTCGGAAGTGCTTGATGAAATCATCGGCGGCAGCAAGGACATTATTGACGAAATAGCCGATTCAAAGGTGGGCAAGCCCTACGAAACGGCTGACGCCGCCGACTGTGAATCCCTTTACAGCTACACTTCTCTGGTGGACTCTCGCCACAACGTACAGAGCGTAGAAAAATCCTACAATGTGATTTCCCCTCTCGTAGCCGCCAAGTCCGCGAAGGTTGACCAGGCTGTGAAAGGTTCTATCGCCAAGGTATTCAAGAGCCTTGACGCCATACAGGGGCCCCTGGTGAAAAATCTCGACAAAAAGGAGCAGCTCAAGGCAATCATCGACAGTTGCAAGGAACTTTCCGAAAACCTCGACAAGGTTCAGGAACTTCTTGTGAAGTAATTTAACCCGCATTGCCCAGGGTCGGCAAGGCCCTGGGCTGCAATATCATATTGTCGGCCGGCTGACGGAGACGTTTACCCCGGGCCGTATTTCTGGAAAGCCTGCCAATCATCAATGCACATGGAGTATCGACAATTTGCAAAACCTGCGGCTGTCCTGGTGCTCGGAGCGGGAGCGGCCGCCTGGGCAATAGTGAATTCCGGAGGTTCTGGGGATGCGGCTCCTGAACAATCTTTTATCCCGGACACGGCAAGGAATGCCGGCGTTTTGGGACATCCCCGCATTTCCGGACGCGCACTGATTAATCCGGCCCAGGGGAGTGCATCAAAATTTGACAATATCAAAGCCGAATACATGACAGCTTCATGCGTGAGCTGCCATGTGAACCGCGGCCGTGATTTCACGCCCCCCGCGCTCAGGACGAAAGATGGCGATCCCGGACCGGCTTACTATCTGGGCGGTGAAAAGGGAACGGTGTTTAATGCCACCAGTAAAGCGTTTGAGCAGGAATCGCCGGCAATTACTGAAGCCGGCCTGACGAATCGTTTCAAGGCGGGCGAAATTATTTTTGAAGGGAACTTCGTACCCGTGAAGCGCAATCGCTTCGGCGGTCTCGGCCCCACTTACATTAAATCATCCTGTCTGGCCTGCCACCCCGGTTATGGCCGCGGACAGCGCACCGGCAATTTTGACAGGCAGTACGGCAACGGTTATCTGGCCTTTGTACATAATCCCGATGGCACCCCGGTTAAGGGGTACACGGGCATGCTGCAGACGAAAGCGGTTCCTCCTTTTGTACCTTATGCCAAGGGTGTGAAAATAGAATGGCATGATTTTGTTGACCAGTACGGAAACAAATATCCGGACGGAACGCCCTACAATGCGGGCAAGCCGACGGAGGGCACGTTGACTTATCCCACGGCAGATGTGATTGAGCCGTTGCTTCCGCTTCCGTCCGATTACCGCGTGTCAATCGAATCAACAATCGGCATTTACGGAACGGGGCTGCTTGATGCCATCCGTGACGAGGATATTATTGCCGAATACAGGCGCCAGCAGAGCATGACAGGCCCGGTGAAGGGGGTTCCTGGCAAATGGATTGACGAGCCCGACGGCACCCGGCGCCTCGGCAAGTTCACGTGGGACCGCTCGCGCGCCACACTGGAAAACGGTCCTGGCGCCAATGCGCTTTGGAACGTGACGAATGTAACGCGCAAAAACCGTCCGAACATCTACATGACGCCCGAATGGCTCGAAAAACAGAAGGAACTTGGCATTGATGTAAGCGATCTTGAAGGCCCGCAGGAAGAGGAACTCTCAATGCAGCAGTATGAAGATTTCATGGTCTGGCATCGCGGGCTGGCCGTGCCTGCCGCCCGCAACAAGCCTGACGTGCGCCGCGGACAGGAACTCTTCAATAAACTGGGGTGTGCCGGTTGCCACAAGCCTGAATGGACAACGGGGGAATATAAGCCGCTTCCCGGTTATGCAAACCAGACCATCCGCCCCTATACGGATATGCTGCGTCACGATATGGGGGAAATCAACCGCGGACGTTCTCGTTTCTGGCGTACGCCGCCCCTTTGGGGAAGGGGGCTGATGCACAAAACCGCCAACCATACCGATATGTTCCATGATCTGCGCGCCCGCGACTTTGAAGAGGCTATCCTGTGGCATTTCGGCGAAAGCGAATTCTCCCGTGAAATGTTCCGCCATCTCTCCGCCAAAGAGCGCGGCCAACTGATTCAATTCCTGAAATCACTTTAAAAAAACTAATATACTCATGACCTGCAACTTGGAAAAAAACAAAGGTGTTTCCGTCAAGTCGCTCCCGCTGGGCGGAGAAGGCGCATCTCTGCAATTCGTTACGCTCGCCGGAAGCGAACCTGGGCAGTTGGCCGCGCATGCCGAATTACTCCAAAAAGCTGAAAAAAACGGTCTCCGGTGGATTGGCCCGGAAGTGTATGGCAGCGCTGATCTGGATATCTCCCCGGTGCCCGGGGCGGGGATGACTGCCTTTTTGGGTACGAAAACGGGCGCATCCTTCTATCGAGGTATGCAAATTTGCGCGGTGGAGGGGGTAAATGCCCGGGCGATTGAGTTCAATGGCCGCTCCGCCGGCGTTTTTTATGAGGATGAATATGCCGAGTATGCCGTTTTGGGCGGTTTGTCGCCCCGTGACCGGACAGCCGGACGAACCGAGCAGACATTGGATGTATTCCGGCAGATGGAAGAAGCGCTGAACCGGGCCGGTATGGATTTTTCCCATGTGGTCCGCACATGGTTTTACAATAACCGCCTGCTGGACTGGTATGAAGAGTTCAACCGCGCCCGCGACACATTTTTTGAAAGCCGCGGCGTGTTTGATCGTCTGGTTCCGGCCAGTACGGGGATTGGTTCCGGCAATCGGGAAAATGCGGCCTTGTCGGCCCGCGTATTTGCCATTCGGCCTAAGGGCGACCGTGTGACAGTAAAAGATATCCCTTCGCCTCTGCAATGTTCGGCTCAGGATTACCGCAGCTCATTCAGCCGTGCGGTAGAAGTGGACCACCCTCTCTTCCGGCAAATCATCGTCTCCGGCACGGCCAGCATTTCCCCTGGCGGAGAATCCGTACATCTCGGCGATATCGACAAACAAACAGAGCTTTCGCTGGACGTGATTGAAGCCATCCTGAAATCACGCGGCATGGGCTGGAAGGATGTTGTCCGTTCCGTAGCCTATTTCAAAGACAAGGATTATGCCTCTCACTACGAAAAAATAGCTCTGCGCCGCGGCCTCGCCATCATGCCCTGCATCGGCATACAGGCCGATGTGTGCCGGGACAATCTGTTGTTTGAAATGGAACTTGATGCAGCCGTGTTGAAAGCCTGAGAAAATGGCATTCAGAATCATTCAGTGGAGCTTTCTGCTTGGCCTTGCCTTTTATTCGCTCTTTATCGGGGCGGCTCAAGTGTCCTTGTCCGACCTGTGGCAGATGGATGGCGAGCAGCTGCAGTTCTGGTGGGAGATCATGCTGCAAAGCCGCATTCCGCGCCTCTGCAGCATTCTCGTGGTAGGCAGCAGCCTGGCCATCAGCGGCTTGATCATGCAGCGCATCACCAATAACCGCTTTGTGTCGCCGACTACGGCAGGCACGATGGAGTGGTGCCGCTTTGGGGTAATGATCGCCATTCTTTATCTGCCCGGAGCCTCTCCCATTTGGCGCTTGGGGGCCGCCTTTGTGATTGCTCTGATAGGCACCTCATGCTTTCTGGCGGTGATTGCGCGTGTGCGGCACCAGAATGTCATTCTGGTGCCCCTGATAGGCATCATGCTGGGCGGCGTGGTGAATGCCGGAGCCGTTTTTTATGCCTACCAGTTTGATATTGTACAGAAT
>OGQP01001563.1_pt1 | contig 13405 bp, 12 predicted proteins | sample 1553251 | NCBI WGS metagenome assembly OGQP01 (sample SAMEA2580016, study PRJEB22360) | human gut metagenome | biome: human gut; feature: human-associated habitat; material: faeces | place: Denmark | collected 2008/2010 | reverse complement strand
AAAATCACTATGGATTTTTTACTCAAGTGTCCAACTTGATTTTACAATCAACCAAAAAATTTCAATTAAACAATAAGTAAAAAATCAAAAGCCCTCCTTTATCAGGGCTAAACAGTGAGCGTTAATATAGGGCACTGCAAATCTTAGCAAAATCCTCACGCAAAAACTATGGCGGAAAAAGTCGGCGCCTCCGAATTTCAGAGAGGCCGTTAATACACAAATTTGCGCATATTCCCCTTTTTACACAAAAAGCGGCTGCCGACACCTAATAAGCGTCGGCAGCCATCCGCTGAAATAGATTATTTACTTGATGAGTCCGCTTTCCTTCAGCAGGATCTCAATATCCGTGCCCTTGACCTTCTTCAAAACCATCTTAAGCATTTCCTTCTCCTTGAAGGGCAGAGGCGCCTCGCTGATGGGCTTCTTATCAATGGCATAGTAGCAGGCACGCAGCAGCTCCCGCACATCGTACTTGCTGCCCCACACCTCCGGCACACCGCGGTCGATATCCAGCAGGGTGTAGACCGACTCCATACCGGTACGCATGGAATATTCGGTGGTGAAGATGGTGTCGCGGGGCGTCTCGGCGAACTGGCCGATGAAGGCGAAGTTCACGGCGCCGTCGGGCACGACCTTGGGCCGGTCGGACTCCTTGCGGGGCTGGAAGAAGGCGTTGATATAGGGCATGAAGCAGGTGGTGGTATTGCAGGCATCGTGAGCCAGCGCGTCGATCCTCTCGACCGGTACGCCGATGTGGTACAGCCACTCGCGGCAGACCTCCTCGCCGGTGCAGTCCCGCATGGCCTTCTTCACATAGTTGCCGTCCCTGTCGGTGTTCAGCGAATACAGCCATACAAGCACCATGTTCTTATCCTGCGATTTGAACTGGGGCTGACGGTTGATGGTCCAGGACAGATACCAGTTGTCGGTGCTGTCCTTGACGGTGACGATACCGCCGGTGGTCACCTTGCCGGAGCGGGGATCACGCTTGCAGATATTCATGATGTGCTGAATGATCTCCTCGTTGGAGGTAGCCACCGTGGCGCTCATCCAGTTGGTGGCGTCTACATCGGAGCAGAATTTGTCCGGATTGCCGTACTCACCGTGCTCAGCCTGGGCAGCAATGGCCTTCCACATATCCCAGGACTCACCGTATCCGTTTTTCACGCCGGACAGATCGGGTGCATGAGTCTGGTCGCCATAGCAGGAGGTATCGGTGCAGCAGCCGTTGGTGATGAACACCAGATCGTCCTCGATGAGGTCGATAGAGATTTTTCCCTTTCCGTGTTTCATAGTACCATTATCGTATATTCAAATTCTAAACTGAAACGAAACTTTTGAAAATCCGGGCAGTTTCGTTTCAGTTTAGAATTGCTTGCTACACTCTCCGCAGAAAATGTCGAAATAACGGTTTTTAAGGGAGTGACAGACTTGAACTATGAAATAGCCTATTACAGTTTATCAGGCAATACAGAAAAGCTGGCATACGGCATTGCAAAGCGTCTTCCGGAAAATCAAGCTTTTTTGACGAACCTGCAAGAGGAAGAAGTTACCCTTGCGGCCGATGTGTATTTAGTAGGATTCGGCATAAACAACGGTACAGTCCCGCTAAAAGTCATGGACGCATTGGACCGGCTGGCCGGAAAGAAGATATTCCTGTTTGTGACCTGCGGCATAGAGCCAAGTGAGGAATACAAGCGGCTTATCGAGCGCAAGATCGAACCTTTTCTGCCGGACGAATGCGACTATTGCGGCATTTTGCTGTGTCGAGGTCAGATAGCGGAGGAGGTGCTGAGCAAAATCCAAAGACAGTTCGCACAGCAACCGGACGATCCTGCCATCAAAAAAATGATCTCCGAGGCAAAATTGTCCGAGGGGCATCCCGATGAAACGGATGCGGAAAACGCAGTGAGGTTTATCCGGGAAAAGCTTGATTCTTTCTAACCGGCAAGCAGCATTTCAAAGATTCATTACATAAAAAGGAGTTTTTACCATGAGAAAAGTTAAGATCATCACCGATTCCTGCGCAGACCTGAGCGCAGAGCAACTCGAAAAATACGACATCGACTACGCCAGAATGTCCACGATCGAGGATGGCAAAGAGTCTCCGGCGCTTCTCACATGGACACCCGCAGAAGCACACAGACTTTACGAGACGATCCGTGGCGGAAAGCGTATCACGACAGCGCAGGTTTCCGTTGAAGAATTCAAAAGCTGTTTGAAAAATATCTGGGGCTTTATCAGTTAGGGGCTGTCTATACAGGCCTTTTTGCTGTTCTTGGACATGCCTATCCGATCTGGTACGGCTTCAAAGGCGGCAAAGAATTTCTCGTCAGTCTTTCAACGATTTGGGTAACAGACTGGCGGGTCGGTCTGATCGTGACCGGAATGATGGTTGTACTGCTGCTTACCACAAAATATATGTCGCTTGCTACTGTTGCTGCGACGCTCTGCAGCCCATTGCTTCTGCTGCTGTTCAAAGCACCTGTATCCGTAATTTTGATAGACGCTGCAATCGTTATTTTTGTGGCGCTGAGGCATAAGGAAAACTTCAGGCGCTTGAAAGCCGGAACAGAATCAAAGTTTACATTAAGCACGCACTGATAAATTTACAGAACAGGGACGATGCTTCGAGGAGGTAATGAACTTATGTCTGAAAAATATATTCTTTATAATCCCTGTGCAGGCGGTCCGGAGACCGAGAAAGCCGTAAAAGCCTTGCAGGATGCCAATGAAGGGGCTGTGGCGATCAATATTTGCCGCATCATCAGTTATAAGACTTTTTTTAACGGATTAGACCCGAATGACACTGTGATCTTATGCGGCGGAGACGGCACCCTGAATCGTTTTGTCAACGATGTTAACGGAATGAACATTCCCAATAAGCTCTACTACTACCCCACGGGAACCGGCAACGATTTTGCGAGGGATGTCGGGCAAAAACCGTTTTCGGATCCAACGGTTTGCCTCAACCCATATTTTGAACGGCTACCTCGTGTAAGCGTTAAAGGAAAGTCTGAATTGTTCCTGAACAATGTCGGTTTCGGCATTGACGGTTATTGCTGTGAGGTTGGAGAAAAGCTCCGAGAGGAAAACAAGAAGAGGAAAAAGCCCAAGCCGGTAAATTATACGAAGATCGCCATCACCGGGTTGCTGTTTCACTATAAGCCCAAGAATGTGACCGTCGTTGTTGACGGCAAACGCTATCAATATAAAAAAGTGTGGCTTGCCTCTGTCATGAACGGCAGGTTCTATGGCGGGGGTATGATGCCGACGCCGGAGCAGTACAGATTACGTGAAGACGGAAAGGTATCCATTCTGATATTCCACGATGTCGGCAAACTGCGTGGACTAATGATCTTTCCGTCGATTTTCAGCGGCAAGCATCTGAAGTATACGAATCAGATGACGATTCTGGAAGGAAAGACCATTCAAGTGAAATATAATGAGCCGGCACCGCTTCAGATCGACGGCGAAGTTGTACCGGAAGTCATGGAATATACGGTTCGGTCATGCGTTTCACCGGCAGAGAAAGCAAAACAGGACAGTGAAATGGCAGCTGTATAAATGCGAAGATAAACGATATTATAATGGCGACAGGCCGATGGGAGATATTACATATGCATAGGATATTCAGAAAAGATCAGGTATTGACGATACCGAATTTATTAAGTGTGATACGCTTGGCGCTGATTCCGCTGATCGTGTGGCTATATATAGGAAAGCAGGAATATTCTGCTGCAGTGGCTGTGATTTTAATCTCCGGTGCAACGGATATTATTGACGGATTCATCGCCCGCAAATTCAATATGGTGTCAGACCTCGGAAAGATTTTGGATCCCGTGGCAGACAAGCTGACGCAGGCTACGGTGATCCTCTGCTTGACGGTGAAATATCGCTGGATGCGCGGATTGATTGTTCTCTTTGTGGTCAAGGAGATCATTATGGCCGTGCTCGGGTATATGGCAATTCAAAAGAAAGATGTTGTTAACAGCGCAAAATGGTATGGCAAGCTCAACACCGTGGTTCTGTATCTGGTTATGACGTGCCTTATCTTGTTCCCGAGTATATCGGAAACGGTGGCAAATGTTCTGATCGGAATTTGCATTTGCGTTATGCTTATGTCCCTTACGCTGTACATACGGTTTTACCTGAATCTGTTCCGCACGAACTGAATCAGCAAACCACAGATTCAAGGAGGGATAAAATGGTTGTTGTTTACATACTGCTTGGCATTCTCGCCGTCCTGCTGCTCTATATTTGCTTCCTTGCAATTTGCAGCCTATGCGTCGATCCGAAAAAAGAATATGAGAAAAACAGCCGTTTTTACCGCACACTGCTTACAGCGCTTCTGCCGCTGCTTTGAAGGTGCTGCGAATCAGAGTATATACAAGCGGACTGGAGAAGATACCTAAGAATCAAAAGCTGATGTTTGTCGGAAACCATCGCTCCAATTTTGACCCGATCATTGAGTGGCTTGTGCTGAAACCGTGGGATATTGCGTTTATCTCAAAAGACGAGAATTTTAAGATTCCGTTTTTCGGACGAATTATTCGGAAATGCTGCTTTATGCCGATCGACCGGGAGAACCCGCGAAAGGCATTGAGGACGATCAATAAAGCTTCTGATCTGCTTCAGAGCGGCGAGGTCTCTATCGGTGTATATCCGGAGGGCACCCGAAGCAAAACCGGAGAATTGCTCCCGTTTCACGACGGTGTTTTCCACATTGCCAAAAAGGCCGGCACACCGATTGTCGTTATGTCCATCAGGGGAACGGAACAGATCCATAAGAATGTCCTACGCCGGCATTCCGATGTATATTTGGACATCGTGCAGGTGATTCCTGCAAGCGATGTGGAAAACGGAACCACACATACGATCGGCGCAGAAATACGGAATATGTTGCTCGATAGTATAAAAGATAAATAATACAGTAGTTTTATTACGAGGGGTCACAACCATACTCAAGCGAACGATAACCGGTGCGTTTATAACAGCCGCCGTTTACTTAATCCTATTCTATTCTTACATACCGGCGGTCATTTTGGTGGCTACCGCCATCCTTTGCGCCTTTTCGGTGTATGAAATATACCGCGCAACCGGCACAATCGAAAATGAAGTGATGTTTACTGTTTCTATGCTCATTGCCGTTTTGGCTGCTTTCGTACACATTCCCCGTTCCGAGATCGTACTGACGGTGGCATTTATTTTTGCAACTGTAGCATCCATTTGGCTGATGATACGGCAAAAACATTGCAGCTTGGACTCTCCCGTCAAGGCATTTTTCATTGTGCTCCTGATCATTGTGCTCTTTAAAGCCATTCCGGAGCTGAGAAGCCTGAATAGCGGACTGTATTATCTGATTTTTGCTGTCACATTGTGCTTTGTCACGGATGTCGCCGCCTATCTGATCGGGCGAGGTTTGGGACGGCATAAGCTAATGCCGAAGGTAAGCCCAAATAAGACCATAGAAGGCTCCCTTGGCGGCCTATTGTTCGGGGTGCTATTGGCACTGCTTGGCGGGATCGTTGTTGAGAAATTTGTAAAGATTGAAGTAAATTACGGAACGCTGGCACTTTGGGCGCTTATGACCTCCGTTGTCGGCCAGTTCGGTGATCTGTCTATGTCAGTGATCAAACGTATTTGCGGCATCAAAGACTGTGGCAATCTGCTGCCGGGACACGGCGGTATACTGGACAGGTTTGACAGTCATTTATTTGCCGTTCCGTTTACTTATCTTTTCTACACATACGCAGGCGGCTTCTTTTTATAAGCGCAGGAGGAATCATCTATGAAAAAATACCGTGCCGGGATCGACATCGGCTCCACGACCGTAAAGCTTGTGGTACTTGATGACGCCGATGAGATCCTTTACGGAGAATACAGACGGCATCAGGCCCACACGCAGGAAACCCTATCCACTTTGTTGGAAGAAGCCAAGAAATCTGTTGGGGAATGTGAACTGCAGGTTTGCATTACCGGCTCCGGTGCGATCAATCTGGGGAAAGCGTTGGATATTTCCTTTGTCCAGGAGGTCGTTGCCGTCGCTACAGCCCTGAAAAAATGTGCGCCGCAGACGGATGTGGCGATTGAACTTGGCGGCGAGGATGCTAAGATCATATACTTTACCGGCGGATTAGAGGAGCGAATGAACGGTGTCTGCGCCGGCGGAACCGGCTCTTTCATCGATCAAATGGCATCGCTGCTGCAAACGGATGCCGCCGGACTGAATAGAGAGGCTGGGCCGTACAAGCAGATCTACCCGATCGCAGCACGCTGCGGCGTATTTGCGAAAACAGATATTCAGCCCTTGATCAATGAAGGGGCAACCAAAGCGGACCTTGCAGCATCTATTTTTCAGGCAGTCGTGAACCAGACGATCTCCGGTCTTGCCTGCGGAAAGCCGATCCGGGGATGCGTGGCATTTCTCGGAGGTCCGCTGCATTTTCTGCCGGAACTGAAAAAGGCATTTGTACGGACTCTTGGTTTGACAGCGGAAACGACTGTTGATCCGGATCACTCCCATCTGTTTGCCGCCATGGGCGCTGCAATGGAAAGCACGGAAAAAGACACTGTCCCAATCGACACCCTGATCGAGCGTCTGAAAAACGGCGTCTCGATCTCTTTTGAAATGCCCCGGCTTCCGGCTCTATTTGAAAGTCACGCAGAATATGAGCAGTTCTGCTGCAGACACGCTCGGGCTTCCGTTGCCCGTGGTGAGCTTTCCGCCTATCGAGGGAACTGCTATCTGGGAATCGACGCTGGTTCTACGACAACCAAGATGGCGCTGATCGGGGAAAACGGTGAACTGCTGTATTCTTACTACACGAACAACAACGGCAACCCAATCGAGGCGGCAAAAAAGGGTATCCACGAACTGCAAACGCTAATGCCGGGGAATGCAAAAATCGTCCGGGCGTGCTCTACCGGCTACGGAGAGGCACTGCTGCAGGCTGCCTTTTCTCTGGATGACGGAGAAGTGGAAACGATTGCTCACTGTACGGCCGCTTCTTTCTTCGATCCAAAAGTGGACTGTGTGCTGGACATTGGCGGTCAGGATATGAAATGTATCCGTCTGAAAAACGGTGCTGTGGACAGTATCATGCTTAACGAAGCCTGCTCCTCTGGCTGCGGTTCCTTTATTGAAAACTTTGCAAACTCTTTAGGATATACTGCAGAAGAGTTCGCACAAACCGCACTATTTGCCGAACACCCGGTTGACCTCGGTACCCGGTGCACGGTTTTCATGAATTCCAATGTCAAGCAGGCACAAAAAGAAGGTGCCTCGGTTTCGGATATTTCCGCCGGCCTTGCCTATTCCGTGATCAAAAACGCTTTGTATAAGGTCATCAAGCTGTCCTCGGCGGAGGAGCTTGGCAGCCATATCGTCGTGCAGGGCGGTACTTTTCATAACAAGGCTGTCTTGCGGGCGTTTGAAGAAATTGCCGGTGCAGAAGTGATTTGCCCGGATATTTCCGGCGTGATGGGTGCTTTCGGTGCCGCATTGATCGCCAGACGCAATTACACCGGAGCACCGACACCGACTAAGATGCTTTCACTGGAGCAGATCGAGGCGCTGACCTATTCCTCTTTCACAAGACGCTGCGGCGGCTGTGCCAACCATTGTATGCTGACGGTAAATGTTTTTGACGGAGAGCGCCGCCACATCACAGGAAATCGCTGTGAAAAGATGGTCGGCAATGCCGAGCGGAAAAAAGCTGCACCCAATATGGTTGAATTCAAGCGCCGATGCATATTTGGCTATGAGCCGCTTGCAGAGTCAGCTGCCGCACGGGGGACGATCGGTATTCCCCGGGTGCTGAACCTATATGAAAACTACCCGTTTTGGGCAACCTTTTTCAAACAGCTGCATTTCCGGGTCATCTTACCCCCCTTTTCAAGCCGAAAGATCTACGAGCTTGGGATGGAGTCAATCCCATCCGAATCGGAATGTTACCCCGCAAAGCTGGCGCACGGCCATGTACAGTGGCTCATCAACCAAGGCATCAAAACGATCTTTCACCCCTGCGTATTCTACGAACACCAGGAAACGCTGGGAGCACAGAACCATTTTAATTGCCCCATTGTTGTTTCATATCCTGAAAACATCAAAAACAATGTGGAAGCCGTTACCAATGGAGCCGTGCGCTACATACGCCCATTTATGGCGTTTACCGATGAAAAGACGGTTGCTGACCGCATGGTAAAGCTCTGCCGTGAGGAATGGAATATTCCCGCACCGGAGGTGCATGCGGCAGTAAAAGCGGCATGGGCAGAACAGCAGCGGGTCAAGGCAGATATTCGTACGGAAGGCAAGCGCCTGCTCAATCAGATGAAGCATAACGGCGAGTGCGGAATCGTGCTGGCGGGGCGGCCGTATCATATCGACCCCGAAATCAACCACGGGATCCCGGAACTGATTGCCTCCTACGGTCTGACGGTTTTTACTGAGGATAGTCTTCCCATCGATTTTGAGCCGTCCCGGCCCTTGCGTGTTGTGGATCAGTGGGTATATCATTCCCGGCTGTACAATGCAGCGGAATTTGTCTGCCAACATGATAAATTGGAGATGATTCAGCTCAATTCTTTCGGATGCGGACTTGATGCCGTAACGACAGATCAGGTAAGCGAGATTCTGGAGGCTTCCGGCAAGCTGTATACGCTTTTGAAGATCGACGAGGTCGCCAATCTCGGCGCTGTCCGTATCCGAATCCGCAGCTTGCTCTCTGCTACCGACCGTTTGGCAATCGTTATGACACAGACCGGCGGATGCTGTCGTGCCAGCAACTATGTATCCTTCATTCGCCGCGCCTTGGATAAGGCCGGATACTCCCATATTCCGGTCATTTCCCTGAACGCCAACGGGATGGAGAAAAATGAGGGTTTCAGCCTGTCCGCCGGTTTAGTCACGGATGCCGCAAAAACGATCGTCTACGGAGATCTTTTTATGCGCTGCCTGTACCGTGTGCGACCGTATGAGGTCATACCCGGTTCTGCCGATGCGCTCCATAAAAAGTGGCAGGATATTTGCATCGACTCACTCATAAATTCAAAAACGCAGTACACCTATAAGGAAGTATGCCGTGGAATCGTCAATGCGTTTGACAGCTTCCCCATCGATGAAACGATCCGTAAGCCGAGGGTCGGCATTGTCGGTGAGATCCTTGTGAAGTATATGCCGCTGGCAAACAACCACTTGGTGGAACTGCTGGAACGGGAAGGTGCCGAGGTTGTTGTTCCGGATCTGCTGGACTTCTTCAATTACTGTGTTTTCGGCTCCCAATACAAGGCGGAATACCTCGGCACCAAAAAATCTTCGGTCATCGTATCCAAGGCGGCAATAAGGCTGATTGCCGCTCTGCGCAAACCGGCAACTGATGCGCTGAACGAAAGCAAACGGTTTGAGGCCCCATTGTCTGTTTACCGGATTGCTGAAATGACAAAACCCTTTTTGTCTTTGGGCAATCTATACGGTGAGGGGTGGTTCTTAGCCGGAGAAATGATCGAACTGATCACACATGGCACGCCGAATGTAGTTTGTATTCAGCCGTTTGCGTGTCTTCCAAACCATGTTGTAGGCAAGGGCGTGATCAAAGCGCTGAAAAAAGCATACCCGCAAAGCAATATTGCTGCGGTGGATTATGACCCCGGTGCCAGCGAGGTCAATCAGCTGAACCGCATCAAGCTTATGCTGTCCACAGCAAAGAAAAACATAGGTCTCGATGGCTGACGAAATGAAGCAAAACGGAGTTTTTTCTCCGGTTTGTTTCGTTTCAGTTTAGAAATGGACAGTATACTCACCACAATGAACGAAAAGGAGTCGGGTAAGTATGAAAGAAGTTAAGTCACCGAGAAAACCCCTGATCTATTATTACGGCATTGTTTTGTTGGTCATTCTGGTTTTCAACATGGTCATCTCTCCGTTGCTTGCAAATGCCAGAGTGAAAGAGGTTGATTACGGTACCTTTATGAAGATGATCGAGGATAAAGATATCGGCAGCGTAGAGGTTGCCGATTCCGAGATCGTATTCACAGACAAGGACAATACCCAGATCTACAAGACCGGCGAAATGAACGACCCCACCCTGACCGAGCGGCTGTATGCATCGGGAGCTAAATTCACACGGAATATTGAAAAAGGCATGTCTCCGCTGCTCAGCTTTTTCCTGACATTTATTCTGCCGATCCTGATCTTTGCTGCCCTCGGACAGTATATGGCGAAGAAAATGATGTCCCAGGCAGGCGGCCCAAATGCGATGGCGTTCGGTATGGGAAAAAGCAATGCCAAGGTCTACGTTCCGTCCACGGACGGCATCCGTTTTGCCGATGTCGCTGGTGAGGATGAAGCAAAGGAAAATCTTGCCGAAATCGTCGATTACCTACATAATCCCAAGAAGTATTCCGATGTCGGCGCATCTATGCCCAAGGGCGTATTGCTTGTAGGCCCTCCGGGTACCGGCAAAACGATGCTGGCTAAGGCTGTTGCAGGCGAAGCCGGTGTTCCGTTTTTCTCCATGTCCGGCTCGGAATTTGTGGAGATGTTCGTCGGTATGGGTGCATCAAAAGTGCGTGACCTGTTCAAGCAGGCCAAGGAAAAAGCGCCCTGTATCGTCTTTATCGATGAGATCGATGCCATCGGTAAAAAGCGCGATGGTCAGATAGGCGGCAACGATGAGCGTGAACAGACGCTTAACCAGCTTCTGACCGAGATGGACGGCTTTGAAGGCAACAACGGCGTCATCATTCTGGCGGCGACCAACCGCCCGGAGTCCCTTGACCCGGCGCTGACCCGCCCCGGCCGCTTTGACCGCCGTGTTCCCGTGGAGCTGCCTGACCTCGCAGGTCGTGAAGCCATCCTCAAGGTCCATGCGAAGAAGATCAAAACGGCGGACAATGTGGACTTCCATACCATCGCCCGTATGGCCTCCGGAACCTCCGGCGCAGAGCTTGCGAACATCATCAACGAAGCTGCCCTCCGTGCGGTGCGCAGTGGGCGCACAGTCGTAGAGCAGGCAGACCTGGAGGAAAGCATTGAGGTCGTCATCGCCGGCTATCAGAAGAAAAACGCCATCATGACCGATGATGAAAAGAAGGTCGTCGCCTACCATGAGATTGGCCATGCGCTGGTCGCTGCTTTGCAGACGGCTTCCGCACCGGTGCAGAAGATCACGATCATCCCCAGAACCTCCGGCGCACTGGGCTACACCATGCAGGTCGAGCAGAACGATAAGGTTCTGATGACCAAGGAAGAACTGGAAAACAAAATTGCCACGCTGACCGGTGGCCGTGCGGCGGAGGAGATCGTATTCGGGCAGATTACAACCGGCGCCTCTAATGACATCGAGCAAGCAACCAAACTTGCCCGTGCGATGATTACCCGCTACGGTATGACCGATGAATTCGATATGGTTGCGATGGAGACGAGAAATAATCAGTATCTTGGTGGGGATACATCCCTTACCTGTTCACCGGAAACCCAGCGGGAGATTGACCGCAAGGTTGTAAAACTGGTGAAGGTTCAGCATGAAAAAGCGCGTAAGATTTTAGAGGAGAACCGGGAAAAGCTGGATGAGTTGGCAGCCTTTTTATATGAGAAAGAGACGATCACAGGAGACGAATTTATGAGCATTTTACAGGATAAGAGGTGAGAATTATGAGGAAACGAACAGAATTTGGCTGGATGGAGCTGATACTTGGAATCATACTCACTATACTTGGTATCTTTACGATGATCCGTCCTGAAAGTATGTTGAACAGTATTGTCATCTGTTACGGAATCGTGGCAGCAGTCAGCGGTATAACAGATATTATATTCTATGTAAAGATGGAGCGGCATATGGGAGTTGTACCGACAGTATCCCTGACCTCCGGCATCTTAAGTACCCTGCTTGGTATGATGCTGATCCTCTGTCCGGGAGCCGCACAACGGTTAGTAATCTGGCTCTTTGCACTCTGGATCATTATGCACAGTATATCCAGACTGTCCCATATCAGCACTGTACGGTATTTTGCAGGTAACAGCTTCGGACTTGTATCCCTGTTGTTAAATATCGTCGGTATCGTGATCGGAGTTATGCTTCTGATAGAACCGATTACAGCAGTTGTCGCATTTGGTTATCTGATCGGACTGTATCTGACCGTGCTTGGAATTGATAGTATTGCATCAGCACTCAGCAAAATGGGATCAGACTGGTAGGCGTAAATAATTTGAATCATAAAAAATACATTTCCAGTAGAATCTCGTCGAGAAATGATGTATGATTGTACTAATTGTTTGTTAAGGACGAAAGCAATCTCAAGGAGGAACTACAGTGAATTTCTTAGAAGAAAGAATTGTAAAAGACGGTATTGTAAAAGAGGGCAATGTTCTCAAGGTTGACAGTTTCCTGAATCATCAGATGGACATCCGGTTATTTGACCAGATCGGTGAAGAATTTAAGAAGCGTTTTGAAGGAACGCCGATCAATAAGATTCTCACGATCGAGGCATCCGGAATCGGGATTGCATGTGTGGCAGCGCGACAGTTTGATGTGCCTGTTATCTTTGCGAAGAAATCAAAAAGCATCAATATAGAAGGTGAAGTATATGTGGCAGAGGTAGAATCCTTTACCCACAAATGTAAGAATCAGGTTATCGTGTCAAAGAAATTCTTGAATCCGGATGACAATGTTCTGATCATTGATGACTTCCTCGCAAATGGCTGTGCGCTTCAGGGATTGATCTCTATCGTGACATCAGCCGGTGCAAATGTTGCGGGAATCGGGATCGTAATCGAAAAAGGCTTCCAGACCGGCGGACAGATCATCCGGAATCTGGGATATCATCTGGAATCTTTGGCGATCGTAGACGGGATGGATACAGCGACAGGAAAGATCGTTTTCCGGGAGCAGTAGGAAGCAACGACAAAGGTTGTAAATCGTTTCACGATCGTAGCCTTGTCCCAGAGGAGTAATTAAAGGAGTTTTTTATGGCAGAACAGAATGAGAAAGATTCTGTGCAGACAACCTCCGGCAGTGGAGAGCACAGAGAGAAAGATTTATCCATTATGGATTACAGTAAGACCTATGGAGGAATCTCCAAACGGTTTTCAAATGTAGCAAATGAGAAGATGGAGACACCGAAACCTGTCGCGATCGGAAGAGTTCTGATCGGACTTATGGCGATGCTTCTGATATGGGCAAACTTCCAGCCGTTCGTTCAGGCGACTGTGGATGGAACAACAGAATCCGTCAATTTCCTGAGTGGAGACGGAATCATTGTTATATTTTTTGCATTGATCACAAGTATTATAATGGTATTTAAAAATGCAAGAAAATGGACGTTACTTACAGCGATCCTGACTCTGGCTGTGATCATGATTGATCTGGTCAATACAATGGTTCAGATTAAGAATAATGCCAATGGC
>OGQP01001559.1_pt1 | contig 13424 bp, 13 predicted proteins | sample 1553251 | NCBI WGS metagenome assembly OGQP01 (sample SAMEA2580016, study PRJEB22360) | human gut metagenome | biome: human gut; feature: human-associated habitat; material: faeces | place: Denmark | collected 2008/2010 | reverse complement strand
TTATACGATAGTAAAAATTCTACCGATAAAGATTTTATACTTCCTGATGTAGGTGTTTCTGTGAAAACCGCTTTTTTTATACTATGTAAATTAGGAAAGATGAGTCTAAAGCATACTTATAGGGTCTATGCTGATCAACAGTATTATTATTTCGTTGATACTTTTTTGGGAACACCTAACAAAAACGATGACATACGGAAAAAATCAGTTAAGATAAGTAGGGATAAAAAGATGAATATATCTGATATTAAAGTGGAATAATATATGTCTAATATTTAATAATACGCCTGCAAGTAAACTTGCAGGCGTATTATTTTTGATATTTACAGAACTGGAAGAAAAATATAAAATTTTATGTAGAAAATAGTTCATATTATTTGCGATAAAATGTATTTCATTAAAAAATGAATCAAGAAATAAATAAGTACTATTTTGATATTGATAATAAAGCGAATTATATTTTTTTTGAATGCAAAAATGGTTTACATTATATGCTTTCCAATTCAATGTGTTCATATATTCCGGAGTTGCCGCCGAATGCCCGTGAATATCCAAACAAGTGGAATTCGCAGAAATGGAATAAATGTGGTAAAAAATGGATTTCTTTTTTATGGCGGGGTTTTTCCTGTGAAGATAATAACTGCGTTCCTTCGCATGAGCACAATTCTCATTTACATATTGGTTTTCAGTCCAGTATGGATACCCTTTATTTCATGAATAATGGGGCGGTAATCCACTTTTTCTTAAAGAAAAAAAGGAAAAAAGAGATAGAGGAAATTCGTTTTTATACAAGTCAGCAGGCTGATAGGAATGGAATTCGCATTCAGAATTATCTACATAATTCCTCTTATCAAAATATTCCTATTTATTGGGAAGGGACAGATGGTCTTTATCCTCTTGAAGGAGGATTTATTGTCACACCAAGTTTTTGTTCCAGCGGAAAGCTTTGCGATATGAAAGCTTATGAACTTAATCATATTGAAAATTCACGCAGTATCGATTTTGTGCAAGGAGCTTTTAGTCTGGCAAAATATCCGGAAGAAAGCCGTGCATTTAGAGAGCTTCCTTCGTATTTCTGCGAACTGACAGATTCCTCATTTGACTATAAATCATGGGAGATGGCTATGACAGCGGAATCCATTCCTCTGGAACACAACTGTGTTCATCCGTTTTATAAAAATGGCATATGTATAGCTGAATTGGTAATTGTTAATTTGATATGGGGAACTTCTTATTATCCCTATCAAGATTCATATGTACTTTTGTTACGCTACTCTCCATCAGTAGAATCTTGTGTTATCCAACTTGTTGACCTTGTATTGGGAAAATTTCCCAGTATCAGATTAATAGAAAATAAAGAAATTATATGATGATTTTGTCTAATTTTGAAAACTATTTTTAATCATCAGAAGATGATGCGAAACACTGAAAGCTGTCCTGATGCCAAAAAGAGATAGAAAGCTTAGCAGCGGAGGAAAGCGGCTGTTTCAGGGTATTCTAAAAATGAGATGTCCTATAAAAATTTAGAATGACAATTTGAATTTTTATGGTATTATCATAATTGGGGCTAATGTCAGAAGAGAAGAAGTTTTGTTTTTTGAGTAATTATCGATTTATTAAAATGATATGATGAAAAAATATATTATATACTGTAGTATTGTTGTTGTTTCAGTATTTGCTTCTTTTCTGTTTTTTGATAAATATTATAAGAAATCTCCTCTTCTAGGAGAGATCGACAATACATATGTCTTTAGCTATGATCCTCCTTTAATAATAGGAAATGTAGAGATTGAGGAATTGTCTAAATTTAATCAAACACTCGCTGATCAGTTTCCCGATCATCATGTCTATGCCACATACTGTGGAAAAGAATGTACCCTGACCGTAATAATTCTTTATGATTATGATACTGATTTTTCCTATACGGATAGAGAAAGACTGTGGAAACTAATATGTGAATGGCAAGACAGCTTGCGGTATAAACAGGATATGGAACAAATTAAATAAAATCTAATATTTTTCATTTTATTTAATTAATACATGAAAACTGTTTAATTTTATAAAAGCTCCTTCTGTTTATCGGCAGGAACTTTTTTTACAGAAATGATGATTTCTTTGTTTTAATATTGATTTTTTTGATTTTTATAAAGCTATGCTTCCTGTCAAAGATATTGACCATTGTAAAAAAGCTATGAATCTGCCAATAGTTTTGAGAAAATCCTTGACGAAATAGCAGCAATATTGAAATGCTCAAGCAGGAACTGGATGTCCATGTTTCCATATATAAAGAATATGGTTTTTAGCAAAATATTATACTTTTTCTTGTTTCCGGCTGTATTGTTTCCATCCTGTCGCCAGGGGATGACTACGGCGGCACATCCCCTGAAACCGGTATTTGTACGCGTAGCAGATCCTCTCAATCCGGAATCTCCCCAGTCAAGAGAAAAGATAAGGGACTTGTCACAACAGCAGAGGCAGCAGTTGGCGGGCTATATCGTTCATTCTGCAAATTGGGAACAAATGACCAGGAAAGAATTTGAACTGATCCGCAGCGGACGGGGCCAGGAAGGTTTGTCTATGGATCACTGGAGTTCCGATAGTTATTTTAACAGGATGACTGTTCCCTATATCCGTTCGTCGAGTAAGGATGAAGATATTTTATCCCTTCTTCAAAACAATGAAGACGGAGAAGTTATTTTGAGCAGAGCGAATCTTTTTGAATTGGTAGCGGAAAATTATATAGAACATTATCCTGATGATAAGAAAGGATGGGATTTTTTATGGTTTTTTATGGGTGAGGACGTAGACGAAATACCTTTTTGCAGTATAATTAAAGAAATGATTATAAAGAGGAATCTCGATCGATTCGCCTATGGGAAGAAAATATTGGATATGATAGGCGATTCCTCTATCAGAAAGAATGATGGACGCTGCCTTTAGTTCTATAGAGGGGCTGACAGGCAACAAACTTTGGTCTGAAGCAGGGAAGAATAGTACAGGATATGGGCTGAGTTTGCAAATTTTCTCAACTGAACCGCAAATTTATTGATAAATCAGGAGTTGATGAAGAAAATTTATTCTGAATAATGAATGAAATTTATTATAAAATACTTTGATAGCAAAAAGAAATTTCATTTCAACGAAATATACAAGACAGCTAAATATATTAAATCATTAATTGTTATTTCTCCGCAGGTTCTCCAGATAGTTTAAATTTTCAATAACAGAAATAATTATGGACAATGAGAATACTAAAATAAAAGATACAGGATCTTGGTCCCCATTCTACTATTGGATAGTAGGAGTAGTGACTATGTGTGCCTTGATGTGGATGCTTCCTAATAATTATCCTAGAGAACCTTGGGAAAATATCATTAGAGTTTTACTTGGAGCATTGTTCATATTTCTCTTTTTTGTATGTCCAGTGTGGATGATTATTTCAGCAATACGCTATTGGAAGACAAAAGATTATATTCGTGCTACCGTGGCGGTATTAATTGCTTTGGCAATTTTAGAGAATGTTTTATTTGGTCCTCTGTTAAGCATGGATTTTTGATTTCACTATTTGTTTTCTAAAAATTCTGACGAGTGACTGGAAAGAAAAAAGGAGCTGCTGAACAATAAAATTGATCATTCCCGGCAAGCAAAAAAGTTATAAATCTCAGTTGAAACGGATAAAAGATGGTGATTAATATAATTTTTTTCTGGATATTAGTTGTTTTTGGAGTTATTATCAGCTTATATAATTGGATAATAGTTTTTAACTGTGTAATAAAATCCAAAAATTCATCTTGTATTCCTCTATTGGGCGGTGGAGCAATTGTTTTAGCTATGAATCTTCCTGGAATAGATATGGAAGAATACGAATCTATTCCCTTATTATTGGATTATGGATGCATTCCTCTTTTTGTCCACACGTTTTTTTCATTTATATATAAAATGTTGAAGGGATTATTTAAATAGAGTAAAAAACATTAGCCAAAAGGATCGTTTTTAACAGTTTTTCATCAAGGGTATTTGCATATAGCAGAGTGCGGATTGACCGAGGAAATGCCGGATTCGTGCGCAGTTACATCTGGGACCCCTCGGAACCTGAGGCCACGCGCGTCCTGTCCATGACGCGCTGGGAAGCGAACGGGACGCAGGAGAAAGAGCATCTCTACTGCATGCACGACGCGATGAAAAACGTCACCTCCCTCTTCGGGGAAGCGCGCGGACGCCGCGCGCTGTATGAATTACCGGCCGTACGGAGGTCTGATACGTCGGAAGGCAATATGGGGGAAGAAAATGGGTTCCGATTCTCGAGCGAATACATGGATGGCGAACTGGGGCTGGTCTATCACAGTGTTCATCGGTATCAATTCGTTTGATATCTTTGGAGCGGCCTCATTCCTGTTGGAAATCTGCCAACGAGGATTGGAAGGAGATAGGTATTCATGCAGAGTTAGTTCTGTAAATTTTGTTGAGGAAGTCTTTTGGAATTCTGTATGGGATTCAAGCTGCATCCGGCATGTTCCGGGTGCAGTTTTTGTGTAAACGGGTTGAGAAAGACTTGCCGTTATCCGCCTTCCGGGAAGAACGGAAAGCGGGAGCGCAGCCGGAAGAATTAATTTTTTCTTAACAAGAAGAAGAAGGAAGTTAACTACCCAGAATGGAATTTCCGGATATATTGAGGCAATGTTTTTACATTATATTAAACATCGCCGGTCCGTTCCGGGACTCCGTATCTGCCATAGCGGTTTTTCCGTGAAATTTTTTCAGATAAAAAAGAAAAACGGCATAGAATAATATTTTTGTTTCCATATATGTTGGAATGGTTTGAATTTAAATTTCATAAAATATCATGATGGAATCATTGTTGGGTTTTATCTTTTGTCTATTGAGCGGAATATTCTGTTTTTGGCTCTTTTTCAAATGCGTCGACTGGTTTGAAAAAATCTAAAACTGTGCCTGTCTATGTATACATTATTATTTGTGATTAGCTTAATTGTGTTCGGTTATTTGATGTATGTCTTGATCAAACCGGAAAAATTTTAACCAGCAAGATGATGAAAACAGAAATTCTAGGTGTTATTGCGCAAATCGTTCTTATGGTGGCTTTGAGCTATCCTCTGGGGAAATATATTGCCAAGGTTTACAAGAAAGAGAAAACATGGCTTGATTTCATGAAGCCTGTTGAAAGGCTGATGTTCCGCCTGTCCGGGATTAATCCGGAGGAAGAAATGAACTGGAAGCAGTTCCTGCGGGCTTTATTGACCGTAAATTTGTTCTGGTTCGTATGGGGGATGGTTCTTCTGGTCAGCCAGGGGTACCTGCCCCTCAATCCGGACGGCAACGTCGGACAGACGTGCCACCAGGCGTTCAATACATGCATTTCATTCATGGTGAATTGCAACCTCCAGCATTACAGCGGGGAGAGCGGTTTGACCTATTTTACGCAGTTGTTCGTGATTATGCTGTTCCAATTTATTACGGCAGCTACCGGCATGGCCGCAATGGCAGGGATCATGAACGCTCTCAGTAAGAAGACAACTAAAACGATTGGAAACTTCTGGGATTCCCTCGTGTTGAGTTCTACCCGTATTTTGCTGCCTCTTTCTCTGGTGGTCGGATTCATCCTGATTACTCAGGGTACGCCGATGGGGTTTGACGGTAAAATGGAAGTGACAACCCTTGAGGGAGTGGAACAAACCATTTCCCAAGGGCCTGCCGCGGCTGTTGTGCCCATTAAACAGCTGGGAACGAATGGCGGCGTTAATTCATCCCATCCGCTGGAAAATCCGACTTACCTTTCCAACATGGTCGAATGCTGGTCCATCCTGATTATTCCGATGGCGATGGTTCTGGCCTTTGGTTTTTATCTCAAGCGCAAGAAACTGGGATACAGTATTTACGGCGTGATGTTGCTTGCCTTTTTAATTGGCGTTTGCATTAACGTGTATCAGGAGATGAACGGCAATCCCCGCATAGAAGAGATGGGCATCGTCCAGGAAAGCGGGGCTATGGAAGGTAAGGAAATCCGGCTCGGATCCGCGGCTACAGCTTTGTGGAGCGTCGTTACGACAGTTACGTCAAATGGGTCCGTCAACGGGATGCATGATTCCACCATGCCTCTTTCAGGCATGATTCAGATGTTGAACATGCAGATTAATACGTGGTTTGGCGGCGTCGGGGTAGGGTGGATGAATTATTTCGCCTTCATGATTATAGCCGTGTTCATCAGCGGTCTGATGGTGGGAAGAACCCCCGAATTCCTGTGCAAGAAAGTAGAAGCCCGTGAAATGAAAATCGCTTCCATTGTGGCGTTGCTCCACCCGTTTGTGATTCTCGTCGGAACGTCTCTGGCTTGTTATCTGTTTGTTTACGCGCCGTCGTTTGTGGAAGGCGAAGGAGGGTGGGTCAATAATCCCGGCTTTCATGGATTGAGTGAATTCCTTTACGAGTATACTTCAAGTGCTGCCAATAACGGTTCCGGGTTTGAAGGGCTGGCCGATAATACCTGGTTCTGGAATTACTCATGCGGCATTGTCCTCATTCTGAGCCGTTTCATCCCGATCATCGGCCAGGTTGCCATCGCCGGGCTTCTGGCGGGCAAGAAGTATATTCCCGAGACGTCCGGAACGTTGAAGACGGATTCCGTAACGTTCAGCGCCATGACTTTTGCCGTGATTTTCATTGTTGCGGCTTTGTCCTTCTTCCCTGTCCATGCCTTAAGCACCATTGCCGAACATCTGAGTTTGTAAATTTAGGGTAGAATACGTTTACCACCAATAACATATTTACATATTTCCGTTCCAGTTTCTGGAATTGAAAAAGAAATCTACGATATGAAAAATTCCAATAATACTTCCCTGTTCCAAAGGGAACAGGTACGGGAAAGCTTGAAGCAGTCATTGATCAAGCTTCATCCGGGAATGATGATGAGGAACCCGATCATGTTTACCGTGGAAATCGCCACGATGATCATGCTTCTGGTAACCGTTTATTCCCTCTTCAGCGACGGACAAGGGGATTTCCTTTATAATTTCCTCGTTTTCGTCATTTTGTTCCTCACCCTTCTGTTCGCCAATTTTGCCGAAGCGATTGCGGAGGCCCGGGGAAAGGCGCAGGCCGACAGCCTGCGCAGGACGCGTGAGGAAACGCCGGCCAAGTTGATTGTCGATGGCACGGTTACCGTCATCAATAGTTCCCAGTTGAAAAAAGGGGATTATTTCGAATGTGTCGCGGGAGATATCATTCCCGCCGACGGGGAGGTTGTCGAAGGGCTGGCTTCCATTGACGAAAGCGCTATTACGGGGGAATCCGCTCCGGTTATCCGTGAGTCCGGCGGGGATAAGAGTTCCGTGACGGGCGGCACCAAAGTTCTGTCAGACCGTATCAAGGTGCTTGTCACCGCGCGTCCCGGAGAGAGTTTCCTTGATAAGATGATTGCTCTGGTTGAAGGCGCTTCCCGGCAGAAAACCCCTAACGAGATAGCGTTAACCATTTTGTTGGCTGTCTTTACCCTGGTTTTCCTTGTCGTCTGCATTACCTTGAAGCCGGCAGCCGATTATTCCGGAACGGAAATCAGCATTGCCGCCCTGATTTCCCTGTTCGTATGTCTCATTCCTACGACTATCGGCGGATTGCTTTCTGCGATCGGCATTGCCGGAATGAATCGTGCCTTGAGGGCCAATGTTATTACGAAGTCAGGGAAGGCTGTGGAGACGGCCGGGGACATCAGCACCCTCCTGCTTGATAAAACGGGTACGATTACGATTGGCAATCGGAAAGCGACGGGATTTTTCCCTGTCCAGGGTTTTGACAAGCAGGCTTTTGTTGAAGCCTGTCTGATGTCTTCCGTTTCAGACGATACTCCGGAAGGGAAATCGATTATCGAGCTTGGACATGAATACGGCGTCCATATGCGCAACCTTCATACGGAGGGGGCCCGCATGATTCAGTTCACGGCGGAGACGAAGTGTTCGGGCATTAATCTGAGCGATGGAACCGAAATCCGGAAAGGGGCTTTTGACACCATCCGCAAGATTGCCGAGGAAGCGGGAAATCCATTTCCCAAAGAAGCCGAGGAAATCATTGAAAGAGTGGCGGGCAATGGCGGCACCCCTCTTGTCGTCTGCATCAACAGGAAGGTTGTCGGCGTTATTGAATTGCAGGATATCATCAAGCCGGGCATAGAAGAGCGCTTCGAACGCCTGCGCAAGATGGGAGTAAAGACGGTAATGGTGACGGGGGATAATCCGAGTACGGCCAGGTATATCGCTGAAAAAGCAGGCGTTGATGATTTCATCGCGGAAGCCAAGCCCGAAGATAAGTTGAGTTATATCAGGAAGGAGCAGGCTTCCGGCAAACTGGTTGCCATGATGGGGGACGGGACGAATGACGCCCCGGCTCTGGCGCAGGCCGATGTCGGCGTAGCCATGAACAGCGGAACCCAGGCCGCCAAGGAGGCCGGCAATATGGTTGACCTTGATAATGACCCCACCAAATTGATTGAGGTTGTAGAAATAGGCAAGCAGCTGCTGATGACGCGCGGCACGTTGACGACGTTTTCCATTGCCAATGACGTCGCCAAGTACTTCGCGATTGTGCCTGCGCTGTTCATGATTGCGATTCCAGAACTTGCTGCGCTGAATATCATGCATCTGCATAGTCCGGAAAGTGCCATCCTGTCTGCGATTATTTTCAATGCAATCATTATCCCCATCCTGATTCCTCTGGCCTTGAGGGGCGTGGCGTACAAGCCCATTGGAGCCAGCTCTCTGCTGCTTCGCAACATCCTGATTTACGGAGTGGGCGGTCTGATTGCTCCCTTCATCGGAATCAAACTGATTGATATGGCTGTCGGCCTGTTTTTTTAACTGAAATAAATATATTGTTATGAGAAATTTAGTGAAATCATTGCGCCTTACACTTGTCTTTTGCGTCTTTTTCTCCATATGCTACATCCTGGTGCTGTGGATATTCGGATTGATTGCCGGCCCTGGCGGAGGAAATGCGGAAACCCTGGTTTTGAACGGGCGCGTGGTAGGCGCCGCCAATGTCGGGCAGCAATTCACGAAGGATATTTATTTCTGGGGCCGTCCGTCCCATGCGGGCGACGGTTATGACGCGTCCAGTTCATCCGGCAGCAATAAGGGGCCGACCAACGAAGAATATCTGGCCGACGTGAATATTCGGATAGATTCGTTCTTGAAGAAACATCCTTATTTGGAACGGAAGGATGTCCCTTCCGAAATGGTTACGGCCAGCGCTTCCGGCCTGGATCCGCATATCACTCCGGAGAGCGCCTATGTGCAGGTGAAGCGCGTTGCCAAGGCCCGCGGCATGGAGGAGGGGGCGGTGAGGTCTCTTGTCGATCAGGCCGTGGAAAAACCGCTGCTGGGCATGTTTGGCACGGAGAAGGTCAATGTGCTTAAGTTGAATATTGCTCTTGAGAAGGCTGATCCTTCAGGGAAGCATTAATTTCCTGATTGTTTAGGGCGGCAATGGCGATTCCGGATTTGGTGATAAATTGCCGCCTTGAAAAAATGAAATCAATTGCGGGCTTCATGTCATGGTAACGCCCGCAATTGATTTTCATTTTCAAAAGATTCTGTAAAATCAACAAGATGTTTTTAACCGCAGGAGCCGGGTGAATTTAATATGATTGACGGAAGTAACGGAGCAGAGCACTTTCTTGACCTGATACGGCGTTCTCGAAGGGGAAAGTTCAAGATTTACATTGGTATGATGGCCGGAGTAGGCAAGACGTACCGCATGCTGCAGGAAGCCCATGAATTGCTGAATAACGGCATTGATGTCAGAATCGGTTACGTTGAAACCCACGGGCGGCCCGGGACTGAAGCCATGCTCCGGGGGGTGCCCGTCATCCCGCGTAAAGTGGTTTTTTACAAAGGCAGGGAGATTGAAGAAATGGACCTGGACGCGATTCTTCAAGCCCGGCCCGAGTTGGTTATTGTTGACGAACTGGCTCATACCAATGTGGAAGGGAGCCGCCATCGCAAGAGATGGGAAGACGTGATGGAGCTGCTTGATGCCAATATTAATGTGATTTCCGCGATTAATATCCAGCACATCGAAAGCCTGAGCGGCGAAGTGAAGGAGATTACGGGGATTGAGATGAAGGAACGGGTTCCCGACAGGATTTTGCAGGAGGCGGACGAAGTGGTGAATATCGACCTGACGTCCGAGGAATTGATCGGCCGCCTCAAGGCCGGCAAGATTTACCGGCCTGAAAAAATCCAGATTGCCCTGGATAATTTTTTCAGAACGGAAAATATTCTTCAGCTGCGTGAACTGGCATTGAAGGAAGTTGCTTTCCGAGTGGAGAAAAAAGTGGAAACGGAAGTATTCCCGGCAGTTTCTTCCGCCAGAAGGGAAAAGATTCTGGCCTGCATCAGCAGCAATGAACAGACGCCCCGGCGCATCATCCGAAAAGCATACCGGATTTCCTCGCGTTACAGTACGTCGTTTATCGCCCTTTACGTCCAGACGCCAAGGGAGTCCCCCGACCGCATCAATCTGGCGTCCCAGCGCCATTTGCTTAATCATTTCAAGCTGGTGGCCGAACTGGGAGGGACGGTGAAGCAGGTGAGTGCGGAAGACATACCCCAGGCCATCATCGCAACGTGCAGGGAATATCATATTACGGCTATTTGCATGGGGCATCCCGCATTCAAAATGCCCGGAGCCATGTTCAAGATACTGGGATATAAACAATTTCTGCGTGTCTTGTCGGAGATGAAGATAGATTTAATCATCATTGCATAAAAAACAGCGGTAAATTTGAAAATAAGGCCGGAGCCGGCTCTTTTCACAGGAAGCAGGCGATGAGATTATCATGCTTGTCTTCCCTGAGCGGAACGGATTGTTGCCGGCAGTTTCCATTATAGCCTCCCCGGGGGCGTTTTCCGTTACCATTCCCGGGCGGGGCGGCCCCTTTTATTTTTTTCCGTCTGGTTGTCTGAAAAACAGTCCAATGTTCCGGTCCGCCGCATCTCCGGCAGCACCTTTGTTGAAAAAGAATGTAGAATTCCCGGAGGAGCAGCATTCTTAAAAGTGAAACGATAACGTTCTGTCTTCCATAGAGGAGCGGCGGTTATCATAAACAGAAGGAACAGTTATGAGCATCAATTTGCAAAAAGTCATTATCGCCGTATGTGCGGCCGCAACGGTCAGTGCGGGATTCGCAGCCCGCACCGAGGGGGCCAAACTGCACCGATTCAGCACTACTATCGAAAAAGAGAGGCCGCAGTTGAATGAAGAAACGAAACGGTTAATTGCTTCCTATCGCCGGGACCCGTCCGAGGCTAATCGGTCGGCTTTGAGGAAACAGGTCGGGATTAATTACGACAAGGTCCTTGACCGAAAAAAGGCGAAGCTTGAAGAATTGAAACGAACGGCCCGGCATGCGTCCAAGATACAGGAAATGCAGGAGATCGTGGATGAAATGGTTCAAAACAGGGAAGCGCGCATCGACCAAAGCATGCGGCGTTTCAGTGATCCGCGATTCAGACCAGGTGCCCGCAATGCAGATGGCGGGTATTTGCCGGTGCTCGGAGCTTCCTGGAATGTATCAATTGCATATACTCCGGTTACCAATGAGGATTATGCCCAATTCCTGAAGGCAACGGGAAGGAAGGCTCCTAAGGATTGGGATAATGGCGCCATGCCTGCCGGCAAAGGGAGGCATCCCGTGGTGAATGTTTCCTATGACGACGCTTCTGCCTATTGCCAATGGTTGTCGCTCCAGGATGGGAAAGCCGTTTACCGCCTGCCGACTGAAGAGGAGTGGGAGTTTGCCGCCGGGCATATGCCCAAGGATGCGGATTTTAATTGCGGCGAGAGAAACGGGACATCTCCCGTGGACGCCCATGCCGCGACATCCGGCGCCTGCGGAGCGATTGATATGTGGGGCAATTGCTGGGAATGGACTTCTTCTTCAGTTGAAGTTTCCAAGGCCGTGGCACACGGTAAAACGGTCATGGCGGTGAAGGGCGGTTCCTGGCGTTCGCCGCGGACGAGCTGCAGGACTGAGCGGAAAGGAGAAGGAAGGGAATCTTCTTTCGCTTTCAGTGATGTCGGTTTCCGGGTCGTCCGCGAAGGTTGAGGGGGGATTCCATGCGTTTCAGTTTCTTACAGGCAATAGAATCTGGCTGGCAGACCTGATGGAAATTCCGGCCGAATTGGTAGATTTCCCTAGGGAACTGCATTCTTGAAAAGTGAAACGATACCGTTTCAGAAAAAATATCAACCCTCATTGATTATCATGAACAAGCTCATCATTCCTGCAATTATTGGAATATTCGGTCTGGCTCCCGGTACGGTTACTGCCAACGCGGCGGAATCAACAACAGCCTCCTTTTCTGTTCAAATACTGAAAAAGAAACCGAAGGCGTTGAAGTACGGCCTGAAACACGGCCTCAAGAAAGGTTTGAAACACGGTCTGAAAAAAGGCAGGATAAACGGCGGTAAAAAATAGTCGCCGTCATCTTATCTGCTGCCGGGCCTGCAGCCCGGCAGAGTTTTCCCATCAATAAGGACGTTTTATCACCTGTAGTGCGGAAACATATCTGACTTCCGTACAGCTTTGATACATTGCCCATCATGTCTTAAAAAGTCAACATATTGAGAAGAAAGGCGTTTTATGGTAAAATGGTTGTTGTGCGGAGCCGCCATAATTTCCGGCATCGTGATCGCGGCTGAGCCGGAAAATCGTTCATTCCAATTTGGAAATTTTGAGGTGATTGCTGTTCAGGATGCTCTTTCAGCGATGCGGTTCAAATTATTCCCGGGTATGCTGGAAGAGGAGTTCCTCCGCTTAACCGGAGGCGGGAGGGTTCCTTCTTCCGTGAATGTTTTCCTGTTGAAACGCGGCGACGGAAAAATCATTCTGGTGGACGCAGGGAACGGAGGAAAACGGGGCGGGATGCTCCGTAAACTTGAACAGAGCGGCGTTTTTCCGGAGAGCGTCGATTTCATTTTACTCACCCATATGCACGGCGACCACATCGGAGGATTGCTTGGGAAACATGGCGAAGCCGTTTTTTCCAGAGCCCTCGTCTATGTTTCCATGCCGGAATGGGAATTTTGGCAAAATGGTACGGCCGGACCACAGGGAAAACAGGTCCGGAAGGTGTTGCATTCTTACGGCAGCCGGGTGAGAACATTCCGGTTTGGAGAAGAAGTTCTGCCCGGCATCAAGGCTTTTGACGCTTCCGGGCATACACCCGGGCATACCGTTTTTGAGACTGATTCCCTGCTGATTGTCGGAGATTTGCTTCATGCTGCCGCGCTCCAGATTCCGCGTCCGGAGGTTTGCACGATTTACGATATGAATCCGTCCGGAGCGGTTCAGGCCCGGCGGCGCTTTTATGAGTTTGCGGCTTCTTCCTCGAAGCCGGTCGCCGGAATGCACCTGC
>OGQP01001551.1_pt1 | contig 13475 bp, 10 predicted proteins | sample 1553251 | NCBI WGS metagenome assembly OGQP01 (sample SAMEA2580016, study PRJEB22360) | human gut metagenome | biome: human gut; feature: human-associated habitat; material: faeces | place: Denmark | collected 2008/2010 | reverse complement strand
CTCAGGGATGGCCGCCCAAGCGTTGTCGAGTTTGCGCATTGCTGCTGCTTCGCCTGCAATGCCTTCGATGCTTTCCGCAAAAGCGGCAGCGGGAAGAACTGCAAACGCCATGATGAGCGCGAGCAGAACAGCCGTCAGTTTACGAGTTTTCATGTGTTCCTCCTGAGTTTTGCTTTGCGGCGGAAAACGATGAATGCCAATTCTCTGCCGCATATTGTATTTTAGCATCTGCCCGCAGAATGTCAAGAATAAAATATCGATCCTGACGAAGTTGATATTTACGTTTAAAAGCTGTTTCAAATTTAAAACCCGTTTTGAATGAATATACCGATTTCGGCTCTTTTCACATCCGCGTTTCTGTGGTATAATAAATTGATTTGGAGCAGGTATTGCTCCGCATTTCGGAGGTACAAAAGTGGCACGAAGCATGACAGGGTTCGGTCATGCGGTCGTTTCAAAAGACGGCCGCGAATTGTCGATTGAACTGAAATCGGTCAATCATCGCTTTTTGGATCTTGCGCTCAGAATGCCGCGCTCGCTTGCCTTCCTTGAGGACACGGCGCGGAACACGCTCGGCACGATGCTTGCGCGCGGCCATGTTGACATTTTTGCCAATTACCGCAACACGCGGAACGATTCAAAAAAAGTTGAAATAAACATGCCGATGCTCTCGGCATATATGACCGCCGCCCGGCAGGCGGCGGAGGAACTCGGCATTGAAAACGATCTGACACTGTCACGTGCGCTGAGGCTTACGGATATCGTTTCCGTGACAGAGGCCGACGACGACAGGTTCGCGCTTGCGGAACTGATGAAAGATGCCTTGACCCGCGCCGCAAACGAGCTTATCGCAATGCGTATGCGCGAGGGTGAAAGGCTTTCATCCGACATGAAAACACGACTCGGTGTGATTGCGGATATTCGCGAAAAAATCTCGGAGCGCGCCCCGCTTGTCGTTGAAGAACAGCGAAAAAAGCTTAACGAACGCATTGAAAGCCTGCTCTCCGAAACGGAAATCGACAGGGCGCGCCTTGCAACGGAAATTGCATTATTCGCGGATAAAGTCAGCATCGATGAGGAGCTTGTCCGTCTTTCGAGCCATATTGCCGCGGCAGGCGAACTGCTTGAAAACAACGGCTCTGTAGGCAGAAAACTGGATTTCATTGTCCAGGAAATGAATCGCGAGTTCAACACCATCGGTTCAAAAGCGAACGATAAAACAATTGCGTCTCTTGTTATCGACGGCAAAGCCGAGCTTGAGAAGATGCGCGAACAAGTGCAGAACTTTGAATAAACCTAAAACCGAGTTTCGGCATTCGTTCCGCAATTCGGCAGCAGTGCTGTGTGCGGTTTGCACAAGGGCATCAAAAGAAATAAAGAGGGTACAAACACTATGATGAAAAAACGCGGCATGCTGATCGTCATTTCCGGCCCTTCCGGCGTCGGCAAAGGCACTGTTGCAAACAGATTGCTTGAAAAACACGACAACATCTGCTTCTCCGTTTCCGCAACGACCCGCGCAATGCGTGAGGGTGAGGCGGAAGGCGTGAATTATTTTTATAAAACAACCGAGGAATTCGATACAATGATAGAACAGGGAGAATTCCTTGAATACATGCGTGTGTTCGGCAAGAATTACTACGGCACGCCGAGAAGCTACGTTGAATCAAAGCGCAGCGAAGGCATAAGCGTTTTGCTTGATATCGATGTCAAAGGTGCAATGCACGTTAAAAACAATTGCCCCGACGCAATAACGATTTTCATTGCGCCCCCTTCACTGGCGGAGCTGCACAGGCGGCTTGTGGGCAGAGGGACGGAGACTCCCGAAGCGGTTGCCCGAAGGTTTGAAGAGGCAAGAACGGAACTTGAATACATTCCGAAATACGACTATGTTGTTGTGAACGATGAAATTGAGTCGGCCGTTCAAAACATCGAATGCATACTCAATGCCGTCGGATGCACTCCCGAATATAACCGCGAGCTTTTGCCCGCGCTGCTCGGCGAAACTTTCTCCGAGTGACGAACGGTGCTGCGGAGGGCGGGCCGCATGATAATCGTATAATAGTTTTAAATTGAGCGTTAAATTTATTGAATACTTACTGTTGGAGGTAACATAATGAGTCACCAAATGAACCATCCGCCGGTTGTTGAACTGGAAAACATCGCGGGCTGTCGCTATATGCTTGTAACAGCCGTTGCAAAGCGCGCAAGGCAGCTGCTTGTTTCAAAGGAAGAATCATCCGACAAAAAGCCTGTTGCAAAGGCTGTTGACGAACTGTACAACGGCGAGCTCTGCGTCAGGTATCCTGCCGAATACTATCAGACTTCCGAAAAATAATCCGTAACTGCGGAACATTCAAATCAAGCTTTATATGTTATGCGCCGAAAGGCGGGGGTGAACAGCATGTTTGCAAGGGTAATAGTTGATATTTCAAATGCCAATGTAAACAGGCTGTTTACTTATGCCGTTCCGGAAGAAATCAGTCTGTGCGAAGGGCAGCGCGTTATCGTTCCGTTCGGGCGGGGGAACCGACCGATTGAGGGCTTTGTGCTTGAACTTGTCGATGAACCGGGAACGGAGCGTGAGCTTAAATCCATCGTGCGAACGATTGAGCCGTACTCGGCGCTGCTGCCCGATCAGCTCAAGCTTGCGGATTGGATGTGCAAAGCATACCATTGCACAACCGCCGATGCACTTCGGGTCATGATTCCCGCCGCGCTGCGCGGTTCAAAAGTTAAAGAAAAAAAAGTGCGCACTCTGCACATTGCGGACAATCTTGATATTGAAGCAGTGCGTGCTTCAATGCTGAAAAAAGACGGAACGCCGCGTGCGCCGAAGCAGTTTGAAGTTTTTTCCCTGCTTTTATCGGGCAGAGCGGAGCTTTCCGCAAGCGATATAAATGCGTTCGTGCCCGGTGCGGGCGCAGCTGTTGCCGCACTTGTTAAAAAGGGCATTCTTGTTGAACAAGGGCGCGAAACCTATCGAAATCCTTTTGCAAACAGAGATATTCAGTCGACGGAGCCGCTGCCGCTTCTTCCGGCGCAGCAAAACGCACTTGAAAAAATCAAATCCGCCGATGCCGGAAGCTGTCTGCTTCTTCACGGTGTCACGGGGAGCGGAAAGACAGAAGTTTATATGCAGGCAATTGCGAACGTGCTTGAAAACGGCGGCGGCGCAATTGTTCTTGTCCCGGAAATATCACTGACACCGCAGACAACGGACAGATTCAGGAGCAGATTCGGAAACGATGTTGCCGTTCTGCACAGCCATTTGAGCGACGGTGAACGTTTTGACGAATGGCGGCGGATACGCTTCGGCAAGGCAAGGGTCGTTGTCGGCGCAAGGTCGGCAGTGTTTGCGCCGGTGGAAAATCTGCGTATTATCATAATTGATGAAGAACATGAGCCGAGCTATTACTCCGAAATTACTCCAAAGTATTCCGCTGCCGAGGTTGCGCTGCGTCGGGTTAGACTCTGCGGTGCAAAACTTGTCCTCGGCAGTGCGACTCCGTCGCTCACAACATATTATCGTGCAAAGCGGGGCAGGTACATACTGCTTGAGATGCCGAACAGAATAAACGGCGTTCCGATGCCGAAAGTTGATGTTGTTGACATGCGCGAGGAGTTTTTGAGCGGGAACAACAGCATTTTTTCGGGCTTGATGATAAAACGGCTGAAAGAATGCCTTGAAAAGCACGAACAGGCGATTCTGTTCCTCAACAGGCGCGGGTATTCATCCCATGCCGAATGCCGCGCGTGCGGATTTGTGTTCACCTGCCCGAACTGCGACGTTGCATTGACCTATCACAGGTTTGATGAGTCACTCCGCTGCCACTATTGCGGGGCGAATTATAAAATGCCGAAAACCTGTCCGTCCTGCGGCAGGGAGTACATCAAATACACGGGAATCGGAACTCAGCAGGTTGAGGAACAGCTGAAACTTGTGTTTCCGAATGTGCGCTGTTTGAGAATGGATATGGATACAACAAGCGGCAAAACCGCACATCGGGATATACTTGATGCATTCACGCGGCGCGAGGCTGATGTGCTTATCGGCACGCAAATGGTGGCAAAGGGGCTTGATATTCCGAATGTGACGCTTGTCGGCGTCGTGTTTGCTGATTCAACACTTTTCCATTCGGATTTCCGCAGCAGCGAACGTACGTTTCAGCTTTTGACCCAGGTCGCGGGTCGTGCCGGCCGTGCCGATAAAGAGGGGCGCGTTGTGATTCAGACCAATGCGCCGGGACACCGCGCAATACGGCTCTGCACGAAGCATGATTATAAAACATTCTATAATCTCGAAATCGGAGACCGACTGCGGACGCTGTTCCCTCCGTTTGCGGTATTTGTGCGGGCGCAATTCGCCTGTGCCGATGAAAACGCGGCGGCGGATGCGGCGGAAAGGTTTGCAAACGGCGTGACAAAAACCATTTTAACTGCATTAAAACCCGCAAACGCGGAAAATGAGCTTGTTTTCGCACTCGCGGGGGCCGCGCCGATTCGCCGCAGGGAGGGGCTGTTCCGCTATGCGGTTATAATTAAGCTGGTTCGCACCGCAAATACGGCCGCAGCAATCAATGCAATATATGCCTTCAGCGACGGCTGCGCGGATGAATGCTATCGCGGCATTGAAGTCAACCCGCAGGATATGCTTTGACAGAATAACAAACCCGCAGCTGAAAGCGGAAAAAGATACGAACTATGAACGGATTGAATGCATTAAACATGCGGCAGGAGCCGAAGCGCGGCGCAAAACTTGCCGAAAAACTTAAATGTGAAAAGAGCAGCATACACTATCTCAGCATTTTGAGCGGAAATACGCGGGGACTTGTTTGGACGGATGATCCGACGGCACCGCGGCTTGCGGTCGTATACAGTTATCTTTTGGGCGGATTCCAGATAATGGGAACTCCGCTGCAAACGGCGGAGGAATATGCCGCTTTCCGTCTGTTTTTTGAGAACAAAGTATTTCCGTTGGCAAAAGATGAATTCGAACTGAGTGAATTTGCATATTCCGCCGACACGGAAGAGCTTTCGGATATGATGCGCGTTGTTTTTTTCGACAAAGAGCTGTTCGAACAGAAACAGCTTGTTTATCGCACGGCAGAAGAATACAGCGCGGCGGAAATGCCGTTCATTCATGCGGCGGAGGGGCGGCCGATGCGCATTCGGCGTGCCTCGGAAAGCTTCCTGCGTGAGAATGCCGAGTTTGCAGGGGCTTATCTTCCCGAAATTTTGGAAAGCTACAAAAGCTTTGCGGATTTTTTGAAACATGGTTTTGCCTTTTTTGTGCTTGAGGGTGAAAACATCTGCGGAAACATAATTTCAAACGGAGAATACAACGGCTGCTTCATCGTCGGGGCGGATACAAAAGCGGAATATCGACGGCGCGGCATTGCATCGGCGCTGCTGCGCACCGCAATTGAATCTGCACGGGAGCGCGGGAATGAAATAATATGGGAGTGCGCGGAAGAAAACATACCTTCGGTGCGCACTGCCGAAAGCTGCGGAATGCATCGCTGCGGAGAGTTTTTCGTCCGCTGGTTTGAATTCGAACCGAACACTCCGCAAGATTAATCAAATCGTTTCAACAGCTTGCGAAATTGAAATTTCGAAAACGAACATCGGCGCGGTCGTGAGGGCCGCGCTTTTAATATATTTTTAGAAATGAGATTTAATGCTTGACACGGCATAAATCGGTGGTATAATAATAACAGGAATCATTCCTAAGGAGGCGTGAATGACAAGGCAGCGACAGTTGATTTACAACATCATACAACGGGCGGACGATCACCCGACAGCCGAAATGATTTATTCAAGGGCAAAGGCCGAAATGCCGTCCATTGCATTCGGAACTGTCTATCGGAATCTGAAACTCATGGTCGATGCCGGAGAGATCCTTCACATTCCCGTTGCCGGTGAGCCGGACAGATACGACAAGACCATTCGTCCGCATGAACATATGCAGTGTATCGAATGCGGCAGGGTTGCCGACTGTGACCCGGGTGACCTGAAATCATATTTCAGCAGCAAAATCGGCGAAGAAATTGTTTCCTACACACTCAACCTTTTCTATATCTGCAATGAATGCAGACAGAAGCGGAAAAGGGAGAATAATCAAAAACGAGCATAAAATGCTGACCGGCGGCGCGTGCCGCAAAAAATAAAAATCTTTGGAGGATAAAAGTATGAAAAAGTTTGTATGTTCAGTATGCGGTTACGTTCATGAGGGCGATTCCGCTCCCGAAGTATGTCCCGTTTGCGGCGCACCCGCAGAAAAGTTCATTGAGCAGTCTGAAACAATGAGCTGGGCAGCGGAGCATGTTGTCGGCGTTGCACAGGGCGCACCCGAGGATATTATGGCGGATCTGCGTGCAAATTTCGCAGGCGAATGCACCGAAGTCGGTATGTACCTTGCAATGGCAAGGGTTGCACACCGCGAAGGTTATCCCGAAATCGGTCTCTATTGGGAAAAAGCAGCCTATGAAGAGGCTGAGCATGCTGCAAAGTTTGCCGAACTTCTCGGCGAAGTTGTAACTTCCAGCACCAAAAAGAACCTTCAAATGCGTGTCGAAGCCGAAAACGGCGCAACCGCAGGCAAGACCGATCTAGCAAAGCGCGCAAAGGCTCTTAACCTTGATGCAATTCACGACACCGTTCATGAAATGGCGCGTGACGAAGCCCGCCACGGCAAGGCTTTCGCAGGCCTTCTGAACAGGTATTTCAGCGAATAAGAATACGTTCGGTGATAATCCGAACGGCGGATAATCACGATATGCTGATTACATATTCCGCATGACAAAACTCGGCACAGAATAAAGGTATCGCGGCCTCGTTTACGGAAGCCGCGATATTTTTATTTTATTTTAAATCAAAAGGCGAAAAGTAAACAGTGCTGTTTCATTCCGATCTCAGCGCGGCAACGGGATCCTTCTTCGCCGCAATTCGCGAGGGTATGATGCCCGCAATAAGTGTCAAAACCATGCTTATCAGAACCAGTATTATGCCGGCACGCCACGGAAGGACGGCCGTCAGCGTGTCGATGCCTGTGAGCGACCGAACGATAAGGTTCAACGGGATGCACAACAGCATTGATGCAATTATTCCGATCGCACCCGCACAGAAACCGATAATCAGCGTTTCGGCATTGAACACGGATGAAATATCGCGTTTTGATGCGCCGATGGAGCGCAGAATACCGATTTCCTTCGTGCGTTCAAGCACTGAGATATAGGTAATTATGCCTATCATAATTGAGGATACAACCAGAGAGATTGCAACAAACGCGATAAGCCCGTACGAAACGGCGTCGATCATTGTTGTAACTCCGGACATAAGCAGCGCAACATAATCGGTATACTCAATAGCCTTATCCTCGTCCGCATTCCGGTTGTATTCCGCAATGTTGTCAGCGATAGCCTCCTTATCCTCAAATGTTGCAGCATACAAATTAACGGTTTTGGGCGAATCGGGATCAACCGCACCGAGTTTTTCAAGTGCTTCGTCAAGCGTTGTTCCGGAAACCTTTGACGGCATGAATTTATCATAGTATTCCGCAAGCTTGTCAACACTCGTGTCGTTTGCAATTGTTTTATCAAAAATATCCGCAACTGCGGCATATCCGGCCGTGCCGAAGAGATCGTTCGGTGCGGAATGTTCGAAAATAATCTGCATGATTTCGGCTTCGGCTTTGTCGGCATATTTCTTTTTTACGGCAGAAACAAGCTGTTCACGCATCAAAGTCCGAAGCTCCTCGTCCGTATAGTCGGAAAGATATTCCTCCGCAGTGGCAACATCAAACCCGTATGTTGCCGCCGCAAGCTGAACCATTGATTCACGCGTCGGATACATTGCCATATATTCCTCAACAACTGCATCAAGCTCCGCCTGCTCGGGTTCGGCAATGATTTTTTTGTAGATTTCCGTTTTCTGCATGTCCGTAAGGGATGCAAAATAAGCGGTAACTTCTTCCGCCTTTTTGTCTGCCGACAGTTCGTTTTCGGAGTCCAAAGTGAAAGGAAGTCCGGTTAACACATCAAGATTCACGTTTTCCGGGGATTTCTGTTCGCGGACAATTTCACTTTCGTTCGTTTTCTGAATTATATAGTCGGAAAGGGCGGAAGTGTAGCCGAAAACTCCGTTTACTGAAGCAGCCTTGTTATCGTTCGGGCGAATAATACCTGCAAGCCGCAGATCGAGTCCGTTTTTGATAACAAGCTCCATTGCGGCGGCGTCATCGCCGATATATTTCCATGAACCGCCGTTTTCGTCGGTCGAATACGATTTTGAGTAATAATCTGAATTCAATATCAGCTTGAATTTGGTGCCGATAAGCTCTTCAAACTTTGCGGAGCGTGTATCCGTCACGATTTCCTCGCCTTTAAGAACGGAGTTAAAAATCCTTGTGATTTCGGCGGTGTCCATAAGCCCGAGAGCATAGAAAGCAACGTCGGATATTTCGTTGTTTTTATCAATAACAAGCACAATATCGTTGGCACTCTTCGGCCATTCGCCCGCAACAAGCTCATATTGATTCAAAACAAGCTCGGAAACGAGTGCGCCGTCCGCTCCGGAAAGGATTTCGTCCCAAAGATTCATGTTTCCCATGCGGGAGGTCATCATGTTAATCATACTGACGCCCTTGTCGCCTTCGGATGTTTCATCATCGGCAAACAATGCGGAGGTCATATCCGTACTGTGATATTTCCCGTCCGTGCCGACGACATACGCGTTGACGGTAAGCCCGTAGCCGTACCGCACGGAGCTTACATATTCTCGAAGATCGGTCTTTGCGGTTGAAGCATCAAGCTCCGAATCAATATACTTTTTAAACGATGCAAGGTCATTTACTTCGTCTCCGTCCGAAACGGTTGCGTTCAGCATTTTGTAGAGCCGAGGATCGGAGTAAACGGAATCCGCATCACGGTTTTTCAGTGTTTCATCGTCCGTCTTTTCGTTTGCTGCCGTCAGCATACTCATGAAATCGTTCGGTTCGCGTTCGACGGTGATCGGATAGGATGTCAAAGTATCTTTCTGGATTGCATTGACATAGTTCTGAATGCCGGTTGAAAGCGCAAGAATCAATGCAATGCCGATAATGCCTATCGAACCCGCAAAAGATGTCAGAAAAGTCCTGCCCTTTTTCGTTGAAAGGTTGTTTAAACTCAGCGAGAGCGCGGTAAAAAAGGACATGGAAGTCCGTTTTTTCTTTTGTTTTTTATCAAAAGTGCTGCCCGCCCCGCGTTCTTTTTCTTTCGTCAAAGTTCGTTCGTCATTGCTCACGGGGTTTGTATCGCTCGAAATCCGCCCGTCATGAAGCTTCACAATTCGCGTTGCATACTGCTCCGCAAGTTCGGCATTGTGTGTAACCATTATGACAAGGCGGTCTTTCGCGACTTTTTTCAGCAGCTCCATAACTTGGGTTCCGGTTTCGCTGTCAAGTGCACCGGTGGGTTCATCCGCAAGTAAAATATCGGGGTTATTAACAAGCGCACGTGCAATGGCAACGCGCTGCATCTGTCCGCCGGACATTTGGTTCGGCCGCTTATGCTCCTGTCCTTTGAGCCCGACTTGTTCCAACGCTTCACATGCGCGTCTGCGCCGCTCCTGCTTTGATACGCCGGAAAGTGTCAGTGCAAGCTCAACGTTTGAAAGCACGGATTGGTGCGGAATCAAATTGTAACTCTGAAAAACGAACCCGACGGTATGGTTTCTATAAGTATCCCAGTCGCGGCTTGTGTATTGTTTTGTGGAAACACCGTTGATAACAAGGTCGCCGCTGTCATAGCGGTCAAGCCCTCCGATGATGTTGAGCAGAGTTGTTTTGCCCGAACCGCTCGGGCCCAAAACCGCAACAAACTCATTGCTGCGGAATTCAAGGTTCACGCTGCTCAGTGCGTTCTGAACAAGATCGCCGGTTTTATATTGTTTGGAAACTTTTTTTATTTCAAGCACTTTTCGTTGCCTCCGGACAGAAATTTGCGGACCGGATCCCGTCGACCCGCCTGCATACAGTATAACGCAGAATCATTAAAAAAACATTAACTCAAGTTAAAACAATGGAGAATTTCTGCGGCAAAAAAAGGCAGAATTCAGTCATTGCTCATCATGTTCGTTCACCGGAAATGCTTTCGGGGCCGCGCTGCCGTGCCGCAGTCTGTTCCGAATGTGCTGAACGACGGTGGCGATGAATTCGGCATTTGTCGGCTTGCCTTTTGCGGAATCCGTTGTGTTGCCGAAAAGTTCATATTGCATATAGAGATTCCCGCCCTCCCATGCACACTCGATGGAATAACGAATTGCTCTTTCAACCGCGGCCGGAGTGGAGTGATAATACATTGCAACGTATTCATACATGCGTTTGAGATCCGCATCGACTCCGAATATGCGCATACAGACAAGCAGCCGCAGAAATTCCGTGCCGCGATGCTCGTTTTGCAGCCCGAGCGGCAGCAATATGGAATCGGTCACCATTGCATATCGACGCTTCTGTTCGTCCAGCTCGCTGAAAAACGCAGGGTTATTTATTGCCTGTTCAAGTGCTTCAAGATCCGATTTGCCGCGCTTTTTCTCATAGTCAAGACATTTTTCGATTATAGCTGCGGCCGTTTGTTCGACAGGGGCAGAAAACGAAAGCAGTCCGTCAATCTTTTCATTGCGGCTGATTCCGATAAGTGATTTCGTCATCTTAGGTGCACAAACAAAAAAACGTGCATTGCGGCACAGCTTGCTCTGCCGAAGGGTGTTTATCAGCGCGAACGCATCAATATCGGGAAGAGAAACGCTGACAACAAAAACCGAAGGAATCTCATCAAACAGCATTTTCCAAACATCATTGCCGCTGCGAACGGGCGGAAGCATATGCAGTGTGCCTCCCAAAAGCTCGGTAAGCCTGTTTGCGTATTCGCGCTTCTTATTTAAAGGACGTTCCTCGCAAACAACAACCCCGCGAAGTCTGTCAATATCCGACAGGTTACCTGTCTCCATCAATTCCTCAACGGAACGCCTGCCGTTCAGGCAGACTGCCGAAAGCGGATCGTAAGGCGAGGCGTCTTCACTGTCCTCTGGTTCACGGAGACAATCCGTTTCATACAATTCGACAGGTTCCGGTATCTCAATAATTTCACCGTCATCGGCCGTGATCGCGCTTTGCTCAGCCTGCTTTTTTATGTCTTTTGCAGTTTTGCCGCCGGTGTAAACACTGCCGCACACGGTTGCAATGTGTGCAATCGAAGTTTTTTTGCGTCTGCTGCGCGGTTTTTCGGCTGTCAATCCGCCCTCTGTATCCGCTGTTTCGGCAGGTTGTTCCGCATTATCGGTTTTATTCGGTTTATCCATGTTCGGGATTCCTCCTCCGCAGATTACTGCTGTTAGTTTAGCACAGTCGGAATGCGGCGGCAAGTCCGTTTTGCCGCTTTTTTTGCCGCATCCTGTCGCGGAGGGCGAAACGATGTGTTCAAATCCGAATAAATCGGAGCCCTTTGGGATATTATAAATATATTGAGTCGGCGGAGATATTGCATTTGTTCGAATGCCCAAAAAAATTACCGCATAAATACCGAAAAATTTTTTAAAAAAAATGCGCAAAGCCGTTGACAAATGAATATTGTGCGTTATAATGAAGTTGATGATAGCTCATATATCTCAAATTTGGATGTTGCGGGGAGGAAAATAAACATGAAACCGTTCAAAACGCTGTGTGTTGTGCTTCTGGCGGCAATGTTAGTTTTAACAACGGCTGCCTGCGGTTCAAAAGGGAAAACAAACGACAACCTGCAAACAGGCGGCAGTGATTCACAGAAACAGGATAAAAAAACGATTGTCTGTTCCGCAGATTATCCGGAATATACGTCAGTTGATGATCTTTCGGCTCACGCAGAATATGTCGTATACGGAACGGTGCTGTCCGAGCGATATGAATCGATGTCTCTTCGTATTCCGGAAAGCGGCGCAGAATCCGCAGAAGCAGGGCAGGACAACGAGCAGACTGTTGTGACAGTCTATGAGGTTCGCGTGAAGGAAAGCTACTCCGGAGCAGCAAGCAGCGGAGATGTGCTTAAAGTAATGCTTTTGGGAGGAGAAACTGAGGATACCGTTTGCCAATATGAAGACAGTCCCGAAATTGAAATCGGTTCGGAATATGTTTTCTTCCTCAGCGGAAGCCAAATTGTTGAAAACGGGGCTTGGCTTTTGAACAATACACAGGCATTGTATGCAGCCAACGGCGAAACTGTTTCGAAAACGGCAGAACAGGGATTTGCACTGTCTTTCGACCGGCTTGAAGCAATCAAAGCTCAGTGAACATAAAACCCGGCAGTGAGATTAGCTGTAAGGTTTTCCTACACTTGCAGAAAAGGGCAGGCGGCAGAGTGCCGCCCGCTCTTTATTTTCAGCTGCGGAACTTACAGTGCCGCTTATGCGGAAAATTTAAAAATTTGCCGCGTTATGTCCAAAAAATAATTGCTATTGCCGCACTGCAGTGATATAATTTATGCGGCATGGCTGCCTGCAAAGACAAACATGCACAAAACGAAACAGGAGCAAGTACCATGAAAAAGCTTTTCGCTGCACTGCTGGCGTTTCTGATGGTTTTCACCGTTATGCCCGCAGCATTTTCCGCCGCAGCGACGGAAACACCCACAGAGAACGGACAGCAGCCGACGGACAACGCCGGCGTGACGCTGTTCGGTTTTGCCGATTGGAAACTTACAAACGGCGTGGCAGAACCTTCAAAGCCCTATAATTTTATCGGTTTCAATTCCGAAAATCCTTCTGCAGTTCAGTCAAAACTGAACCTTGGCAGCAAGCTTTCCTTTGCAGCCGAGATTATCGGAACAACGATTTATGCTTTTGCACACACCTACACCGATGATGCAGATGTTACCACTGCCGATGATCTTTACACCATCGACACCAATGCATCAACGTGGAGCGCGACAAAAGTCGGCGGCAACCACATGGATTACAGCGTTGTTGACCTGACTTACGCAGCCGATACCGACACCCTCTATGCAATGGTGCAGGAGGATGAAACGGCGGATCAGCTCATCATGACCGTAAATCGCAGCACCGGCGCACTGACCGAAGTTGCAAACCTTTCCGAACTTGAAGTTGCCTGCATCAACAAGTTTGCATATATCGGCGGCGGACAGTTCTACACCACTGCACATAACGGCGGACACGGCCTCATCATCAACACAAGCGGCAGCATCGTTCGCGAACTCGGACAGAGCGTATTCCCCGGCGTCGAACAGCTCACCGCCGTGACGTATTATCCGCAGGGCAATTGCCTTTTCGGTGTTGCTTTCCGCAACATTCCCGCAGGCAATTTCGGCATCCTGCTCAGAATCGATCCCCAAACGGGTGAATCCGAAGAAATCGGCGCAATCGGCGGCGGGTTCGGATATTCGCTCACGAGCATTTTCCCGGTGCCCAATGTTCAGATAAGCCTTCCCGAAGTGCCTGATACGGAG
>OGQP01001543.1_pt1 | contig 13566 bp, 25 predicted proteins | sample 1553251 | NCBI WGS metagenome assembly OGQP01 (sample SAMEA2580016, study PRJEB22360) | human gut metagenome | biome: human gut; feature: human-associated habitat; material: faeces | place: Denmark | collected 2008/2010 | reverse complement strand
TCTACCCGAAGTATTTTAAGGGCCAAATCCGGATTCTGAACCCGGGGATCGTATGCTATGAAATCACACCATTTTCGACTTGTTACGATCAGGTTCCCCTGAATCTGGGTGTAATACTTCCGGTTCAGTTTCTTCAAATCCTCCTGCGTTTCCAATAGGAGGTACTCTACATAATTTTTCCCGCTGTAAGGACACTTGATCTCAATGATTCCATCTTCACCTACCAATCCATCCGGGGAGCCGCCGAAATATTCGTTATAGCGTATGAAGCCGCACAAATCGACTTTATTACCCGTTCTGGCTTCATACTGCATTCGGGCCTCGTCTTCATACTGCTGTCCCCATTTGACCTCTTTGTTGTTGAGTTCCTTGTAATCGAGGATTGTCCCGTTGGTGATCTGCTCGGATATTTTGTCGTACACGTAATCCTTACTCGATTCGGAAAGTTTGCCGGCTTTCTTGTCGGCTTTTCTTTTTGGCTCGGAGAGGAGATCGTCCAGCTCCGAGCTCGTAAACATTTCCAATCTGCCCGAATACCATTCAGGAGTTCTCTGTAGCTGTTCCATGCTCTTTGGCTATATCTTTCAAACCGAAAGCGTTGTTTTCGATCTGCTGCTCGGCAAAGCTCTTTTCCTCCGGTTCGTCTTTTCTTCCCAGGGACTTGCTGAGTAATTCGTCGTACTTGGCTTTGTCGATCTGACCCTTTAAAAGCGCGTCTTTGGCCTCTTGCTCGGTGGAAATCTCTTTCACATCCGGAACCTCTACAACATTGGGATTATCCATGTAGTCGGCCCCGTTTACCCGGATTACGGCCTGATCGCTAATGACAGCGGATTGCATCTCTACCGACATCGGGGCGTATTTCGACAGTAAAAGTTTTAGGACGGTCTTTTTGGCCATCGCATCAAAATCCGTAGCCCATTTACTGTTATTCCTGATATACTCTTTTGATGAAGAATAAGTTTGTGAGTACTTTTTTGCGTGAGCATCAATCTGCTCGACGCTGCTGTAAGACATTTTTTCAAATCCGTTTGTCAATCGGAAGTAAGCCACATAGCCGATAGTCGGAAGCTGATCCCGGTCAGGAAGTTTTTTAAACTTGATTTCTCCGGTTACAAGGTCTTCATCCAGATATTCGCCTTCCTTGACTTCTGCAACGTTAATAGTCTGAAATTGACCGGAACGGATGGCTAATTGAACAAAACCCTTATATCCAATCTGAAATTGAGCTTCTGTCTTGTTTTCACGGTTGTTCCTGTAAGGGATGACATAGGCAAAACCGAGGTTTGGATCTAAGGGAAGATCGAGCGCTGTGGCCTTAATGCCTGCATACATGACGCTCATCGGGTCGCACTCCTGTAAATTCTTGTTGTTTGCCACAAGAGCAGTTAAGTTATTTACAAAGCTGCTCCGCTTCTCTCCGAGCACCTGACTCAGATAATTCTGTGTCCGTGGGTCGGTAATCTTTTGATTGAAGGTTTGGAAATTGCTCATAACGTTATATTTTTTGAGGTTTGAGGGAGATTAGGGTCTCCTTTGTGGACAGGGCCGGTTCTGCCCCGACGACAGCTTTGAATCTTACCCGCGAGAAAGGGTATCTGTCGGCTTCGTTTGTGTTGGCCCTGTCTTGCTGTACATCTCAAGGGCGCACTCCCCGCATCATTGCCTGCCACTTATCCGGGCGTCCCCGGTGGCTGCCTGTCCAGTGTCGGTCTTTCCCGACAGTCCGTATTTTATTTGGTATTTATCCTATTTTTTATAGCTACCTTAATCTTTTCTGAGATAGGGAGATTGCGCACTTCCTGATTGCACTTTTGATGGGCCAAAACCATGTTGGAAAGATCGTTTTTACCTCCACAACTCAGGGCGATCAGGTGCTCAACAGTAATATCGTCCCCCATCTCATTTCCACAATAGAAGCAACAGGTACCATCGCGTTCAATCAACCGTACTTTCTCTTTCTTATAGCCCGGGTACCGACCTGTTTTTATTGGCGCTCCATTCCACTTTCCGCCTGCCCGGAATGCCCTAATCGCTTCATCCGTGAACCTGCCATTTGTTCGTCCAGTGTTATACAGCACCCCTGTTTCCTTGCCTTTAAACCGGAGAATTTCATATTGGTTTGTCGGAGGCAATATTTCGCATCCCCTCTGAGCCAGCCAGATTTTGAACTTTTCAACGTCCATATTGATTTACTTTTGTTGCGGACAGGGCAGGATTCGAACCTGCAATGAGTGCTTACGGTAAGCGTCTTTTACACACTCATTAATGCTGCTCGCCTTGTTCGGCATACTTACCACATGTATTAGCGTCTACCAATTCCGCCACCTGTCCAGTTGCCCGTCTTTCCGGGCTGTCAATATGCTTGTTGATTCCAAAATATTTCCCGAAAACCTGGCTTCTGACCATCTTTAGTGTAGAAATACCTCTTGTAGCGACCGATAATTTTGCCGTTCTCATCAAACAGAATAACCCATTCATCGCCTATTGGGAGCCCGTCATGACGGAGCCTTGAGATAATCTTCCGTGCATCTACAGTACCGCCTACCTTGTTCATCTCGGCGGTTGTCATAATCCTGCCTTGCAGTAAAGCCGCTTTGATCTTCTTTTGGGGTTCCGCTAAATAGTCCATAATATTGAGTGTTTTGATTTGTCCTTTAAAACCTCCGCGGGCCTCACGGATGGCGGAGGGGTGAGCATTGTGCATTATTTGCACACTCGTCTAACCAAATACTAACCATAATGAACCTAAAACATCATGCAGCTATGCTTGTCATGTAATATTCAATGTCCCGTGCATCGGGGATCGGTATGCTGTATTCGTGATCGATATCGTTTGCATACGCATAATAGGGACTGAGAACTGGATCGCCGGCACCGTTCAACCATGCGTCGATGCAAACCGTTTTAATGTACCGCCCGGCATCTACCGAAAACTCATACGGAAACTTGTTTTCACCTGCGAGCTTGTCCATAACCTGAGTGGCGATATACTCCAACTCGCTTTCCGTGAACTGTAGATCGAGAAACTTTGTCGGTGTCATGGCTACTCAGTCTTTAAGTATTTCTTGATACCTGCTTCACCCCGCTTAGTCGTTGCGATCAGAACCACTGCCAGCACCAGCCCCCAGAAATTGATCCGGAAATCTTGCGCTGCGGGATTGTCGTTGACGATCATCAACCCGGCAACTACTGCCAGAAAAAACCGAATCACTTTCATAAGACTTTGGATTTTTCAGGGTTAGACGATTTATCACCCTGCCAGCACTCAATCAGACAGAAAACAACACGGAAGAACGGAGCAATAGATTCATACTGCTCGTGAGTAAGGTTGGAAAGGGTGTTGGCTATTTCCTCATTCGATAGTTTGAGGATAGATTCAACGCGTTTACGGGCGTTAGCCGTAGCATCGGGCACACCTGGTGCACCTGCGCTAACTTTTTCACTTCTTGGCATTTGTGTACAAAAGTTAGTTGCGTATATATACAAGAAGGACGAGCCCCCTTTTTCTGCCAAGAAGTGATCAGCCCGAAGACTGAGTACACAGGAGCCCGCCCTATTATCAGCGGTGTAAAATATGTAGTTCGTGATCTGCTGACCACTTCTTGGCAATACAATATTAGTAAAGTTTTCTGACTTTACCAAATCTGCACGCAAAATATTTTCACAACCGCTCATTTATTCTGTTTTTTATATATTTGTTTTTCTGCTCATCAAATTGAAGCTATGGATTACGGAACAACTATCACTGCTTTGTCAACGTTAGTAATGCTGTTAATAGGTTGGCAGATATACACTTTCATCCAATGGGAGAAAGAGGTTGACCGCAAACTCGAAAAGCGGATGAAACTCTTTATGGATAACTACCGCAAGGATCAAATGCAGGTTGAAAAAAATCATACTTCCAAGAATCGTCTTTTGTTTATTAATTTATTGGGGTTGATGTATCTGAAATTCTACGAATCTCGCGATAGTCTATTCACAATGCTATCCATAGTTTATTTTGCTAATGATATTATTGATAATAAGGACCGTGAGAGCGTAAAGCAGATACAAAACATGTTACAAAGTATTGTTGATCATCTACCTGAATTTCTACCTTTCAATAATGCCGAAATAATCGAGCGATTAGAAACATCCATAAAAAGTCTTTGTCAGCTTGACGATTCGGGTTTTCAGTGTCTTGATTTAGTTCGTCAAATAAAGGAGCGAAGTCAGCAATAATCTGAAAAGTGTCAGTTATTTGCTTTTTATAGTAGGTTTCGAGTTGATCAATATTCTCACAATCTCTGTTCATCTCTTTTCATTATTGGAGGGTGGGTGGGATTCGATACCCACAACTGCTGTCTAACTGCTCGGACTTACGGATTTATCCTGCCCTACATCTGCTGCCGTACTACTTGTACTACCACCCTTTTTGCACCCCTTAGCGGACTCGAACCGCTACCTGCTCACACGCGCACAAAAACATCTTCAGTCAAGCAATAACCAGTTATGCGTGTTCGCCGTCTCTCTCCCGTTAGACTAAAGGGGTGGAATCATCATCCATTAAAAGTATCGGTGGGCATCCATGCAATACTCTTTACTACTCTTGTAAATCAGAATGCCGAATAGGTAGATTTTGCGTATTTGGCATTCTCCTTTATAGGTAATTGTCTCTCGTATCATAACTTTATAATTTTTCAAGAAATCATTGGTTAGTTATTATTTCAATTATTACCCAGAGGCAAAACATGACGATAGAAAGGGTTGCTACCAGTGCCAATGCCATAAGATTGGATTCGGTGTTGTCGCTCATGGCTCTATAAGTTTTCAAGAAACTCTTTGATCGCCTCTCTATCCTCATCGCTGACTTCGTCAGAAAGAGCCAGCCGGGAAAGGTTTGCCCTCAGTGGATTCAAAGCTGAATCCGGAGCGGGGCCGGGTGTGATGATAAATTCGTCGTTCATGATTTCTTTGTTTTAGGTTTTCTCTGTTTCGGCTTTATTTCATTAATGGCTGCAAGCATTTCGATTTCAGACCGGACAATCAGGCGGCGGCTCGTTCTATGCTCGCCAGGTTTCAATGATTGGAGTAAACCGTCATCAATCCACTTCTCTACGTTCCTTCGTCCATATTTATCACAAGCCTCATTCATAGTCATGTAATAGGGCAATTCTCCACAATCCTCCATGCGCTGACGATACCCAGCCTTATAAGCTGCTGTGATTTGCTTGGTTATAAAGGGTGTTAGAATCTCAGACATAACCCACTATGAAATTGTTATACTTGTAATATTGAATATCGATGCTTCCTCTCGTCCTCTGCCTCGGCGGCAAATCGTTTCGATCTACCTATCACGGTTTCGGAGTTCTCATAGCTTATCCCGATATTTGATCGTGAACTCAGAGAGCGAATGCACCTCGGCTTTTCGAAAAGCATCTCGCTTAGTTGTGCGCACTGTCTCGGGCGATATATAAAGCGCGTCCCCGATCTCTTCCTCGTTCATGCCCTCCATGTAGAGCTTCATTACCTCTTTTTGTCGATCGGTAAGACGTGTATCGAACTGAGGGTTACAGATCACGCGGGCATACTTACATTCTCTCTTGATGGGGCAACTTACTTCCTCGAAAGTGAAACGCCCCATTCCATCGATGTCCTGTTTATTGTCCAACCGCCCGAAATTGCACCGGATGAACCTATGGCATACCAAAAACCGATAGTAATTCACGTTCGGTTGACTCTTGCGATAAATCTCTGACAGGGCTTTGAATGCCTTTGGATATTCAGCCTCGATACGGATAAATAAAGCACCTGTCAGCGCCTTGTCTTCGGGTTGATAGGTGTGAACCCCTTTGGCATCACGCACCATCACCCCACCCTCTGGATCGTTGAAAAATTCTATATTACGAAGCGTTTGCATTTAATTATTCAATATCGATTCAACCATTCGAATTCTGTTCCCACCCAATATTTACCGCTCGCACACTTGTATGCTTGATAAAACCGGGCATCAGTACCTAGCGTTGCGATATATTGCTCTGCTGCGCAACGTGTTTTAAAAAATCTTTGAATGCGTTTCATATCTAATCAACTACTCGTAAAATTCCGCAGGGAAAAGGTTATCGGCGGTATAACTGCCATCGCCCGAGTGACGGCGAATGACTTTTGCAGCCTCACATTTTTGTTTATCGCTCGGTTGCTGATGTCCGTACCGGAAGCGATATATCTGCTGATCCGACCCTACATCCATCGCTTTTTTTAAATCAGCAATTAATCGACGCCTAGCCCTATAGCTATGTACCGACATAATGTACTCTTGGAAGGGTAAAACAGATGATTTTTCTGTCTTTAGAGTTGATTTTTTGATATTTAATTCTAAATTTGTCATACCATTTGAATAACAACAATGCAAATATACAATAAAATTAATTGTAACAACAAAGAATTACAAATATTTTTATTGTATAAATAAATTTTATAACCTTATGACCGACTATAAATATATTGGTGAGCGATTAAAAGAGTATTTCGGCAACATAGGGTTAACCCAATCTGAAATAGCTGCCAAATTAGGAGTTTCACAACAAGCTGTCGGTGCATACCTAAATGGTCAACCTTTTGGAAAGAAAGTCGCCCAGAAATGGAGTGACCTTTTCAAAATACAATATAATTGGTTGTTGACAGGCGAAGGGGCTATGCTGAAAGAAAGCGTTCCAATACCCGAAGAAACCATAAACCTAAATATTACAGCTATGGACTTACGAAGTTTGTTATCAGCCATTGAACAACATGGAGATATTCTCCGTATGAATCAAGAAGAGCTAAAAAAGCAAGGAGAGCGTTTAGATCGTATTCTAGATATTGTTACTCCCTTTAAGCAAAGCAAAGTCGGTTAGGACACATGCCTAAGAAAGTTATTACTAAATATCGGAAAATCGATCCGAAGATGCAAGAACAATTGCAATTTAAATTTGAAGAAATAACTAGGGGGTATAAATTGTTTTAGCTTGGATGATATACGAAAATCTACTGGGGAGAACTTGAAAGCTCGGATAAGTTTAATGAGCTAAAAAACTTTTTAAAATAATTTATTATGAGGAAAATTTTACTATTAACTTTTGTAGCCACTGCACTTGCATTTTCAGGATGCTCAAAAGATAACAATGGTGATGATATACAACAAACATTTTTTGTTCATTTATACAAAACTTACCTATGGAATGGGGTTTATGATCAGGAAGAATTAATTGATAATGGTTTTGTGTATTTATTTGATGCAAATGGAAAAACTGTGGACGATGAAAAAAGCAAAATAACCGTTGTGAAAAATGGAGAAATTACATATTCAGATGGCTCCACCTCTAAACCAGTTCAAGTAACCAAGTTCTCCCCTGGAATATTTACATTTGAAAACATTCAGAACGGAAATTACCTTATATGGGCAACGTACAATCCTATGGGAGGAGCTAGATTTTATTCTTCATACAAATCCATAGTTGTGAATTCTGACATAAGTCACACAACTGAAAAAAAAGTATTTAAGACTAAATTTGAAGATTCTGGAATTTACATTATACAGTCATGGTAGCTTTGGCGGACGTATTTGGATTTGTATAAAAGAAGGATTCAAAGCGCCTTCTCTTTGCCTGCCCGCCTGTTGGCCAATAAACAGAACTTACAAAAAGCCGAGGATTATTATTCCCCGGCTTATTTTTTTTTAGCATTACTTGCTACTCTCATCCTTGTTGCCGAAAGTCTTGAAGCCTATTGACTGGCGTTCTGTATTCGCTTTTGGAATTTTCACCGACAAAGCCGCAATCGCATCATATATCGTATCTATCTCATGCCGCATATCCTCCGATAGGTCGCTGACCGCCTCGGCGTTCTCCTTCCCCGTTTGTTCCAGTAGGGCTAGTCGTGCTCGAATTTCGGACAGTTCAGCCGTTACTGTCGTTGTGGTCATGATGTAGTTCCGCATCGCTACAAACGCTCGCATAATGGCGATATTAGCGTTTATGGCAACATCGCTATTCAACAATCCGGATAACATTGCAACCCCTTGTTCCGTAAAGGCATACGGCATTTTACGAACACCACCCCAACTTGATGTAACAATTTGTGATTTCAAGTTTGCAAACTCTTGATTTGTAAGCTGAAACATAAAGTCGGGCGGGAAGCGTTTGTTATTACGTTTTACTGCCTGATTTAGTGCGCTGGTAGTCACTTGATAAAGTTCGGCCAAATCCCTATCCAGCATTACCCGCTGACCTCGGATTTCATAGATTTTGCTTTGTATTGTTGTCAGCTCCATTTTTCAAAGATCATACTCACAACACTGCAACCGCTTTGCGTATCCGATCCAGCACCGTCGAAAGACCGGTATCACGACGGGCGGTTAATGTGTTATAACGGGTCTGCATATTGATAAACAGATCGGCATCAATACCGAGGGCGGCTTCAACACGCAGTGAGAAATCCACCGACATAGGACGTTTACCGTTCAGTATTTCGTTAAGGGCAGTATATGGCACGTTTACCAGTTCTGCAAAATGCCTCTGGGATATTGCCAATATCTGTAATTCATCTTTCAGCAACTCGCCCGGATGTGACGGTTCAAAGGGTGTAAGATTATTTGCTATCATGCGGGGCATAAATCCGTTTTGTCGTTTCCATATCACTATTGCTTGTAATGATTACTAAATAGGTCTCAGCTCTGCGGTCAATCCCATTGCTGCGACAATACGGGACATGGTGGCAATGGACGGAACGGTCGGCCCTCTTTCAACGCAGGAAATATAGCTTTTATCCGCACCGTACCGCATTTCGGGCAGGTTATTGTGTTATTGGCCATGTGGAAAATTTATTTCTTCTTTCCGATTTTAAGTCGTTTAAGGTCTTTGTCAAGTTCTTTAATGCTTTCAAGTTGACGAATCCTACGTTGTTCTTCTTTATATGCATTATACTCTTCAGTAACTTTTTTGTCTGCAAGTTCTTTGGATATACGTCCGGAGTGTTCCAAAATATTGCGGTTATTCATAGTAAGGATCAATTTTAACTTATCTATCCAGTCTCGCATACTCATTTTATTGTGTGCTAATGCTTGAGACTCGGCAAATGCGAGATATTGCTCCACTATGAGTTTAAGAGCCTGCAATTCTTCTTTATCAAGATAGTTTTTCCCTACGGTTATGTCTGATTTTCTGACAACACCCGCTTTGGAGGTGGATGTAAGCCCCATCATCGGCAATGTATGGTTAGCTCTGTAGTAACGAAGTTCGGCTGCTGTCTTCCCGCTTACAGCCCAAAGAAGTTTATTTTGTATCTCAGCAAAAAAATCGAGTGTTATTTGTGCTTCGGGATCATAATCCCAACTTGTTTTGTATATCTCTTTGATTTGTTGATAAAAGACCCTCTCCTCGGTGCGTATTTCCCGTATGCGCTCAAGGAGTTCCCGGAAATAGTTCATAGAGGACCCGGACTTAAACCTCTCATCATTGAGGGCAAATCCTTTAATAATATAGTCTCGCAGTCTTTGCGTTGCCCAAATTCGGAATTGCGTGCCTTGAGGAGATTTAACACGGTATCCCACCGAAATCACAACATCCAGATTATAATACTTTACAGGTTTATCGGAATTTGCAATGTGCAAAAAATGCACATTGCTTTCCTCTGTAAGCTCTTCCTCTTGAAAAACATTACTTATGTGCTTGGTGATAACAGTCCTATCTCTTTGAAATAACTCGCTCATTTGGGCTTGTGTAAGCCAAACTGTTTCCTCGGAGAAGAGAACATCGAGTTTGATAGCACCATCTTCAGATTTGTATATTACTATTTCATCAGTAGTATTTGTCATAATTACTCTCCTTTCTCTACTTTGATAGGTTTCCCACAATATGGGCAGGTGATGGTGTTCGCCGGTTGGGAAGCAAATAATTCTGCCGGGGAAACATTTAAGGCTTCGGCTAACTTTTCGAGCGTATCAAATGACGGTTTTTGCTTGCCGGTGGATATACCGCTAATTGATGGCTGAGATATACCTATTTTTTCAGCTAATTGATTCAATGTCATGCCCTTCTCCCTGCACAACTCTTTAATTCTTAATTGTATCATATTGTATAAAGCGGTGATTTGTTTTTGCAAATGTAGCCAATAATAAAGTAACAGCGAATAAAATGAATAAAAAAAATATGTATTGGCTTGTATTTTCTTGCTAAAATATTTGGCAAATACAAAACAGCGCCTTATATTTGCATTAAGGAAACAAGATAACACCTAATAAAACATAGTACCATGATCACCTACGAGCTTAAAGACTACTTAAAGATCGCCGCACTGGTTAACGAAAATGCTTCTGACGAGAGCTCGATCTACGAAGTCGAATATACGACGGGTGGGTACACTCTAATAATAGAGGTTAAGCATAAAATCGAATATCGTGATGAGATAGGCGGTTCTTACGAAGATTATGACTTCGAGAGGCTAATGGTGGTCGATAATGAAGAATTTGACGTAGAGGTGTGCGGCTGCTTCGACAACGATGGCGACAAGGTGACCTGCGACTTTGATATTTACAAGATGTCAAACATATTAAATTAAACTATACGACTATGAACGAATTTGCATTTAAAGTGATTGACGCAATCAATCGTGAGGGTTTAGACAACGGGGCATGGGGGCTCGTGAAAGATGTAAACGATACGGTAAGCCATTTCGGCACCAAAGAAGAAATCGAGCTGAAAGGCCAGTGGGCATACGTCTATGCCGAGAAAGACGATATAATGTCGCTGCAACTCGAAAAAATCGAGCCTACGAGGGTTCTGCACGTTGAAGATTGCGACCTACTTCTATATCATCTCGATTAGCCGTTCGGGCGGCTCAAAACAGACCTTAGGCCCGAAGCGTGGCGGCACTTGCCGCCGGTGGTAAATAGAAACAAACCTATTACAAAGAATTATGAATACAGAAGCACAGATGAACATAGAGTATATTTTTGGCAAAAACAGGTACAACCACCCGATAATGTACACACGTAAAATAGGTACAATAAAATACACTTGTGGTTACCCGTATAGCCTGCATGGCTGGACAGAACTTGAGCGCGGCAAAACAATCGGCGGCCCCTGTCTGATTAAGTTTTATAACGCCCTTAGGGCAAAATATGCTGATGAATTGATTGAGAATAACGTAAAATAAGCGACCATGAAAACACGCAAAACCACCCCGAAAGTATCGAAAGTCCGAGCAATCGAACTCGCCATGAACCTGAACGGCGTATCACGTGAGATCGCCGAGAAGTACACCGACAGCGAGCTGAAAGAGTGCTTGCGGCTGCTCAAACTCAAAGCAAACTTTTAATTTTTCAAAAAAACACTTTTTTGTTTGGCGATTAAAAAATAGTTCTTATATTTGTAATGCTAACACATATTTGAGGGTGCAATCGCGCACCAATTTAGGTGCTTTTTTTTGTGCCTATTATTATACAGCGGTATTTCACCCCGTGCTATTATTATAATGATAATAGCGCTCACCCTCAAAAGTGTGTTAGCAGCGGGTTAGAGAAATGCCGCTGTTTTCATTTCTCACTAAATGCTAACACACTATGTCAAACACAACATTTCAGGCCATACTCTTGGCCCAAGCTGCGAATATTGCAGCTCAGATGAACGATAACATTCAAGTTATCGAAAAGACGAAGCAATCTTTGTATTCTCTATTGTCTAAAGTCCCGGCAGAATATCGCCCAGACATGAGCGATGTTATTGCAGGTGCAGATCAGACAGTCATAGAGGCTCGTCAGCGTCTCAATAGGTATCACTCTATAATTGCCTAAGCCATGAGAACGACAGATTTACGCGAGATCATGCGTCTTGCTTGGCAATTAGTAAAAAAGAACGGGTTTGCAATGGCCGAAGCCCTCAAAACCGCATGGCTCAATTTCAAGCTCAAAACCAAGATGCGGGGCGGTATAGTGAAATTCTACTATCAAAAGGTGTCGGGCGAAATACGCGAAGCCTATGGCACATTGCGAGCAGATTTGCTGCCTGAGACGAAAGGCACAGATCGTAAACCGAACCCGACGGTTCAAGTCTATTTCGACACCGAACGTGAAGAATACCGCTGTTTCAAAGTTGCTAACCTCGTAAAAATCGCCTGACCTATGAATACGCAAGTTTTTCAGTACAACGATAACCCCGTTACCTTTCGATTGGGCAACGGCGACGTAATGGTGAACGCTACCGAAATGGCAAAACCGTTTGGTAAGCGACCAGCAAAGTGGCTTGAATTGCCTACAACATCACAATTCATTGATGCTCTTATAGCTATCCGAAAATCGGATAGGTCAAAGTTGGTGAAAAATGTAAATGGGGTTGGCACCTGGTTTCACGAAGACGTTGCTTTAGAATTTGCACGTTGGTTGTCCCCGGCGTTCGCTATTTGGGCAAACGATCGCATTAAAGACTTGCTACGCACGGGTGCGGCGAGTATGCCGGGCCGGTTGTTGCCGGGGCCGTCGGTGAGCGACAAGATACGCGCTGCGAAATTCATCGCTTCGTTCTTGCAGTTGAACGACAGTAGCAAGTTATTGCTTGCAAAGAGTATTGCCGAGCCTCTCGGCCTGCCGACACCCGATTACACACCGAGCAAAGGTATTATACGTTCGTGCGCTGAATTGCTCAAAACGCATAATGTAGGCATAAGCCCTCAGCAATTCAATCAAAAGATGATCGAGCGGGGTTTTATGGTAGAACTTACGCGCCCGTCATTGAATGGCAAGGCGAAAAGATTCAAGTCTATAACTGGCGGCGGTCTTGAATATGGCGAAAACCAAGTAAATCCGAATAATCCCAAGAGTACGCAACCGCTTTACTATGCAAACAAATTCACGGCTCTATTAAATGTTTTGGGCTATGAAAACTGATTTTACAGCAGCCGACGTTATCGAACGGTTAATGAGCGACGAAGCTTTCAGGCAAGAATTAGCGTCTTTAATAGCTGAACTGGCAATTATTTTCAGTCCCATTCTTGCTCAAAAAGCAGAATAAAAGTAATTTTAACCAATAACTTACTAATTTTTTGGGGGTAAGATTTGTAAAATGTCCCGAGTGTGTCCACATTTGCCATACAACATGCGGGGTGGTGTAGAGGCAGCACGGCGGGTTAGTGTCCCTGCAGATCGCAAGTTCGAATCTTGCCCCCGCTACTAAAACACACATCAGATGAAGATTTTAACTCTTATCATCAAGAAGAAGTGGTTCGACGCAATTTTATCAGGTGAAAAGACGGTCGAGACGCGTGAGGTGCGCCCAACCAATACGAAATACATTTCGTACCGAGACAACAGTACGGGCAAAGTCTACAAGAAAGACAGCGATGTACCCGAATCGGCATGGGACAGCGACAAAGGCGTCGATACGGTTATCAACCACTACGACGCTATTCAGTTCTGGGTGGGTTACGAGACAAACCGTCCCGGCGCACTCGTCGAAGTCAAAGGTGCTGAGTTGATTGACGTATGCGATGAAGAGACAAAAGAGCCGATTGTGTACGAGCACAACGGCAACGAATACACCATGACCGAGATCG
>OGQP01001537.1_pt1 | contig 13585 bp, 8 predicted proteins | sample 1553251 | NCBI WGS metagenome assembly OGQP01 (sample SAMEA2580016, study PRJEB22360) | human gut metagenome | biome: human gut; feature: human-associated habitat; material: faeces | place: Denmark | collected 2008/2010 | reverse complement strand
GTAATCCCCAGGGTGCACTACCCGAGTAAGATGGTGGAGGGAGCCGCTATCGGAGTAGGATGTGCTTTCGTGAACGTGTATGTGAACCGATGGCTGAATAAGGTGCTGTTCGGGAGACAGATAAAGTGATGGTTGGAAAATTATTCCACACCTAAAAGAAGACACAGCAGAAGTTTTTCAGACAACTGCAGGAGTGCAACTATGCGCCCCTGCAGTTAATATAAAGTCTTGACTATCGCTTTTTCAACAGCAGCCCCTCAAAGTCCGGTTGCTCCAACAGTTCCAGCGCTTTCCTGATACTTTCATTCGCGTCATTAATGACGTGATAATATTCATTCATATCCCATAAATCACGGGCTATCAATGCTTTCATCTGCAACCTCAGCAGAGGCAGGGCCTTTTGATACTCTTCTTCATTATATTCCACTCCCATCTCCTTGCCGGTAGCAACCAGTTGTGCCAACATATCCGGAGTCACTTCAAAACGTTTGTAGAACTCATTGAAAGTCTTGTATTTGCCCAGCCACTCTTTACGATGGGCATCAATAAAATGGAAATGAGCTTTCATCAATGCTCCTTTATCACGCAACTGACGATGGTATTTAGTATAGAGAGTCGTATCAATCGGCACAAAATAATCGGGCATGATCCCTCCGCCACCATATACCGTACGGGCCAACCTATGAGTCTTGAACTTCAGTGAATCCGGAAAGTGGATGCTGTCTTCACTCATCATTTCTCCTTTATTATAACGGTCTATCAGGTCTTCATTATACTTTTCAATGCTCTCGTAAGGTTTCTGGATACAACGTCCGGCAGGCGTATAATAGCGGGCCACCGTCAGACGGATCATCGAACCGTCCGGCAAATCAATGGGACGCTGCACCAAGCCTTTACCAAAACTGCGCCGGCCCACAACAACTCCTCTGTCCCAATCCTGAACAGCTCCGGTCACAATCTCACTGGCAGAAGCCGAAAATTCATCAACCAATACCATCAGACGACCGTTCTGAAACTCGCCCGTACCTTTGGCAAAAAACTCGCTACGAGGATTGCGACGGCCCTCCGTATAGACAATCAGTTCCTTTTTACCCAAAAATTCATTGGCAATATCGATAGCAGCATTCAAATACCCCCCGCCATTGCCCTGCAAATCAAGAATCAAGTCTTTCATTCCTTTCTTCTGCAACCCGGTCAGCGCTTTCTTGAACTCCTCATGGGTAGTGGCGGCAAAACGGTTGATACGAATATAACCGATCTTATCTTTAATCATATAGGAAGCATCCAGGCTGTAAACAGGTATTTTATCCCTTTTCACCGTAAAGGGGAGCAGTTCCTTCACCCCTCGGCGAAGTATTTTCAAATTCACTTTTGAATCTTTAGGACCACGGAGACGACGCATAATATCCTCGGTACTCATCTTTACACCGGCTATCAGCGTATCTTCCACCATGACGATACGATCACCGGCCAGAATACCGACTTTTTCGGACGGTCCGCCCGATACAGGCTGTATCACCAGCAAAGTGTCCTCCGCCATATTAAACTGTATACCGATACCTTCGAAGTTTCCCTGCAACGGCTCGTTCATTCTCTTCACTTCCTCCGGATCAGAATAGGTAGAATGAGGATCAAGCTGCTCCAGCATTTTTACGATAGCTTCTTCCACCAGCTTTCCCTCATTGACTTCGTCTACATAAAGATTGGCAATGGCAAATTCCGCCAGTTGCAACTTACGTGCCGGAGAATTCAGAAATTTACTCTCCTGAGCCTGTGCGGCTACGATAGAAAAAAAGCAGGCAATCAAGCCTGCAAAATAGATAGTATATTTCATGGTCAGTCTATTTTCATTCCTTCAGGCAAGAATGGCGTCACATCTTTGCCAAACTGCAACAATTCTCTTACAATCGTAGAGCTGATAGAGGTTAGTTCCGGCTCCGTAAACAACAGAATCGTTTCTATTCCGGCCAGTTTCCGGTTGATATCGGCTATAGTTTCCTCATATTCAAAATCGTGTACGGTACGGATACCACGAACAATGAACTGCGCCTCCTTAGCTCGGGCAAAGTCAATGGTCAGACAATCATAAGCATCGACCTTTACCCGGGGATCATCCGCAAAAAGTTTCTCGATCATCTCCACTCGTTTCTCTGTAGGAAACCAAGTTTTCTTATTCTCATTGATACCGATGCCGATCACCACTTCGTCCATAAAAGTCAACGCTCTCTTCACGACCGAATAATGACCGATGGTAAAAGGATCAAAGGTTCCCGGAAATATCGCTCTTCTCATATTTTTTAGTGATTCACTCACGCAATATCTTCTTCTACAACAAGGTTATCTATAATAAAATTCTGACGTTCCATCGTGTTCTTACCCATGTAGAACTCCAGTAATTCCTTTACCAGATCAGTCTTGCGGAGGGAAACTTGCTCCAAACGCATATCTTTGCCGATAAAGTGCTTGAATTCATCGGGTGAAATCTCTCCCAAACCTTTGAACCGTGTGATTTCGGGATTGGGGCTTAACCGTTCGATTGCGGCAACCCGTTCTTCTTCCGAATAACAATATACCGTTTCATAAACTCCTTTCTTGCGGTTACGGACACGGAACAAAGGAGTCTGAAGGATATATACATGACCTTTCTTTATCAAATCGGGGAAGAATTGCAGGAAGAAGGTAATCAGCAACAAACGGATGTGCATACCGTCCACATCGGCATCTGTTGCCACAATCACTTTGTTATATCGTAATCCTTCCATACCGTCCTCTATGTTCAGAGCAGCCTGAAGCAAGTTAAACTCTTCATTCTCATATACAATCTTCTTGGTCAGCCCGTAAGAATTCAACGGCTTACCACGCAAACTGAATACTGCCTGAGTATTTACATCACGGCTCTTGGTGATAGAACCACTCGCCGAGTCACCCTCGGTAATGAAAATGCAGCTTTCCTCCTTCTTGTCTCCTTTGGCATCATTCAGGTGAAAACGGCAGTCACGCAACTTACGGTTATGAAGATTTGCCTTTTTGGCACGTTCACGTGCCAGTTTGGTCACTCCGGCTATAGCCTTACGCTCTTTCTCCGATTCTTGAATCTTCTGCAACATCACATCGGCCACATCCGTATGTTTGTGCAGATAGTTATCGACCTCAGTCTTTACAAAATCACCTACAAACTTATTAACGGTAGGACCACCGGGAGCCATATTGGTAGAGCCCAGCTTGATTTTAGTCTGACTTTCGAACAACGGTTCCTCCACATTAACGGCAATGGCAGCTACCAATCCGTTACGGATATCGGCATAGTCCATATTCTTGTTGAAATATTCCTTGATGGTACGGGCTATATGCTCTTTGAAAGCACTTTGGTGCGTACCTCCCTGTGTGGTGTGCTGTCCGTTGACAAAAGAGTAATATTCCTCACCATACTGACCGGTATGCGTAAAAGCGATCTCGATATCTTCTCCTTTCAAGTGGATGATGGGATATAATCCCACAGCCGTCATGTTGTCGTTAAGCAAGTCCACCAACCCGTTACGGGACAGGATACGCTGACCGTTATAGATAATGGCCAGTCCTGTATTCAGATAGGTATAGTTGCGGAGCATGGTTTCCACGAACTCCGGACGGAAACTGTAGTTCTCAAACAACAGGTTATCCGGTTCAAAGAAAATATAGGTACCGTTCTCCTCTGTTGTATCTTGTGTGGTATCCGTCAACAAGTCTCCCTTGGCAAAGGTAGCGATACGCACCTTTCCATCACGATAGCTGCGCACCTCGAAACGTGAACTCAATGCGTTGACGGCTTTCACACCGACCCCATTCAGTCCGACGCTCTTCTTGAACGCCTTGCTGTCATATTTACCTCCCGTATTCAACACACTAACAGCTTCAATGAGTTTTCCCTGCGGAATACCCCGGCCATAATCACGCACGCTGACACGGAGATTTTCTTCAATAATAATCTCAATCTTTTTACCCGCCTGCATTTTAAATTCATCGATACTGTTATCGATAATTTCTTTCAAAAGAACGTAGATACCGTCCTCGGCATGTGATCCGTCACCCAACTTTCCAATATACATACCGGGACGGGTACGCACATGCTCCATGTCACTGAGGTGGCGGATATTATCGTCGGTATATTCTACGGCGGGATTGTTTATCAGTTCGTTGTTTTCTTCCATATTGACTTATCACATTTTTATATATCGTTGTTACAGAATACTCTTTTTATAAGCACGACGGCGTTTATGCTGCTCGGTCTTGAAATATTCCCACTGGGCCTGCACCTTTCCGTTCAGTTCCAGTTCCGGATTACTTTCGGCATACTCGAATCCCAGCTGCTGATATACGGGGATCAAGTCCGAGAATAACAAAGCATTGACACCTTTGTTCTGATACTCAGGTTTTACAGCAACCAGCAACAAATCCAACATAGGAGGATACTTATGCAGGAACAACACTTTCAACAGGTGATACCATCCCATAGGCAGCAAACGTCCCTTCGCTTTTTGTAACGCTTCGGACAGAGAAGGCATTGAAATCCCCACTGCCACCAGTTTATCTTCGGCATCGGTCACCAAGGTTACCATACGCAAATCTACAATAGGCAAATACATCTTTATATACTGGTTGATCTGTCCTTGCGACAAAGCCGAGAAACCATAAAGCGGAGCATAAGCCTCATTCATCAACTCGAATATAGCCTGTCCATATTCGGCCGCAATTTTCTTACCCGATGTATATTTCTTCACCTTCAGGTTAAACTTACGTTGAATCAAGTCACTGATACGCTTATGCTTATCAGGAATTGCATCCGGAATATAAATTTTATATTCCACCCAATCGGCATCCTTCTCGAATCCCAACTTCTCCATATGCTGTGGGTAATAAGGATAATTATAGATAGTCGCCATGGTGCTCAACTGGTCGAATCCTTCTACCAGCATACCCTCCGCATCAAAGTCGGTAAAGCCTAAAGGCCCCTGAATGGTATCCATACCTTTTGATTTACCCCATTGGGCTACTGCATCCAACAAGGCACGTGATATTTCGATATCATCCAGAAAATCGATCCATCCGAAACGGACTTCTTTTTTATTCCAAGTCTCGTTTGCGCGTTTATTTATAATCCCTGCAATACGTCCTACCACCTTGTTATCCTTATATGCCAGAAAATACTCCGCCTCACAAAACTCGAAAGCGGCATTCTTCTTCGGGCTGAACGTATTCAGCATATCATCGTACAAATCGGGTACGGAATAGGGATTCTCTTTGTATAACTCGTAGTTGAACCGTATAAACGTCTTTAGTTCTTTCTTTGAACTGACTTTTTTAATGGTAATAGCCATGCTGTATTTTTATAAAATTCGGGGTGTAAAGATAGAAGTTTTTTTGCAGAAAACTTATTCTTTTTATGGCTTTTTCACTGTTGGGCAATAAGATAGGCGGTATAAACGACATAACAGCCAACCATCAATGCGCCTTCAAGCCGGGTTATGGTACGTTTGCGGAAAAACCAGCCTACCAGCCACAACAACAGGGAGGAAGCAATCAGTACACTTAAATCGAGGTTATTTATATTCCCCATCGGAAGCGGTGACACCGTAGCGCTGCACCCCAGAACAAAGAATATATTGAACAGATTACTACCGATGACATTGCCGATAGCAATTCCCGGATTCTTCTTTAAAGCCGCCGTAACAGATGTGGCAAGCTCCGGCAAGGAAGTACCTCCGGCTACCAATGTCAGTCCGATTACCGATTCACTGACACCCCATGAACGGGCAAGCCCGCTTGCCCCGTCAACAAAAAGCTGTCCGCCGAATATGAGTCCGGCCAGCCCTCCTGCAATATACAACACCGATTTCCATACAGGCATTTCCTTTATCTTCTGCTCCTCTCCTGCCTCATCTGCCCCATTACGGGCGATGGCAAATGTATAACGCATAAATATAAGGAAGAAAGCCAGCAGAACAAACCCATCGGAACGGCTGATAACATTGACCGCTTCCCTGTCCAGCATCATGTCATTGGCACAGACAAAAAGTACCAACGAAGAAAGAATGACTAACGGAATCTCTTTACTCATCGTCCCCTCACCTACTTTTATAGGGAGTACCAAGGCAGTACAACCTATAATCATCAAAGCATTGAATATATTACTACCCACCACATTACCAATAGCCATTTCAGCACTGCCATTCAATGCAGAAAGCACACTGATAACCAATTCGGGAGCCGAAGTGCCGAAAGCTACAATGGTAAGCCCTATTACCAAATCAGAAATACGGAAACGTTTGGCAACCGCTGCAGAACCATCCGTCAAGCCATTCGCGCCAGCTAAAATGAGAGCCAGACCACCAATCAAAAGGAGTGTATTCAACATAACAAAAAGTACATTTACAGTTTTATACCGCAAATGTACTCTTTTTCCCTAAAATAACTATCCCTATTTGGTGCGTTTTACAGTATAGATTACTTTTCCTTTCTTATCAATCATGTGCATATCCAGTTCTTTCTTGTCTGCCGTAAAGATAGAAAAGCCCGGTTCGGGACTACAGAACAGAGTGCCTTCCACTGGTTTTACCTTACGGCTCAACGAACCAGCCGAATTTACCACATAGTCGATATCACTGCCCGGCACACGAAGGTGCTGGAAGTTATGAATGTGTCCGCATGCATAGATATCCACCTTATGTTTACGGAGGATAGGATCCAGACGCTTCTGCATATCGCTGCGTTCACTGTCGTCTTTCGACGTTTCAGCATAAATGGGATGATGTCCGATTACGACTACCCAATCTTCTTTGGCAACAGTCAGTACAGAATCTATCCATGCCAATTGCTGATCCATATCTTGTTTACAGGCATCCGGATAAGTTTCGCTCTCGTTACGGTATTTGTCAATCAGAGGAGCGGTATCTATCATCACAAAACGGATGGCAGTTCCTTTCTTCTCGAAGACTTTGGTATAATAACGACCAGGCATCGACCAGCGACGACTCACATTGGTATAATCCAACACAGCCTGCGTATTACCCCGGTATTCATGATTTCCCAAGATCGGAAACCAGTCTATCATCAACTCGGGATGACTGTAAATCAACTCGTAGTTGGTCATCCAGAGCGGATCGTTAACGCTGCGCACACCTTCAAAATGGTGCACGTCTCCGGCTGCAAATACACACTCGGGACCAATAACATCCGCCATTTCTCCCATCAGCTCGGCTATGGGCTTCTGGTCATAATAACCGTTACGTCCCAAATCGTTGGCCATATAAAAATTCAGTTGTTTCTCCAGTCCTTTCCAATCTTGCGGAGTCTGGGCACACACATTCAGGCAAATAGCCGTACCAATGACGGCAATCCATACCCATGTCAATACTTCTTTCATTTTTCTAATCATCATCAACGTTTTCATATACTTATTTTTAGAAACTTATTTTTAAACCTGCATTCATTCTCACGCCATAATATTCTGCCTGCATAGTACGATCCTTCGTCCCTTGGTAATAACGGAGCGGCTGGTTCAGCAGATTGTTCGCCTCAGCATAAAAGGTCATTTTCACCTTCTTGCCAAAGGTATAACTGGCGTTCACATCCATATAGTTCACAGCATCATAATATCTGTCATAAAATGTACTTGGGCCCATTTCATCGATAAAATCAGATGCAAAGTTATAGCTCAGGCGCACATTCAAGCCTCCTTTTTCAAAGTAAAGAGAGGCATTCGCCGTATGCTCGGGAGACCCCGGCAAACTCAACCCGCTCTCGTTCTCACGTCCTTCGAAGTTAAAGTCCTCCACGCGTGAGTGAGTATAAGTATAGGTTCCATAGAAACCCACATACTTCAAGGCTGGAGCAATGAAGCCGAAATCACGCTGATAAGAAAATTCCAATCCCCACAGATTAGCATTTCCTGCATTCTTGGGCTGAGTGAAACGGGTATATTCTGTTCCTTGGTATTCATAGTTGGTCAGTACCTGATCTACGATGAAATCGTCTATTTTCTTATAGAAGAAACCTGCGCTCACTAAACCTACACTCTTGAAATAATAATCGGCACTCAAATCAAAGTTATAAGAAATAGTCGGTTTCAAGTCAGAATTACCAATCTTTATTTCATTATCACCACGGTTGATATTCACACTGGGAACCAAAGCTGAATATTTGGGCCGGCTCAAGGTCTGCGTGTAAGAACCGCGTATCTTGAAATCATCATTTACATCCCATTTCACCAAAATAGAAGGAAGGAAATTCACATAACTGTTGGTCATGCGGCCGGTCTTGGTGGTCTTATCTGTCTCATCATCATAGTTACGGCCGGTATAACGAAGGGAAGTATGTTCCATACGGAGTCCCGCCATCAAGTTTATATCGGAAGCGAATTTATGATCAAACCGCACATACCCGGAACTTACAGTTTCACGAGCCTCAAAGTTCTCAGCCAATTCGGCTTGTACCTGTTCTTTATCGAACTGGGAAGCATCATTTAAATTCAATCCACCCACATATTCTTTACTGGCAAATGTTCCTACCTGATATTTGTCGCTCGGCATAAACTTATCCGTACTCTGGTCTACCGTATTTTTCAGGCTGTTGGTCATGAAGGCATCCTCGTCTTTCGGAGTATATTCGTAGAAGTCTATTTCTTTCTCTTTTGTTTTACGTACTACCTTCGCACCGAACTTCAGTTTAGCTCCATTACTTAAACTGGCCTTGAAATTGGCCGAGAATTTCATATCTTCTTCTTTGATGTCCTCCTGTTGTTCCGTCAGTTCCTTCAAGCTGAACTTATCACTCAGTGTCAAAGTAGAACCTGTTCCAGGTGTTGCCAACGGCTGGCGTTCATCACTCAAGTCCATATCAAATTCCTGCTTTTTCAGTTGGAAGTCAAGATAACGTTCATTAGGGCGTTCTTCCGTAGCTTTTGCATAACTGGCATTCCAATCCATACCGATTGCCCCCCATAAGTGTTCTCCGCCCAAAGCGAAATCCATGGTACGCTGACGCTCCAGACGGGCATTGCGATTATCGGGAGTACCTGCTTTGGTCTGGATGCGGACTGTGCCTTTTCCGTTCTCATCCAAATCCTTGATATTGGTACGGTAACGGTTTTCCCAATCGTTACGGTTGTTGAAGATCCCTTTGAAAGTCAATTTATGGTTTTCATTGATATCAAAATCAAAAGCCGCCGAATAACTTTGACGTTCACGGGTGACAAAGTACCGGCGCATCTGATAATCGCTGACATATACTTTGCCATCTTCATTTTGTTCCCACATGAATTCAGTATCATAAGAACCGGAAGGAGCATTCTGATAAGAAGCGGAGAGCAGCATGCCCAGTCTGTCATTGAAGAAACGATCGCCGTAAGTGAAACCTAAGTTCAACTGGGCTTTCTCGCTGATCCAGTTGTAACCACTTCCCGCTGTAGCATTGATAGTGCGTTTATAAGGAGAATTTTTGGTTACCAGATTGATGGAACCACCGATAGCATCGCCGTCCATATCGGGTGTAACGACTTTGCTTACTTCGATGGTCTGAATCATATCGGCAGGAATCAAGTCCAACTGCACGTTACGGGTATCCCCTTCAGCAGATGGGACACGGTTGCCGTTAATGGTGACGGAACTTAAATCGGCACTAGTGCCGCGGACCTGTCCGAAACGGGCCTCGCCTTGATCGTATTGCACATTGATGCCACTGATACGTTTCAATGCATCACCTATGTTTGAGTCGGGAAATTTCCCTACCTGGTCGGCAGATACAACATTAGTGATACCCAGATTATTCTTTTGTGTATTGATTGCTTTCTTCTGTCCTTGAAAAGCTCCCTTTACCTGCACTTCCTGCAGTTCCACCCCTTCATTCATCACTATATCTTTTTCTAAAGTCTTGCCTTCGGGGACGGTAACTTTCATTTCAATGGGGCTATAACCTACGTAGGTTACTTTAACTGTGTAAGTTCCGGGTTTCAGATTGGGTAGCGTATAAAAACCGTTCACATCACTGATTACTCCGGTTTTCAGATTTTCAACAAAGATGGAAGCACCCGGCAGAATTTGTTTTCCATTGTCTATCACACGTCCGCGGATAGCGCCTTGCCGGACAATGTTTTCATTTTCCTCGGCAAATGCATTTCCACAAACACCTGCCATCAGCAGCATAAGAGACACAGCTCTAACAACCTTTTTCATATACTTTTTTATGCGTTATAAATCTGCCGCAAAAGTAGATGGGTCAGGTTTCTTGAGAGTTACACTCTATTAAAGGTTTCGTGACAAAGGAGTTTCATTCCTGTTACAAGATATTCGGTGCAAGACGACGGATACAAAGTATGGACAAGGCTTACAAAACAGCAGAGTAAGATTTTTCTTGCGTTCTGCTACTACGTTCCGCTACAGCAGAACGTAGTAATAAAAGAATTAAGTAACTGTAAGAATTCCTTTAGCGACAAAGGTGACGAGCTATTCTGCCATCAATGATATGTATAGGCCGTTTCAGCTGGAAACTCTTCAATATTATTGTGCAGAAGAGTGAAATGTACGGTCCCCCTGTGCACTACTCCGGAAACAAAGTTTCCATTCTCCCAAATAGCGAACAGGTTTAAAATACCAAGTTGTAGCATTAGGCCGCATATCCTCTTTATCTGTTTTAGGGAATAAGACAACCTTACAACGCACTTCATTATCAAACGCCTCCTTAAAGATACAATCGCTTATAGTATAATCATATATCGGAAAGGCTTTCAGCCTTTGTAATACACTTTTTAATTGTTCGTTATCCAACAACTCCGGCTGAGCAAAAGGATCATCCGTTTTCATTTCGTGTAACATCATGGCTGCATCAGCATATCGTTGCTCCTTTACGGCAGTCATAAACTGGTTAGTGAGATCTAACACCTGTATCGTATCTTTCTGACTCAAAACCATAAGATGTTTTACGGTTGCCTGGGAATCCGTTTCTGTTTTTTTACCAGATTGATTGCACGAAACAATGAATGCTGCAATTAGACCTACTATCAACAAATTAATTTTTCTCATACGTTCTCAATATTATAAATAGAAAAAAAGAGTGCCCGAAAGCACTCTTTTTCTTCAAGTTTATTATAAATAGAGTTACTCACTCAGTTTATTTTACGGTCTTTGCTACGTGGCATACAATGTCAAATTCTACTGTACCCCATGCGTATTCTACTGCTACAGGAAGTTTAATGTCAAATTCACCGACTTCTGCCTTGTTATTGATGTAAGTCAGCTTACCGAATTTACCTGCTGAGATATCTTCAACACCGCTATATTCAACTTTCATACCTGCTGGTATAGGCTCGTATTTACCATTAACAGTTGTCTGAGCTTTATCTGTGTCAATGGTGATTGACTTCACACCATAATATGTATAGTAGTTGATAGGAGTAGTAACAAATGCATAGTTTCTCCAATCAGTGAATGCTAATTTAACATCAATAACAGAGCCTTCAGCACCAACATCTACACCATCCTTAAAGTTATCCATCTTATCGGCTTTTACAGTGATAGGACGCAAGAACTTCACATCGAATTCATTGTTTGTCACTTCATTCAATGACTTACCACATCCATTCAATGTTTCTACAGACAGTCTAGCAGTCAAGTTATTAGCTAAATCATCACGACCTGCTACATTCAGCAAATCTTTAGCGACAGAATTATCTTCCAATTGGATTAGATCTTCTCCATCATTATTTGCTGCATCTTTAATAGTAGCAACTACTGTATTTGCGACAGCCTCACTACTAGCCAGCAGTTGGGTACGATCTGCATTTACACTCATTGTATAAACAGTTTTGGATACACCGGTCAGTTTTGCTCCCTTCGGATCAACAAACCTGAAAGTCTTAGTCAGTTTAGTATCTGCAAAGTCTGTATATACAGCCGGAATTTCAGAAATTGTAACATCGTGACCATTGAAGGTTTCCAGGATAAATTTGTTAAAGTTCATGATATTATGACCTGTTGCAGCAGGAACCTCAGTATTTACATGGATTTCATTATATCCAGAACCTCCTTCGTTAGAGTTACCAGCAAACCAGTATTGCTTAGTCTTATCAGCATCGGCAAGTGTACCAGTCGGGTTTACATTACGAGGATTAGGGGCCCAAGTCAATGTTACATATACATAATCATTAGAAATGACAACACCTTGAATATCCTTATTTTGTTTAGTGTAACGAACGACAGCCTTCATGGAAGCATTTGCGCTGAAATATTCATAAGCATAGTTTGCAGGAATAGTCCATTGCAAAACTTCAGTCATTGTACCTTCAACATCAACTTTAGTTTGTTCAACCTTAGTAGACAGTTTAGTCAGAGGCATAGCATCCAAAGTTGCTTCACTATATTGAATCATCGGTCCGTCATAGATATAACTTCTTTCGAAATCTTCCTTAGAGATATTCAACTGAGCCAAAATTTGTTCTTCAATCTGGAACCAAGTTACCTCCTGAACCCAATCCTCTGTTCTACAGCTCAATGTAAATCCTTCATTGAATGTATATTCTGTTGTCGCAGTAATACGGTCTTCAGCAGGAGCACCTGTAATTTCTACCTTCAAGTAACCTACAGCTACTTTCTTCTTAGAATTATTATCATTCAAGAATACACGAACCAACGGCATACGCCCTACAGTAGCTTGATTTTGTTCTGTAGCTCCCCATTCAGCAGCTTTACCATCTTTCGGTAATTGAGGTCTCAAAACAGAGCCTTTCAATGCGGCATGTGCACTTTGAGAAGTTTTGTTACTACCATCAATATAACCTACCAATTCATAAGAATAGCTGAATCCGGCTTTTTCTACTGTACCAGATGCTGCATTTTCATCCCATTTAGTATGAGCATCACCTGCACCATAATGAGTCTGAACATATTCTGCCAAATCAACTGTTTCATTCCAAGCGACTTTTACTTCAGGAGCATTTTGGATAGCATCGGCAGCTTTAACTGCTAAATGACTTTCACCGGCAACTTTTGCATTATTCAAAACTAAATCTGTAATCTTAACAGCCTTAACTGCAGCGTAATCAGAAGTAATAACCGAGCGTTTGTTATCACCATTCAAATAATTGGCCTGTAAAGCCAAAACAGTTACTTTGTCGTCATTTTCAATATCTTTAATAGTTCCTTCAGTCAACTTAGCCCAAACGGTCAACTCGCCATTTTTAGGTTCAACCTTAGAAATCTCAGGAACTACCACTCCATCGGCTGCACGAGCATATTCTTTATCGTAAGCCAAGAATTTCAAATCTTCTTTAACCAAATTACGAACATCAGCTGTAGATGGGTTCATGTGATATGTAGCAGATAATTCAGGAGTGACCTCAGTTGTTGCAGTTTCTTGTACAGGAGCATCATCCTTATTATCAGCATCTGCATTTACATCTTTAGCTGTCAAAGCCTTGTAAACAAATGATTTTACAGCAATTGCTTCAATACCTTGATAGTACAGTTCCGGTTCAAATACCAAAGCTTTCAAATCAGTTACGACAGAGAATGTAGCAGATTTTCCATCTAGTTCAATGACATAGCCAATCACCTCACCA
>OGQP01001535.1_pt1 | contig 13592 bp, 12 predicted proteins | sample 1553251 | NCBI WGS metagenome assembly OGQP01 (sample SAMEA2580016, study PRJEB22360) | human gut metagenome | biome: human gut; feature: human-associated habitat; material: faeces | place: Denmark | collected 2008/2010 | reverse complement strand
AGAAGTAGAAGAAATAGCACAAGACTACGACTATCTAGAAATTCAACCAATAGGAAATAATGAATTCTTGGTAAGAAATGGTGTTGTACCAGATAGAGAATATTTAAAAGATATAAATCGTAAGATTGTAGAATTAGGAGAAAAACTAGAAAAACTAGTAGTAGCAACATGTGATGTTCATTTTATGGATCCACAAGATGAGATTTATAGAAGAATATTAGAAGCAGGACAAGGATATAAAGATGCAGATGAGCAAGCACCTTTATATTTAAGAACAACAGAAGAAATGCTTAAAGAATTTGAATATTTAGGTGAAGAAAAAGCTTATGAAGTTGTAGTAACAAATACAAATAAAGTATCAGATATGTGTGATAGAATAGACCCAATATCACCAGAAAAATGTCCACCACATATTCCAGGATGTGAGGAAGATATCAAAAATATTGCATATAAAAAAGCACATGAATTATATGGTGATCCATTGCCAGAAATAGTTCAAACAAGACTAGATAAAGAATTAAATTCTATTATAAGCAATGGATATTCAGTAATGTATATTATTGCACAAAGACTAGTATGGAAATCAAATGAAGATGGATATATAGTAGGTTCAAGAGGATCAGTAGGATCATCACTTGTAGCATTTATGACAGGTATAACAGAAGTAAACTCATTACAGCCACATTATAGATGTCCAAAATGTAAATATTCAGAATTTGATGATTATGGAGTTGGAAATGGATTTGATTTACCAGATAAAGATTGTCCAAAATGTGGCACAAAAATGGCCAAAGATGGAATGGATATACCATTTGAAACATTCCTTGGATTTAATGGGGACAAAGAACCTGATATAGACTTAAACTTCTCTGGAGAATATCAAGCAAAAGCACATAAATATACAGAAGTAATATTTGGAAAAGGAACAACATTTAAAGCAGGAACAGTTGGTACAGTAGCAGAACAAACAGCATTTGGATATGTAAAAAAATATTATGAAGAAAGAAATATACCAATAAATAAAGCAGAAATAGCAAGAATATCAGTAGGATGTCAAGGAATAAAAAGAACAACAGGACAACATCCAGGAGGAATTATAGTAGTTCCAAAAGGAAGAGAAATATATGAATTTACACCAGTACAACATCCAGCAGATGACCCAAATTCAGATATAATAACAACACATTTTGATTATCACTCAATAGATGGAAACTTGTTAAAACTTGATATACTAGGACACGATGATCCGACGGTAATACGTATGCTTCAAGATATAACAGGAGTAGCACCAACAGATGTACCATTAGATGATAAAGAAACAATGTCAATCTTTTCATCAACAAAAGCATTAGGTGTAACACCAGAACAAATACATTCAGAAGTAGGAACTTATGGAATACCTGAATATGGTACAAAATTTGCTAGAGGAATGCTTTTAGATACACACCCAACAACATTTGACGAATTAATAAGAATATCTGGACTATCACATGGTACAGATGTATGGTTAGGAAATGCACAATCATTAATAGAACAAGGAATTGTAACATTACAACAAGCAATATGTTGTCGTGATGATATAATGATATATTTAATGAAAAAAGGGCTTCCACCAGATAAATCGTTCAAAATAATGGAAGCTGTTCGTAAAGGTAAAGTTGCAAAAGGAAAAGAACCAAAATGGAAAGATGAATATATACCTTTAATGTTAGAACATGATGTTCCAGAATGGTATATAAAATCTTGTGAAAAAATAAAATACATGTTCCCTAAAGCACATGCTGCAGCTTATGTAACAAACGCATTTAGAATTGCATGGTTTAAAGTTCATATTCCATTAGCATATTATGCAGCATTTTTTACAATAAGAGCAAAAGCATTTGATGCAGAAGTTATGATTAATGGAAAAGAAAAAGTAAAAAACAAAATGAAAGAAATTGAAATGATGGGAAATAATGCTACTCCAAAAGATAAAGATATGTATGATGATCTAGAATTAGTATTAGAAATGTATGAAAGAGGACTTAGATTCTTACCAATTGATTTGTATAAATCACATGCTACAAAATTTCAAGTCGAAGGAGATTCATTAAGACCACCGTTAAATAGTATAGCAGGATTAGGAAATGTTGCAGCAGAAGGAATTATGAAAGCTAGACAGGAAGAAAAATTTATGTCTATAGATGATTTGAAAATTCGTTCAAAAGTTGGTGATTCTGTTACAGAATTGTTGAGACAATTTGGTTGCCTTGAGGGAATGAGTCAAAGTAATCAATTGAGTTTGTTTGGATAAAATAAAATACCTTGAAAGAAATTTCAGGGTATTTTTTGATAGATATTTTGAGTATTATTTAAACGTAATAGAAAATCCCCAGAAATCCTAGTAAGACTTCTGGGGATTTTTTCATGGAAAATAACTTATAAGTTTGTTAGATGTTACACTCAAAATCTATTTTTTTTAACTTTATCCGCTAAATTTTTTTGAATCTCATCGTGATAATCAAAATCATCAAGACGTTCGAAGATTTTGTCAGGAATGTTAGGATTATGTTCTACAGCTTCACGAACCTCATCGTAGAGATCTTCCTCATAGAGACGTATGAGGACTTCTTCAGGAGTGTTAGGATTTGAGGCAACAAAAATACGAACGTCTAAGTTTTCATCTTCACTAAGATCTGTGAGAGTTTCTCCTGATGTGTTTTGATTGGTAGCAACAGAAAGCCGAACCATCCAAAATTCATCGGTAGAAAGTTGTGCAAGAATCTCTGGAGGAGTTTTTGAATTATCTGCAATATTTTCTCGAACCTCAGAACTTTCGTCATTGCTAAGAAGTTCGAGAACACTTACAGGAACATTTGGGTGTTGAGTGACAAATTCGCGAACATACCAATATTTACTCTTACTGAGACGAGTAAGGAGTTCGGCAGAAAAACTTGGATTTTTAAGAGCCGGAGAAAAGGTTCGAATATTGTAATCTTCAATGAGACGAGTAAGAATTTTTTCAGGAGTACTAGGATTACCAGAAACAGCTTCGAGAACATAATGGTTTTTATCAGTTGCCAAAATTTCCAGTGTCTCAATTGGGGTGTTAATATCTTCTGCAAGTGCTATCCGAGTGTTAAGATCAAGAGACTCATAAGGATTATTCATTTTTTCCATAATTACCTCCAAAAAAATTTTGTATCATAATGTATTCGGTATATAAAAACACCAACAAAGGTGAAAAAAAGGAAAATGTATATAAAATAAGCTATTTAAGCTTATATCAATATTTTAACACAATTCTATAATTATGTCAAACTGAGTGTAAAAATAGCAATTTTTCGATTGATTTCGATAAATTTATTAAAAATATTCGATGATTATTAGAAAAAAGCATAAGAACATAAACAAAAGTTTGTGAAAATATTGATTTTTTAGATAGTATGTGTTATACTATCAAACATTAGAGGACAATAAACTATCTAAAGAAAAAATTTTAAAAGACAAAGACGAAAAGAAATTGAAATGATAATATATGAATTTTTATTAATTAAAAATTACTAAATTTCCTTGACATCTAGGCGATTTGAAGCTATAATGAAAGCATCAAAGAAGTGGAGGACACAATATTAATGGAAAAAAATATGTTTTCAATTAATGAAAATCAATACAAAGAAATGACAGACGAAAAATTAATAGAGAATATAAAGCAAGATGACAATATGGCTTTAAACTGCTTATTAGAAAGATATAATGATGTAGTAAATATGAAAGCAAATAAATTTTTCATGGTAGGAGCAGAAAGAGAAGACATGGTACAAGAAGGAATGATTGGATTATATAAAGCAGTAAAATCATTTGACACAGAAAAACAAAACTCATTTAAAACATTTGCAAATATGTGTATAGAAAGACAATTAATAACAGCAGTCAAAAATTCAAACAGACAAAAACACATACCATTAAACTCATCAATATCTTTAAATTCAGCAGCATATGAAGATAATGATGATATGGACAAGCTTGAAATAGTAGATTTAAAAGCAGAAGATGATCCATCAGATATAATAGCAAATCAAGAATATTCAAAAACAATAGAAAGAAAGATAAAAGAAAATTTAAGTGAATATGAATTATCAGTTTTATATGAATATGAAAAAGGACATTCATATGCAGATATAGCAGAAAAATTAAAAACAAAAGTAAAATCTGTAGATACAGCAATACAAAGAATAAAGAAAAAAGCAAATAAAATAAAAGAAAGTATAGATTCGTAACTTAATAAAATATTAAGAAAAAAGTCGAAAAACAAAGAAAAAAGTAGCAAGAAGTACTTGCTATTTTTTTGTTTTTCTTATAAAATATTATCCAAGTGTGTAATAAAAAACGGAGGAAAAATAATATATGAATTTAAGCGAAGAAGAGCTTCCAAAAGCATTGCAAAAACATGCTGAAGAAGAAAATGTAAAAAATAATTCTACTGATAATAAAAAGAAAAAATCAAAAAAAATATGGTTAAGAATATTAATAACAATAATAATATTAGGAATACTAGGAATATCAACATTGGCATTTTTATTATATGGACCATATTCAGGATTTAGAGAATGGCTAATAACAAGTGCAATGACAACAATGAGACACCAATATTTAGCAACATGGTTTTATAGTGATGAAACAATACAAGAAGTACTAAATAATAATAAAGTACATGAAACAGACGAAAGTACAGATACATCAATGATAGTTGTAGTTGATGATAAAAAAGAAGAAATACAATATGCTAATGAATATGAAAGACAGATATTAGAAAAAGATCCAGAACATGAAGATTATAAGATAATAAAAATAGAAGGAAAAGGTTATGATGGATATATGGCCGTAATATATGATCCATCAAGAATAAAAACAGTATATACAAGCAAATTAGGTACAACAGGAGAATATTTAACAAAAATGGCACAAGATAATGATGCATTAATTGCAATAAATGGAGGAGGATTCGAAGATCCAAATTATGTAGGAAATGGAGCAACACCTCTTGGGATAACATTTTCAAATGGAAAATTAATAACATCAAAAACGTATAAAGGACAAGGTGGATTGATTGGATTTACACAAGATGATAAATTAGTACTTGGAAAGATGACAGCAGATCAAGCAAAGAAACAAAAAATTCGTGATGGAGTAACATTTGGACCATTTTTAATAATAAATGGAAAAGCATCATCAGTATCTGGAAATGGTGGATGGGGGACAGCCCCAAGAACAGCAATAGGGCAAAGACAAGATGGAATTGTATTGTTTTTAGTTGTAGATGGAAGAACAGTAACAAGACCTGGTGCAACAATGAAAGATTTAATAGAAATTTTTGAAAGATATGGAGCTTATAATGCGTCAAACCTAGATGGAGGAACATCTAGCGCAATGGTGGTAAATAATAAAATAATAAATGATCCAGTTGATCAATCAGGATCACATAGAACAAGATATATTTCAACAGCATTTATATTAACAAAAGAAGATAATCAATAAGTAAAAATGGAGGATATAATGGGATTTGTAGTTGCAGTTGATGGACCTGCCGGAAGTGGAAAAGGAACAATAACAAAAAAAATAGCTAAAGAAATGAATTTAACAAGTATAGATACAGGAGCAATGTACAGAAGTGTTACACTTGCAATGTTAAATGAAAATATAGCATTAGATGATTATGAAAAAATATCAAAACTTTTAGATGAAATAAAAATAGAATTTAAAAAAATAGATGGAGTTCAAAAAGTATATTTAAATGGTAAAGATGTATCATTAGAAATCAGAACAAAACCTGTTAATGAAAATGTATCACCAGTTTCAACAATAAAAATAGTAAGAGAAAGACTAGCCAAACTTCAAAGAGAAATGGCAGAAACAATAGATGTTATAATGGAAGGTAGAGATATTGGAACAAATGTATTTCCAAATGCAAATGTAAAAATTTATTTAGATGCAACACCAGAAGAAAGAGCAAGAAGAAGATATTTACAAAATAAAGAAAATGGAATTGAAATGCCATATGAAGAAATACTTGAAAGTGTAAAAAATAGAGATTTTATTGATAGTACAAGAGAAATAGCACCATTAAAAAAAGCAGATGATGCAATATATGTTGATTCAAGTAATATGACAATTGACGAAGTTGTAGAAAGAATAAAAAAAATAATAAGTAAAAAAAGAAAATAGAATAGGAGTTATAGCATGAAAGAAGAATTTTTAAATTTATTAAGAAGTGTAAAAAGAGAAGGAATTGATGATTTAATAAGATTTATTGAAAATACAGATTTTTTTACAGCACCTGCAAGTACAAGATTTCATGGAGACTATGCTGGTGGACTTGTAGAACATAGCATGAAAGTATATGAAATATTGCAAGAAAAAGTAAAAAATGCTCCAATAGCATTAAATATACCACCAGAAACTTTGATAATAGTACCATTATTACATGATTTGTGTAAAGCTAATTTTTATAAAATTGATTATAGAAATGCCAAAAATGCTTTAGGAGTATGGGAAAAGGTACCATATTATACAGTTGAAGATACTATACCATATGGACATGGTGAAAAATCTGTTATGATGATAACAGAATACATGAAATTAACAAGTGAAGAAAAGTATGCAATTCGTTGGCATATGGGATTTACAGAACCAAAAGAACAATATGGAACAATAGGATTAGCATATACTAAATATCCTTTAGCATTGCTTATGTTTGAAGCTGATTTGGAAGCAACATATTTCTTTAATACATAATTAAAAATCGCCAGATAGGCGATTTTTTTTATAAAAAAGTCACTTTAATTTAAAGTGACTTTATATAGTAAATTATTTTGCTAAACATTTATCAAGTTCTTCGCAAATTGCTTTTTTATCCATTTTTTGACCAATGAAAACAAGTTTAACCATTCTATCTCCAACTTCTTCATCCCAGTCTCTTTCTAAATCAGAATTAGCTTTTCTAAATGCTTGTTGATCTTTTAATGGGAAAGTAGCAATCCATTCGCCAGCTTCATAAACTCCAGTTTGTTTTCCAGCTTGTTCAAAAACATATGACATTTCATCATCATTCTCAAACCAAACAATACCTTTACATCTAATTATATTTCTTGGTAATGAATTAACGAAATTATGGAATTTTGATTCAACTAAAGGTTTTCTTCTATAATATACAAAAGTTCCAATTCCATACTCTTCAGTTTCACCTTCTTCAGCTTCTTCCTCAGTTTTATCTAATTCTTGAGCCCAACCAGCTGAAAGTGAAGCTTTTTCGAAATCAAAAGCTTTTGTGTTCATAATTTCTCTAAAATCAACATCTGAATAATTTGTTTCTATTATTTTTGCACTTGGTTGTAATTTTTTTACAACAGCTTTAACTTTTTCAAGTTCATCTTTAGAAAGTTCATCAACTTTGTTTAAAATCAAAGTATTACAGAATTCAATTTGCTGAATTAATAAATTTTCAATATCTTCACCATCAATTTCATCTTTTTCAAGTTCTTCACCACAATTGAATTCATCTCTTAATCTTAAAGCATCAACAACAGAAACAACATTGTCTAATCTACAAATTTTAGGTAATCCATATTGTTTTGTAGAATCTTGTAAAACAGTTATTGTTTGAGCAATTGGAATAGGTTCACAAATTCCACTAGCTTCTATTAATATATAATCAAAATTTCCTGTTTTAACTAAATCAACAATTTGTTGCATTAAATCAACTTTTAAAGTACAACAAATACAACCATTTTGTAAAGGAACAAGGCTATCATTTGTTTCAGTAACAATACCACCTTTTCCTATTAAAGATGCATCTATATTTACTTCTCCAATATCATTAACAATTACAGCAACTTTGTAACCATCTTGATTATTTAAAATATGATTTATAAGAGTTGTTTTTCCAGCTCCTAAGTATCCTGTTAATAATGTAATTGGCACAGTTTTCATTTAAAATTCCTCCTTTTTGGCTTAAACCATTATAATTCGCTTGAATTATATCACTTTTTAGAAGTAAATGCTATACTTTTTTTAGAATTTATGGTATAATATTTACATAATTGCGTAAATACGTAAGTAGAAAGGATGAAATTCATGACGCGGAGTACAGAAAAATATTCACCACTATCTGAGGAAACAGTATTAAAACTCAAAGAAAAACACTTACAAGCAGCACAACAATCGAATGATATTTTGAGTTGGGCTCAAAAAGAATACGATTTGTTGACCGATCTGGAAGTACCTGAAGAAGATTCAAAACAGTTTTATCTTTTTCTTGATGGTTTGAGAGGCTGTATTAACTACAGAAAAATGACCATTAAGATGAAAAATGAAACGAGTTACTTGTTGAAAACAATAATGTATCTCATTTTGTGGATGAATTCTGTTGATGGGAAAACAACTTGTATTGAACTGATTGCAAGATGCAAATCATTTGAAAGCGAACTCACAAAAATTTTGCGCAAAGCAAATATGAATCTCTCAACAAGTATTCGAGATCGTTTTGGAATAAAAGGAATCATCTTTAATGATGCTTCTGAAGAAGAAATTGAAGAAATGATCGAGCATATTTTTGATACCATTAATAATGTTTTGGTTATTCGAAACATTAAAATGGCAAGAGAATTCAAAAAGTGGGTAGAAGAAAGCACTGAAATTATGGAGGCTGATAAAAAAGTTGTTGCAGAAATTATGGATACGCCATTTTTTATTGATGAGTCAAAAATAAAAGACTATATCCATCATCCCAAAGAAAATGGATATAAAGCATTGCAATTTACCTTGTCAATAACAGCATATTCTACTAATATCCCTGGTGCACAAATTGAAATTCAACTGAAATCTCAAAAAATGGAGGAAGAAGCTGAAAGCGGAAAAGCAAGCCATGAAGTTTACAAGAAAACAGGTGGTCATACAACGGAAGAATTAACAGATATTGATTTGCTGATAAATGAGGCTTTTAAAATCACAGATTTTACACAGCTTCATATCAGTGGGTTCTATGGAAATTCTGAAAAAGAAGACAGAATTGGAGCATCGCAACCTGATATTTTTGAAATTCGGCATCTTTCACAAAGCTTTGTGAATAAACAGTAATCCTTTATCCCTAGGAAATTATTTCCTAGGGATTTTTTGATTTGTAGTATTACAATTGATGTGAAACAAAAATTAAATGAGGGAACTGGTTTTATTGTAGGAGCAATAAGGGCTTTTTCAGTTCCAATAGTAAGTGGGGCTGTTTATATGGTCAAAAATACTACAAATTCTATATTAGGGAATGTTGGTATCGATTTGTCAGATGGCTTTGATGAAAAGGATGTGTATGGATTAACTGGTTGGATTGCACAAACAGCTGTAGATACAGGAGCTTTTGTTGTAAAAACTTTTGTAAGTACAACAGTTGCGTCTACACTAGGCGGAGGAATGATTGGTACTACTGGTGCATTCGTTGTAGGAAAAGTAGTTGGTCCAACAATAGATGAAGCATTTGGTGAGAAAGCTGTTGATGGTGTACATACATTTTTAACTTCAGCTTTGGGATTTTTTGGAATAAAAGCTAAACCAGATGAAAAAGAAACTGCTACAGCTGGTACAGAAGAGGTTGAAACTATTCTAACTGGAGATAAGGCGAATTTGCAAGGTAATATAACTGAAGATGGAAAGAAAGGGAATAATGGACAAGCAGAGCTTAATAATGCAAATGGTCAACAGCAAAATTCTGCAGATAAAGCTAATCAATTAGCGACATTACAAGTTCAATTGGTAGAAGCACAAAAAGATTTAGAGCGTAAAAAAACAACTTATGATGCATCTAAAACAGCAAATGATAAAGCTAAACAAAATGAAAAAACAGCAAGATATCAAAGTTATCAAAGATGGCAGAATCAACATATAATAACTCAAAAATTCGTCTTACAGGAATGGAAAAAGATCAGTCTGAAAAATGGAATGAATATCAGAAGAAACTTAGTATAAATGGAAAAAATTCATATCCTGCAAATGATGCTGAAAAGGAATGGAGAGCATCAAAGGAAGCGGCAGAAAAATATAATATGGAAACAGTTTATACAGCTAAAAAGAATGTAGATAAATATCAAGAAAATTATGAACGTATGGAAAGTCGTTTAAAAACAGATAATGCAAGTCATGATAAAATTACAAAACAATATGAAGATGCACAGGCTAAATTAGATAAAATACAACAAAAAATAGATGCATTAAATAAAAAATAATGTAATAAGGAGGTAAAAAATGAGTTCACCATTGAAAATAGATTATGAAAGCATACCAAATCAAGCAAACAGAATAAGAAATACAGCATTAGAAATAAATGATAGAATATTAGACGTATATAAACAAGTTGCAGAAATGCATACACATTGGTATGGTAAAAGATATAATGAATTAGTAAGCAAATTCAATGAATTAGCACCACAATTTAATAAATTCTTAGAAGTAATAGTATCCCAAATACCATACATGTTTGATGCTATTGCTAATGACTTCTCTGGAATAGACATACAACAAAATGTTGCAACAGCAAGAAAAGAAGGATATAAAAGTATCCAAGAAATCCAAATATTTAATGATGTAGGAATGAGATACTTACAATCAGAAGTTGATCCATATCAAACAGAAATCGTATCAGATTTTCGTTCAGCAAAAGAACTTATGGATTCAATGCAAAAAACTGTAGAACAAATAATATTACAATGTGATGGTGCAGATGAATTTAGATCACAATTTAGAAATTTAGTAAGTTCATTTAAACAAGTATTAGACAATGTAGAATCTCAATTTGTAGAATTAATGAATAAAGACAGAGAACAAATTGAAAAAGCAGAAAAATTAAATACAACAAAGTAAAAAAAATTAAGAATAGACATAAGATCTATTCTTTTTTTATTTAGAAAGGCATAAAATCAAAAGAGGTGATTTTATGCCAATATCATTATCAAGCAAAAAGAAAATGAGAAATGGACTATTTGTAGTAATAGTAATAATTTTATTATTAACAACAAGATTAGGATATATTCAATTAGTATGGGGAGCAGAATTGAATAATCAAGCAACAAGTCAACAATCACAAAGTAGAAAAATAACAGCAAAAAGAGGAACAATATATGATGCAACAGGAAAATATGAATTAGCAGTGAGTTCAAGTGTAGAAGCAGTAACAATAAATCCAACAAATATATCAAAAGAAAACAAAGAGAAAGTAGCAAAAGCATTAAGTGATATATTTGAATTAGATTATGAAAAAGTTTTAAAAAGACTAAACAAAAGAAGCTCAATAGAAACAATAGTAAAGCAAGTAGAAAAAAGTAAAACAGATGAATTAAGAAAATGGATGGAAGAAAATCAAATAACAAGAGGGATAAATATTGATGAAGATTCTAAAAGATATTATCCATATGGAGATTTAGCAGCACAAGTAATTGGATTTTGTGGAAATGATAATCAAGGATTAGATGGAATTGAAGCAAAATATAATGATGAACTAAAAGGAACAAATGGAAAGATTGAAAGACAAACAAATGCAGCAGGAGAAAGTTTAGGAGATGAAGAATATATTTCAGCAATAGATGGAAATAGTTTAATATTAACAATAGATATGACAATACAATCAATTGTAGAAAAATATTTAGAAGAAGCGTGTATAGATAATGTTTGTACAGATGGTGGAAGTATAATAGCTATGAATCCTAAAAATGGAGATATTTTAGCAATGGCAACATATCCTGCATATGACTTAAATAGCCCGTATGAACCACATACAGATGAACAAAAAGCAGAATGGAAAAATCTAGATTCACAAGACAGAACAACAGCAATGCAAAAAATGTGGAGAAATAAGGCAATATCAGATACATATGAGCCAGGTTCAGTTTTTAAAACAATAACATCATCTGCAGCATTAGAAGAAGGAATAGTAACAGATATAGATAAACAAGGACAATTTTGTTGCACAGGAGGAATAGAAGTTGCAGGAGTAAGAATAAAATGTTGGAGATATTATAGACCACATGGGTCAGAAAGTTTAAGATTAGCATTAATGAATTCTTGTAACCCAGTATTTATAGGACTAGGACAAAAAATAGGTGTAACAAAATATTATGAATATTTAAGAAAATTTGGACTGTTTAATAAAACTGGAATAAAATTACCAGGAGAAGCAAATAGTATATTCATAAAAGAAGAAAAAGCAGGACCTGTAGAATTGGCAACAATTAGTTTTGGGCAAAGATTTGAAATAACACCATTACAAATGGTAACAGCAGTTTCAAGTATTGCCAATAAAGGGACATATATAAAGCCGAGAATAGTAAAAAGTATTATAAATAGTGAAACAGGTGAAAAAACAGATATGCCAATTGAAACAGGAGAACAAATAATTTCGAAAGAAAATGCAGAAAAAGTATTAAGCATGATGAACAGTGTTGTATCAGAAGGAACAGGAAAAAATGCAAAAGTAGAAGGATATCAAGTTGGTGGAAAAACAGGAACATCAGAAGATGGAGTTAATACTGGAAAATATGTTACATCATTTTGTGGTGTAGCAAATACAGATGATCCAGAAATAGTACTTTTAATAACTTTATATAACCCAACAGGAGAAGGTGGACACCAAGGTGGTGGAGTTGCAGCTCCTGTTGGAGGAAAAATTTTAAGTGAAGTTTTACCATATTTAGATAGTAAGACTGATGTTTGACAAAATTATGTAAATATGTTACAATAATAATATCTTGAGTTCTTGCACAGAGCAACTTTAGAAGTTTTGTAAATTTCTGGAGGGCTGTGCAAAACCTCCAGACAAATATGGAGGTGTCAATATGACGCACGTTAATGAGACCGCACGTAACACCATGGATCAGATCAACAACAAGATGAAGCGCACTATGCGGCGTGTTCTTTCTTGCAACGATGTGAAGGTCGCAGAGAAGTGTACCCTGGTACCTGCTCTTGTTATCGGCCTGGAATACATCGTTATGATGTTGGTCCTGAATCAGCTTGCATTTTCGGCAGCTGGTATTACCATTGCAGGAGATAAGTTCATCGACGTTTTCACTGGACTCAACTACGCATTTGCGTGGGCTGGTGAGGTTTTTGACTATATCTTCTATATGGCCATTTGGACGGCGGTGTTGGTTTTCTATCTCATGTACAAGAAATTGAACACTGAGGAGGGCGCCAAGCAACGTTATGTTTTCAAAAAGAATCGACTTTATTGGGGATCTGCTGTAATCACTGCAGCATACTACAGTTGGAAGATGCTTTTTGTTAACAACAGTCTGCTGAATCAGTTTGGCACTACTAACATCCGTATGGGTGCGAACATGTTTACTGGTTTTGCTGTCCTGATTGTCAACTGGCTGGTTTTCATTGTAGTGTTTGTGGCATTGGTCTATGTTACGAAGCTCATTATGACAAAGCTGAAAAACAGTGATGTCAAGTAAGTTTCTTGGTAATAAAACTAAGATAACTTAAGGAAGTAGCACATATCGTTTTACGGTGTGTGCTATTTCTTTTTTATAATAAAAATATTGTTAAATTTATTATATATGTTAAAATAA
>OGQP01001525.1_pt1 | contig 13635 bp, 10 predicted proteins | sample 1553251 | NCBI WGS metagenome assembly OGQP01 (sample SAMEA2580016, study PRJEB22360) | human gut metagenome | biome: human gut; feature: human-associated habitat; material: faeces | place: Denmark | collected 2008/2010 | reverse complement strand
GTGGCGGTGGCCAGTATGCCGATGGCGGCACGGATGGTAGCGACGGCGCGACGGGCGACACCGCTGGCGGCAAGGGCCAAGGTACTACCACCCGCGAATTTGGCGAAGCGGACGGCGACCTTTACGCTTCCGGCGGAGGCGGAAACCTGAAAGCCACCGTACCTAACTCCGGCAACGGCGGTTATTATGGAGGTAGCACCAGCGTTAAACCTGCCGACGGCATTGTGGTCATCCGGCAGCACAAGGAGGTGGTGGCATGAGATACGCGATCGTGACAGGTGGCGCGGTGACCAACGTCATCGCCCTGCGGGAGATCAACGCCGGGGATTTCCCCGGTGCAGTAGCGCTCCATGACCGCCCGGTGGGTATTGGAGATACGTACAGCGACGGCAAGTTCTACCGGGACGGCGAAGAAGTCCTGACCGCCCAGGAAGAAATTGAGCAGTATAAGGCGGCTTTGCAAACGTTAGGGGTGGTGACAGATGAGGACTGACATCATGGCGCAGGCCCGGGCCATTCGGGCCAGTATGGACGCGGCAGCGGCTACCCTGACCGATGAGCAGGCGGTAAAAGCGCCGATGATCTATCGCCCGTGGAGCAGTGATAGCGTGGCCTATGCGGTAGGTGACAGATGCTTGTACGGCGGCGTGTTATACAAGTGCTTGCAAGGACACACCTCGCAGGGAACGTGGACGCCAGAGGACGCTGTCAGCCTGTGGGCAAAGATACTAATTCCTGATCCAACCGTAATCCCCGAGTGGCAACAGCCTGAGAGCACCAATCCCTATATGAAGGGCGACAAGGTGACACACGGCGGCAAAACATGGCGCAGCACCTGTGACAACAACGTGTGGGAGCCGGGTGTATATGGATGGGAGGAGGTCACATGACGGAAGCCATCATTGTGGCGCTGCTGGGTCTTGCGGGGACGCTGGCGGGAAGCTATCTGGCCAACCGGAAAAGCACCGCCCTGATCGCCTACCGCCTTGAGCAGCTGGAGCAGAAGGTCAGCAAGCACAACAACCTGGTGGAGCGCACCTATAAGCTGGAGGAGCATCTGGCCGTGGTAGGCGAGAGCATCAAGGTAGCCAATCACCGCATTGCGGATTTGGAAAGAGACGTACATAACATCATCGGACAGGGCTAAAGGCCCGGAAAGGACAACCATCATGAACGAGACTATCAATCCCATCGGCTTGGCCACTGTGGCCGCTATCATCGTGATCTGCTATCTGATCGGCATGATCGTGAAAGCAAGTCCTCTTCAGGACAAGTGGATCCCCATCGTCTGCGGCGTGTGCGGCGGCGCCATCGGCGCGCTGGCGCTGCTGTTCGGTATGCCGGAGTTCCCGGCGCAGGACTATTTCACCGCCGTGGCGGTGGGCATCATGTCCGGCCTGACGGCCACCGGCGTGAACCAGATCGGCAAGCAGCTGGCCAAGAACGATACCGCAGAAAAGTAAACATACAGGAAAAGGCCCCGGCCACCCGATGTGGGGCCGGGGCCGCTATGCTTAGGATGAAAGGAGACCAGAAAAATGGCACTGAGTTCACAACAAATCAAGGATATGCAGAGCTGGTACGGCACCAAGGCTGACGGTATCTGGGGCAGTAAATCCACAACGGCGGCGGGGGGACGGGACGCCGGAGCCGCTTACAGCTTGTACAGCAGCAACAAGGGACGCTACAGCAGCTACACGGATTATATGTCCTATGGCGGCGGGCGGAATGATACACAGGGCAGCGGCACCAACTACAACAATGGCAGTCTGACGGCAAGCCAAATCAAGGAGATGCAAGATTATTACGGCGTGACGGCAGACGGTATGTGGGGCAAAAACTCCACTGCCGCAGCTGGTGGACTGAGCGCGGCGGACGCATGGACAAAATATCAGGGGGCCATAGGGCAAGGCGGCTATGATGACTACTACGGTTCCGGTGGGACGGATTACTCCGGACTCATGAGCTATAGCGAATACCTGAAGCGGGTGGGCGGAGACGACTATCAGGCGGCGGTGCAGAAAGCCATTGAGGCGCAGGTGCAGGCCGCCACCGACCAATACAACAGCCAGATTGAGAATGCCGGCAAGGACTATGAGGAAAACGCCCGGCGGGCCTACATCAACAAGATGATGAGCCAGCGGAACATGGATCAGGAGCTGGCGGCCAACGGCGTGTACGGCGGCATGGCGGACAGCCAGCGCATTGCCAGCGAGACCAACTACGAAAACGATCTGACCGGCCTGACCAACCAGTACCAGAGCACCATCTCCGACTTGCAGCAGGCCATCACCAGCGCAAAGCTGGCGGGTGATGCTCAGGCGGCGGAGGCTATGGCAAACTATCTCAGCCAGATTCAGGCACAGTATGCCAATTACCTCCAGAACGAGCGCAGCATTCAGGCGGAGATCGATATGTTCAACCGCCAGCTGGCCGCCCAGCAAGGGCAGCAGGCGAAGGCACCAGCCTATTCCAGCGGAGGCAGCTCCGGCGGGAGCGGGTACAGCTCAGAAACCGCCGATCTGCAGAAGCAGCTGAACGCCATGGGGGCTAATTTGACGGTCGACGGCGTATGGGGCCCGCAGACACAAGCGGCGTATGACCGTTATATGAACGGCGGTGATACCAGCGGCTATACCCTGACGAACCGTAACGGAAACGGCTGGATCGCCCTTGACGGCGGAGGTCGCTATTCCTACAGTGAGCTCCAGAAAATGCTTGACAACGGTCAGGTGAAGGAGGTTGTAAACGACAGGGACAGAACCGTATCGTATGTGCGCGTGAGATAACACAGGAGGGGAGATCACCATGGGATACCGTTTTCTGGATGATTACGATCCGCGCAAGGAGCAGAAGAAAAAGCAGCAGCAAAAGGGGACGCAGAAAGCGCCCCCTTCCGGAAACCCATTGAATCCTGCCGCGCAGAACAATAAGAATAACAAAACAAACACGCCGGCAGCAACGCAGCCGCGTACCTCAAAGGGCACCGCGCTGGGCGGCAGCAGCGTGACCCCGGTACAGCTGCCTGTGCAGCAGATAACAGTGCCGAAGCTGACAAAGTCCGCCACCCCGATGCAGACACAGACACCGCAGGCGCTGACATTGAAGCTGCCCAACATTCAGGCCTTCGGTGCGGGGGACTACAGTAAAGCCGGAAAGGCCATGGATCGGATCGCAAAAACGGTACAAGCAGGCGCCGCACAGACCGCCAGCGGCTTTGCGGAAATCGCCGGACAGTTCCGACCGACAACAGGGCAGCAGAGCATGGGGCAGTTCTCCGGCTTTGGCGATCTGGGCCGCGCCGTGCGGGAAAACCGTGAAAAGGGAACGGATATCAACACCAGCATTCTTTTGCAGGAGCGGCAGCGAAGGGTTCAGCAAAAGCAGAGCCAGCAGAAAATATTTGACGCCGCCACCAGCCTGACGGAGAGAGGGCAACAGTACACGCAGGAAGCCAAGCAGGGGTTGGGAACGGTGGGCCAGTTTCTGGTGGACATGGGCGTGACCGGTACGCAGATGGCCGGGGACGCGCTGGCCAACCTGATCCTGCCCGGCAGCGGCCTTGTCATGATGGGCATGCGCAGCTATGGACAGGCGGCGGGCGAGGCCCGACGGGAAGGTAAGAGCGAAGGCCAGCAGTTTCTTGCCGGCCTGAAAAGCGCCGGCATTGAGGTTTTCACGGAAAAGATGTTCGGCGCATTCTCCAAAATCTACGGCGGCGCGGCAGCGGATGAACTGGTGCAAAAGCTAGTGGGCAAGCTAACGGAGAACGCAACAGGGCAAGCGCTGCTGACATGGATCGTCAACGCAGTAGGTGAAGGTGTGGAGGAAGTGACCAGTGACCTGCTGAATCCGTTGGCTGACCGTCTGCTGCGGCTGGATGACGGGAAAGGCCCCGTCTGGTCTACAGATGATCTGGCCCAATGGGGCTATGATTTTCTGCTGGGCACAGCCATGGGTATGTTCGGCGGCGGCCAGCAGCTGGTGCGGGGCGTACAGCAGGGCCAGGCGCAGACGGCGGAGAATAATTATTACGCCGATCTGAGGCGCAACGGTCTTGGCAGCGCGAACAGAGCAGCCAACGCCCAGCGGGCCAGCGACGCCATGGGGCGGATCATGCCCACGCGGGACGGACTGCGTATGCCGCGGCTGGTCGATGAACAGGGCCGCACCTATGAGGAGCGGACAACATGGCAGCAGATTCCAGAGGCCCGTCGGGCTGAATTTGACGAGGCGCAGCGCATTGCTCGGCGGTTCGGGGCACGGGTGGTGGTCAGCCAGCAGGAGGGCGTCAACGGCTCTTACCATGACGGCGTGATCTCACTGAATCCCAATGCCGCCAATCCGGTGCGGCAGACGCTGATCCACGAGCTGACCCACCACATGGAGAGCAGCGGCCGGTACAGTGAGTTTCGGGAAACGGCACTGCGATATGTGGCGGAGAACATGGGCGCGGATGTGGACAGCGTGCGGCAGGCTCTCATGGCCGACTACGCCCAAAACGGCGTGACGCTGGACGAGGACGGGGCCACCCGCGAGATCGTGGCCAAGTTTGCAGAGGAAAAGCTGTTCACCGACGAGGCTACCGTCCGGCGGCTGCTGGCAGAGGACAGGAACCTGTTCCAGAGGATCTATGACTGGATCCGCGATATGGCGGGCAGGCTGACCGGCACCAGCGAGGAAAGCTTCCTACGTGACGCGGAGAGGCTTTATGCCAAGGCTCTGCGGGAGACGAGGGTGGAAACCGGGCGTGGGACACAGATGCTGTTTGCCGGAAAAAACGCCAGAACAGCGAACATGCAGACGCTGAACCGCGCCAGAGCGCTTGAAGCCAGTGGCGTAAAAGCAAAGGATATTCTAAGGGAAACCGGCTGGTTCCGAGGCATGGATGGCAAGTGGCGCTTCGAGATCGATGACAGCGCTATGGAATACCGCGCTAACGGTGATGCACGGTTGCTGGAGGAAGGTGGATACCGGCGGCTGAACGAACTGACGGAAAAGTGGGTGCGAAACGCCGAGGGGCGGGGCGATCCGCTGACTGCGGATGAGCAGGCAGAAAGCGAACAGCTGGAGAGTGAATACTTTGACCGCGCATGGGCAGAGAAGTACGAACTGGCCGACTTCCTGCGCCACAGCGGCCTGTTTGAGGCATACCCGAAGTTGCGGCACACATCGCTTGTATTCGAAAGAACCGATCCGGGCATCAACGGCTATTACAATGCCGGAACGGACACTATTGTCTTGAATGACAAGCTGCGCGGGGCACCGGAGAGCACGCTGGTGCATGAGATACAGCACGTCATCCAGAGAGCGGAAGGGTTTGCGCGTGGTAGCACGCCGGAATACTGGGCGGCAAGGGACTATGAAACCGGAGAAATTACACGATCTTTGGATCGTGACTACGATCAGGTTCTGCGCAGTCTGGACAGTGAAACACGCAACAAATATTTGCGATATCAAGAGCTCAACCGTGCTATGGAGAATCTGGAGAATGCAGAGGAAGGCACGCCAGCGGCAGAAAAATACGTTCAGCTTGAAAGGATCTCTGACCAGCTTTACACGGAGCTGTGGGGCACCCCTGAATTTAACAGGCTGCTGGACTTGAAAAGGCAGATCGACACGCCAAGAGAGGTATATGATCGGTTCTATCGCAACACGGCGGGTGAAATCGAGGCGCGGGACGCGGCTGCCCGGCGTGGCTACAACACGGAACAGCGCCGCTTGCGCATGCCGCAGCTGGACGATGCCAACACGGTGTTTGCGGATGACGGCGTGGGATATTTTTCCATGAGCACCGAGGAGCAAGCTGGAATCCGAGAACAACTGCGAAAAAACAGCGATAGGCTTAATGCAATGGATGTTGTTGGCCGCGTTAATACCAGCGCATATGTGGGACTTGACACAGGAAAAGCCAGAACAAAGCTGGTGGAAAAGCTGGGGCGGCGCGGGTATACCGTGAACCGACCGGGACTTGGAGAGGTTCAGTTCAGCGAAAAAGAAATCAATAACAGCCTGAATTATAAAGAAAAAAATCCGGCGGCGGAGGACGCACGACGGACTGGTTTCTTGGTATTGAGGGATGTGTTGAAGCGTGGTATAGAAATTGATGGACACGATGGGCACAAAGGACGCAACTATGACACTGTGACCATTGCGGCCCCTGTGGAGATCAACGGAAAACGTGGGAATATGGCGGTTGTGGTCAAGAAAACAAAAGGCAATCGCTACAAGGTGCATCGGATACTTACGCCTGCGGGAGAAACATTCATTCTCCCGGAAATGGCTAACGCAGAGGTGAATACCGTCGGGGCTGTCACCAACAATAGCCAATTGTTGAGAGGGAGCGCACCGGCCATCAACTCTGCGTCTGAATTTAGTATACCCAATAATGGCGGAAATGTCAACACAGAACAGTATTCCACCGGGCGAGGGCTGGATGATCTGGCCGGAAGCAGCGACTATTTGGACGCGCTGGCGCGGGACGAAAACATGTTCACCTCAGACGCCTATACCCTTGCGGATCGCCTGTATGACCTCCAGCTGCGGCGGGCCCAGCAGCAGGAAGCACCGCCCGAACGTCCGGCGGAACAGGTGGCACAGGAGGATCTGGACGAAATTGCAGAGTTGTTTACCGATCAGGGAAGCGTTTTCGCCAGCAGGGAAGATCGCATCCGGGATACGGAGAACATGGTATCGGATCACACCATTGCGGTGGAAAAGTCCGGACGTGAAAAAGCTTCGGAAGCATGGAGTTATTTCTACCGGAAGATGGTAGACGCCGGTCACAGCGTGAGCAAATTCGCCCAAGCGGTAAATGATCCCTATCTCTATCAAATCTACAATCAGGCAAGGGCCTCCAGTTCAGCGGGCGTCAGCATGATTACGGACGCCCAGACCAACGTGAATGCCCAAAAGGTGGGTGAGAGCCTGAACGGCATATTCTCTCCCATCCGGGCCAAGGGCGAGGATTATTACCGTGCATTCCAGATGTACCTGTTCGACCTTCACAACATCGACCGCATGAGCCTGTCGCAGAACAAGGAGGCGGCAATGCTGGAGGCAACGGCGGCGCTGAACCAGTTCGACGCCGATCACCCGGAGCTGCGTACCAATACGGAAGCGCAGCTGGCCCGGATGACCGAGAGTCTTGATCCCGATGTGGCGGAGCTGGCACGTGAGAAAATGCGGCTGCTGCGCAATGTCAACCGCGCAGACGCCATCAAGGACAAGCCGGTATTTTCCTTCGACGTCACAGCGGATGTGAGTGAGGAGCGGGCACGGCGTGCCTTGCAGGAGCACCCGGAGTTCGAGCAGTACCGCCAGCAGGTGAGGGGGTACATCGACAATCTGATGCAGTATCGGGTGGACAGCGGACTGATGACACAGGCCGACGTCGACTATTTGAAAAGGATCTATCCCAACTATGTCCCTACGATGCGAAGAGGTGAAAACCAAGCCGGAGCCGGGCGGGATCGCAATGCCGTGCGTATTGGCCGGACAGTAGGCCGTGCGGAGGGTGGCACTGCCGATCTGGTGCCGCTGCATGAAGCCTTAGGCCGCCAAACCATGAAGGTGGTTCGAGAGGGCAGCAAGAACCGGTTCGGTCAACGGCTGCTGGATGACTTTATACGCGTAGGGGAAAACTCCCCGGCGGCCCGCTATGTGCAGGAGGCCAACGAGTATGAGCACGAATTCACGCCGGACACGCTGGATGACATGAGCCGGGAGCAGCTGACGAAGGATAAGACGCTGACGGGATTCAAGGACGGCAAGCTGTGGGAGCTGACGGTGGACGACACCATGTTCGATGCACTGAAAGCCCTGTCACCAGACGCAGCGGAGAGCAACGCCGTGACGCGGGCTGTGCGGACGGCCAACAATCTGTTTAAGGCTCTGGTGACAGGCTACAACCCCACCTTCACCATTCGCAACACGGTGCGTGATCTTCAGACGGCTGGTCTATACACCCGCGACGGCGTGGCCTTTGCCCGGAATTATCCCAAGGCACTGGCAGAGATCAAGAACAACGGCGAATACTGGCAGATGTACAAGGCTCTGGGCGGCTCTTTCTCCTCGGTATTTGATTACAATACCGGTACGGTAAAAGAGCCGAAAGGCCGCACCGCCAAGCTGATGGCGAAGATCGAAGCTCTGAATATGGCAATGGAGCAGGCTCCTCGTCTGGCGGAGTTCATGGGCGTGGTAGAAAAAGGCGGCACCAGCACCGAAAATCTGGCGGACGCTCTGTATGCCGCCGCCGATGTGACTGTAAACTTCGGCCGGGCTGGTACGCTGGGAAAGGTGCTGAACGCCAACTATGTGCCATTCCTGAATCCCGGTATTCAGGGTTTCGACAAGATGATCCGGCGGGTAACAGAAACAAAGGGTGGAAAAGAGTGGGCAAAGCTTTTTGTCCGTGCCGCCGCTCTGGGCGTTGCGCCGGCGCTGCTGAACTCTCTCCTATATCACGATGACGAGGAATGGGACGAGCTGCGGGACAGCGACAAGGATACCAACTATATGTTCAAGCTGGGCAACGGCACGTGGCTGAAGATCCCTAAGGGTCGAGAGCTGTCGCTGTTGGGCATCACGGTTGACCGGATCGGCGATGCAATTCAGGGGAAAGACGTGGATCTGATCGCCACCATCAACACCATGGGCAATCAGGTGGCGCCGGCAAACCCGCTGACCAGCAACATTGCGTCGGCGTTGTTTGAAGCGCAGTTGTTTGACCCCTCCAGTCCCGGCCGCACGTGGTACGGCGGCGATATCGAAAATCAGCGCCTGCAAAGCTACGCGCCGGGCCAGCGGTACGACAGCAGCACGGACATTTTCTCCAAGGCCGTGGGCGATGCGCTGGGCATCTCGCCCAAGAAGCTGAACTATGTGCTGGATCAGTATTCCGGCGTGGTGGGCGACTTCCTGCTGCCGCTGCTGACGCCGCAGGCAGAGCGGGGCATGTTCTCAAAGGCCTTCACGGTGGATGTCGTGACCAGCAACCGGTTGAGCGGGGATTTCTATGATGAGGCAGACGCACTGACATACGCCAAGAATGACGGCGACGAAACCGCCGCCGTGGTGAGCCGATTCTGGAGCAAGCAGCAGTCCGCATGCAGCGACCTGTACAAGCAGATCCGTGAAGTGGAATCCTCCGACCTGTCCGACAGGGAGAAACGCCAGAAAACCAGAGAGTTGAAAGCACTGGTCAACGGCATTCAGAAGAACGCCATGGCGGTGGAGGAGACCTACCGCGCCGCTGTGGAAAAGAATCTTCAGAAAGGCATGGATTCCGATGACGCCTACCGGGCCGCCAACAAGGACTGCTTCGGCGCGGAGTATGCCTTACAGGTCTACAACAAGGACGTGTATGAGAAGGCGAAGAGCGCCAAGAGCAACGGCGTGAGCTATGATGACTACTACGCCTACTACTTCGGCACCAGAGGGTTTGAAAAGAGCGGAGATACCAGTGTGACCACGCAGAAATTTGACTGGCTGCAAAGCTCCGGGATAGATCTTACGTCACAAGCGGAAATCTATTTTGCCGACATGGCCAGCGACAAGGTGCTGGAAACCCAAGCTGAACTGGAAATGTCCAGCGGGATCACGGCGGTGCAGTTCTACCAGTACAAAGTAGCCAGCAGCGGCATGACCAAGAAAGCAGAGAAGATGCAAGCCATCAACAGCCTGAATCTGACATCCGCCCAAAAGGACGCCATCTATTATGCAGAGGGGTGGGCACAGAGCACCATCCGGGACGCACCGTGGCGCGGCGGGGATGGCGGAAACTACTCCCGCGAATCATCTTCGAGCAGCAGATATCTGTCCTATCTTGCAGAGAAAAACGGGTACACACTACAGGAGGCCGCACCCAGCGCACCGCGCTACAGCGGTTATTTGCAGTACCTGGCCGCAAGGGACGGGATTTCCCTAGACACCGAGGACACCGGCTCCGGATTGCAAAGCAAATACCTACGGGAATTTGCTTCCAGATGGGGCGGGTAAATAGCAAATGAGAGGCCGAATGGCCTCTCATTTGTTTTGTTCAATTAGATATTGCAGATAACTGCTTGTATTTCCGCCAAGAGAAAGTGCGGAACAATTTGGACATTGTGAGTATCCAAGGCTGATTGCCTTCTCTACGTTGTATATCCAAAAATAAGATAAGTCGCAATCGGCACAAGTGGGGTCTCTGTGATACAAATTACTGCCGCTGGATACAACGCAAGCACGAGACGCATAGAAAGAAACCGCGTCAATATAACTGTCAACACGCTCTGCCTGTTCATGCAGGGAACGGATGTCATCTACGTAATGGTCAATCATCTCCTGCTTTAAGTTCACTTGAGCTTGTACTTGGGTAATTTTATTATGCTGTTCTACGTTATAGAACACGGAGCAGGCCAGAGCAACAGCCAAGACAGCAACGGCGACGATAGTCCATTTCTGCTTCTTAACGGACACTTTGGGCGGATCGGTCATCGGGGGATGATATCCGCAGGAGCAGACCTCGCCAGTGGGCAGGAGACAGCCACAGGAAGGACAGGTATACCAAGTTTCAGTGATGGACAGTGGAGTGTCAGGCTGTGCGGGTGCGGTCTGCGACGCTGGCGCAGAGACATCCTCCGATTTTACCGGAGGTTGGGGCACGGTAGGTTGTGCCGAAGGGACTGCAACCATACCGCGCTTGCGGAGAATGACAAGGCCGATGAAATAGAAAATGGTGCCGAAGATCAGCATGGCAACAGCGAGACCTGACAAGGATATAGCGTTTCCGGTAATAAGCTGCAAGACTATGAAAATAATGGCATCATACAATACGCAGAAGATCCAATACTGAAGCTTTCGAATCAGTTTCTTCCGCTCGGAAGCGAGATACAGCGGCCCGGCACCGTAGAATACAAACGCAATAGCGAAAGCAAAAATAGCATCAATATCACCCATGGGACACCTCCGTTTTCGATATATCACCATCGTATACAAAAATGCGGCAATTGTCAACGGATATGACACGAAAGCACCCGTTGCAGCGGGTGCTTTCGTAGTTTATGGGGATAAGGGCCACCGTACTGGCTAATAATCAGCGCTGCCAGCTTGGGATTGGTGTTTTTGATCTTCACTGGGTATTGCAGCTTCTTTTCATAGACAAACATTACTCGTTCCCTCCTTCATCCCAAGGCCACGGGTCATCCAGCCAGCGGAAAGAGCCCTCGGTAATATCGGTCTGGAACAGTGGCCCGTGCATTTCCTCATATCTCTTGCGGCCCTCCTGACCCAAGCGGATATAGTTCCAGTACAGCCCCAGCGCCTCCTGATCGTCACGATGGGTGGTCAGATAAAGCCCCAGCTCATCAATGGCAAAGTCCAGCGCCATCAGCTCGGAAAGGTGTGTGTTGGCGGCAGGAAAGCGGGTCTTCAGCTCACGGTGGAAGGGAAGATCCAGTCCCGGAAACAGCGTGCCCCGCTGCAAGGCCTCGCGGTTATCGTACCGTTTGGGATTCTGATCCTGCATGGGAATATACGGAAACGCCATCTGGGCGCACGTCCCCGGCAGACTGCCATTCATCCCGCTGCAACCTGTTTCTTCACTGCGCTGCTGGGCAGTCGTTTTTTCAGAAGCGACCGGCGTGGAAGGCTGCGGGGCAGCCGGGGCAGCCACCTTTCCGGGCGGGCCGGCGGGGCCAGCCGCTTCGGCCGGTGATCTTCCGGCCATAGTCTGTTCAATATACAACAAGGTGTTCCTCCTTTTATCATCAATAAGCCAAAACAGCTCATGCCAGTATATGCCGCCGCCTGTAAACTGGGGATTTATTTTTGCTATTGGCTATGGTACAATGCATATTGTAGAGCGTCACATCATAGATTGTCCCGGAGAGGAGTGGTGTGATGATCCTGCTGATCCGCCGAAAATGGGTACTGGGCGCTGCGGCGCTTCTGTTGGCCGTTGTAAGTCTGCTGTCGCTGGCAGAGCGGCCTCGTGCGGCGATCCCCGCGTTTTCTTACGACGCGCTTCCCACAAGAGAGGTCGTCATTATTGACGCCGGGCACGGCGGCTCCGACGGCGGTGCTGTATCGACGGACGGTACGCCGGAAAGCGGCATCAATCTGGCGGTTGCCCTGCGTCTGCGGGATTTTCTCGCCTTGACAGGCTGTCAGACGGTATTGACTCGGACAGGAGAGGCGTCGCTGGCTGATCCGGACAGCGGCACGCTGCGAAAGGAAAAGGTCAGCGACACCAAGAACCGCGTCACGCGAATCAACAGCGTTGCCAATGGCTTTCTCATCAGCATCCATCAAAATACCCTGCCGGGGCATCCGAACGTACACGGTGCACAGGTGTTTTACGGAAAACTTCCCGATAGCGACGCACGGGCGGCAGCCATTCAGCAGACCTTAAACGATACGGTCAACCCCGGAAACGAAAAGGTATCCAAGCCTATCGGAAGCGATATCTACATTATGGCTCACGCGGAGTGTCCGGCGGTATTGATCGAGTGTGGTTTTCTCAGCAACAGCAGCGAAACCGCGCTGCTGCTGAAACCGGAATATCAGACAAAATTGGCGGCGGCCATTGGCTGTGGCTATCTGCAATATCAGTAACACAGGTGATACGAATGAAAAAAACAACGACCTATTTCTGCACCGAATGCGGCAGCGAAAGTCCCAAATGGGCAGGGAAGTGCCCTGTCTGCGGCGCGTGGAACTGCATGGTGGAGCAAAAAGCAGAAAAAGGGAAGGGGAGCGGCAAAGCTTCTTATACCGCAAAGCTTGTAAAGGTGCTTCCCATTACAGAATTAGCGTCTGAAAACGAGATTCGATTCTCGACCGGAATGGGGGAATTGGATCGAGTATTGGGCGGCGGCGCTGTCATGGGTTCGCTGGTTCTGGTGGGCGGCGCACCTGGTATCGGCAAGTCAACGCTGCTGCTTCAGATCTGCCAGACGCTGGGCCAATCCTACCGCGTGCTGTATGTCTCAGGCGAGGAATCCACCCGTCAGCTGAAGATGCGGGCCAAGCGGCTGCAGGTCGATACCCCCAACCTGCTGGTGCTGTCTGAAACCCAGTTGGGCGATGTGCTGTCCTGCGTGGAGCAGGAGAAGCCGGACGTGCTGATTATTGACTCGATCCAGACGCTGTATAACGAAGACAGCGACGGAATCCCTGGCGGAATCGGTCAAGTAAAGCAGTGTACCTTAACACTGATGCAGCTTGCCAAGAGCCAGAATATCACCATTTTTGTCATCGGCCACGTCAATAAGGAGGGCGCTATTGCCGGTCCTAAGGTACTGGAACACATGGTGGATTGTGTGCTGTACTTTGAGGGCGACCAGCATATGACCTACCGGATCCTCCGGGCAGCGAAAAACCGCTTCGGCGCTACCAACGAGATCGGCGTGTTCGAGATGATGGACTGCGGGCTGCGAGAGGTGGAGAATCCCTCGGAAATGCTGCTGTCCGGTCGGCCTACGGAAGCGCCCGGCACCTGCGTCACCTGTGCCATGGAGGGCGCACGCCCGGTATTGGCGGAAGTACAGGCTTTAGTCGCCCCAGCAGCCGGAGCAAAGCCGCTTCGCTCCAGCAACGGCTTTGACTACAATCGCGCTTCCATGCTGCTGGCGGTGCTGGAAAAGCGCGGCG
>OGQP01001524.1_pt1 | contig 13636 bp, 13 predicted proteins | sample 1553251 | NCBI WGS metagenome assembly OGQP01 (sample SAMEA2580016, study PRJEB22360) | human gut metagenome | biome: human gut; feature: human-associated habitat; material: faeces | place: Denmark | collected 2008/2010 | reverse complement strand
CATCGGAAAAAATCAGCTTTCCTAGCCGGTTCTTACCAACTCTATTCTTAAAAAATCTTTATTAAAGATGAGTATCCGCTATTTCATAATTTATATATCGTTTTTTCATCCAACGATACGCAAAGCAATCTTTAAAGGGTGATATGAGGCGATTGCATAAATTGTATTTCGATTTTTCAGCTATTCGCGGGTAATGACGCACCGGTACTTGTTTCACTTTTCCTTGTTGTAGCAGGATCAGAGCCGGTAAAAAACGATGCATTCCAGTAAAAAAAGGTATTCGTTGCGCATATTCAGTATGCAAAATTTTTAAGGGGCATCCGGTGTCTTTCACCCCATCTTTTGTCATCAGTCTTCGAAACCCATTAGCTACTTTCGAGGACATATTTTTCACCAGACTATCCTTCCGTCCCACCCGAATCCCCATGACCAGCTCATAATCATCGGTATATTCCAACAAAAGATTGAAATCTTCAGGTGTAGTTTGTAAATCAGCATCTATATATCCGACCAACCTGGAGCAGGTATAATCGATTCCTGCTTTCATAGCTGCGCTCAATCCACAGTTTTTAGCCAAACCGATATAAAAAAAATCTTTATTCCGCCGGCAAATTTCTCTGATCAAATCACCGCTCCCATCTTGCGACCCGTCGTTCACAAACAAAATACAAGATTTCACCTTCGATTTTTTCAGAAAAGCCGACAAAGCAGTTTCAAGCCGCAACATATTTCCCCTTTCATTATATACCGGAACAATCACGGTCAGGTCATAATCAGAAGTTTTATTAGTCATCATATTTAAAAATATAAAGCTGTATTAATTCATCCTATATTCAAACTATAGTAATATTAAAAATGTATCTTTACGCCGTATTTTAAACCCTATTTTTTCTAAAATGCGAACATTTTCTCACCCCGGTTACAAACGGTTCTTATTGTCTGTAGGATGTTTGTTATCCATACATTTCACCGCTTTATTCTTTCTCACACTATTCAGACTCGTTTTTTTCTTCAGCGCCAATTACGATTTTCCGGATCAGGAGCATGTCGGTTTTATGTCGATATGGCCTGCCTTTATCCGGGGAGTCTGGTTCGATAATGTAATCGCTTGTTACATACTCCTCATCCCTTTAGTAGCTGTTTCCATTTCGGCTTTGTTCAACTACTACGGTAAAATACTCTGGAATGTTACATGTATTTTTTTCAGTTTATTCTATGGAATCGTATTGCTGGTTACGGCAGCCAATATTCCCTATTTTCAATATTTCTTTAAAATCATCAATTCGTCGGTCTTCAATTGGTTCGGCTATATGAATACGACAGCCGGCATGGTATTCGGAGAAACCTCCTACTACCCTCCTTTGATCGGCTTTCTATTGACTTTAGTGTTATTTATCTGGCTCATGCGACGATTGATCCGTCATTTTCAACGTTTACTAAATACAAAAAATCCGTCTGTCTTTTGGCTCGACCGTATTTATATCTTCCTGACAGCCTGCATCTGTATCGGCCTCTGCCTGTTCGGTATCCGGGGACGTACCGGATATAATCCGATAAAAGTCAGTGCAGCTTATTATTGTACCGATCCGTTTTTGAATCAATTGGGCATCAGTCCGGTATTCAATCTGTTAAGCAGTACGTTAGACGATTCACGGAAAGAAAACCGATACCTTCATCTTATGCCGGAAAACGAAGCGTTGGAAAATACCCGACACTATTTAAACCGGCCGGGAATCGAAGGGATCTCTCCCATTGCACGCCAAATCAACGCCTCCGACAGTTTAAGACGTCCGAATATTGTGCTGATTTTTATGGAATCGATGTCTGCCCATCTGATGAAACGTTTTGGACAGCAGAAGGAGCTGACTCCTTTTCTGGACAGTTTATACCGACAATCCTTAGCATTCTCTAATTTTTATTCCTCAGGAATCCATACGAATCATGGCATGTATGCGACCCTTTATTCTTTTCCTTCCATCTTAAAACGAAACGCGATGAAAGGTTCTGTCATTCCCACTTATTCCGGTCTTCCGACTATATTAAAAGAACAGGGTTACCGCACCATGTTCTTTATGACCCACGAATCCCAATACGACAATATGAATGCTTTTTTTCGTACCAATGGCTTCGACGAGATCTTTTCTCAGGAAAACTACCCGTCCGAAAAAGTAGTCAATGGTTTCGGCGTACAAGATGATTTTCTTTACGACTATGCACTGAATCATTTGAAAAAACAGTCCGCTCAGACTAGTCCGTTTTTTGCTGTCTTACTTTCTATCAGCAACCATCCTCCTTACGTGATTCCGTCCTATTTCCAGCCTAAAAGTAAAAACATAGAAGAACAAATCGTAGAATACGCCGACTGGTCGATTCGTCAATTCATGCATAAAGCCTCGCAACAACCTTGGTTCGACAATACGATCTTCGTCTTATTGGGCGATCACGGAAAATTAGTCGGCAATCCGGATAGTGAAATGCCTCAATCGTACAATCACATTCCTTTGATGTTTTATGCTCCCGCACTTCTCACCGCAGAAGAAAAAGAAAATTTCGGAGGACAGATCGACGTAGCTCCTACTTTATTGGGTATGTTACGTATCAATTATATTCAAAACAATCTGGGAATAGATTTATTAAAAGAAGAACGTCCTTGTATGTTTTTTAGTGCAGACAATATGTTAGGAGTCAAAGACACAAAACATTTCTATATTTACGGAAAGTAAACAAGAGTTCAATTATAATATTCATAACGGAACTCTAAGCCCGGCAACAGCGAATACGACATTCGACTCACTGAAAACCTATGCCTTCTCCATGTTGCAAACGACAGAATATCTGATCCGTAAACAACTGACAACCGACAAACCACATTCTAATCCATAATAAACCATGAATACAACCCACCTTATTATCGTAGTTCCGTGTTATAATGAGGAAAGCGTACTTCCGGAAACTATCCGGCAATTATCCGGCGTCCTGAACAGAATGCTGGAAAACGGAAAAATCTCCATTGGAAAAATATTATTTGTCGACGACGGCAGTAAAGACAAAACCTGGGAAATCATTACCGAGGCAGGTAAAACAAACGGACTCGTCGGTGGTTTAAAATTGGCTCATAATTCCGGTCATCAATATGCCTTGTTAGCAGGCCTGGAATGGGCCAGTACACACTGCGATGCCGCCATTTCAATCGATGCCGATTTACAGGACGATGTCGATGCTATCGAAGAGATGACCGATTGTTTCCTACAGGGAGCGGATATTGTCTATGGAGTAAGGCGGGAACGGACGACCGATACCTGGTTTAAGAAAAATACAGCTTTATTATTCTATCAGCTAATCCGTAAAATGGGAAGCGATGTCGTCTATAATCATGCCGACTTCCGACTGATGAGTAAACGCGCGTTACAGGCACTCGTATCCTATCCGGAACGCAATCTATTTCTCCGTGGAATAGTCCGGCTAATCGGTTTCCCCGAAGCTTACGTATATTATGACCGGAAAAGCCGGTTTGCAGGAGAATCCAAATATCCGTTCAAAAAGATGCTTTCTTTTGCCCTGGACGGTATTACCTCTTTTTCTGTAAAACCGCTTCAGCTAATCCTGACGGGAGGATTTATTTTCGGAATAATCGTCCCCATTATCATGATTATTTACGCCTTGGTACAACATGCTCATGCCCATACCATACCGGGTTGGACCTCCTTACTGGTCTCTATCTGGTTTATCGGTGGAATGATTATGATGGCTATCGGAATAACCGGAATATATATCGGAAAGATTTACAAAGAAGTGAAACAACGTCCCCGTTATTTTATCGAAGAAGATGTCAATCTGAAATAAATAACCGGGCTATTTGCAGATGGTCGGATATTTTCCGACCATCTGCAAAACACGGTTTCTGTTAAAAACGTTCTTCCGTTTCTGCATTTCCTATCGCCTTCTCTTTGGTAAAATGAAGAATATGGATTATATCTCTGACATCACAACTCCGGCGATTCGAAGTATAAACCGTATCTAAAACATATTCCTCTCCATATTTCTGACGAAATTCTTCCAATAGCCCCTGCTTCACTAAAACGTAGCCTTCTTCAGGCAATTCTTTTTCAAAAAGCGCCATCCGGTCACCATTGAAAAAATTGACACTATAGAAGAAATAAGTATAAGAATAAATTTTTCCTTCGGGCACCCATTTCCGTGCTTCCTGCGCCAAACCGATATCCGATTTGGTATTCAATACGGCAGGCTGATAAACTCCGTCCAAAACGACAAATATCGTAAACAATAATCCGCACAAAGCATACAATACCTGAGTATTCCAGGGTTTACTTTTCAATTTTCTAAGCAAAACAACGACAGCAACAATCGGTAAAAAGATCAGAACAATATTGAATAAATTCATTGGAATTTCTTCCAACGCATGCAAAAAAGCGATATTCTCTACAGCCCTTTTACCCGCAAAAATCGTGTCGGGAACAGCTCCTGCTTTCACGACAAAAAATACGACAGTCAGTAAAATAATAAGGCAAGAGATAACGATAGCAAAAATCTTTATGGCAGTTTTCCCCATACGAACCAACCAAAGAAAATAAACCGCCAGAAAATAACCGATAAAAGGGTATATCGGTAACAGATAAACACTTCTCTTACTTGCAGGGATACAATAAAATACAAATATCAGTGCTATAGTCAAAAAAGAATACAAGTGAACCGGATCACTGGTCCGGACTTTCTCTACCGTTTGTTGCCACTTCTCTTTCCAGGTCCCGGTCCATTTGCGGTAACGCAAACAGAAAAGAGAGAAGAGCAACAACAAAGTCCAGGGGAGATAGCCGGCCATAAGCATATAAATATTATAATAAAAAGGATTTTCATGGGAAGCATAAGACATCTTACCTAAAAACCGCCCGAAATTTTCTTCCATCATCAAATCTAAAAATTCCTGCTTTCCTTCGTTGTAAGCCAAAACATACCAAATGGCAGGTAACACACAAGCCAATAGGGCTATCCCGATAAAACGCAAAACCAATTTCCAGAAATGTCCTTTTCTTATCCAAAGAAATACGCCGGCTACCAAACAAGGTAAAATAATCCCCACCGGTCCTTTAGTCAAGGTAGCACATCCCATAAACAGAATAGCCAGCCAGGGGATCCCTCTCAAATCTTTTTCATACCACGAATAAAAACGGATAATAGCCAACACAATAAAAGCGGTCAATACCATATCTACCCGGCAGGTGAAACCGGCACGGTGTACCTCGAAACAGGTCAACATGACAAAGGCGGTCAATAACCCGACAGTTGCCCCTTTACGTCTGGCATAAAACCAATAAATAGCGGCAGCCATAATGATCAGGGCCAAAGCAGACGGAACCCGGGAGGAGTATTCGGACACTTCACCGCACAAAGTGGAAACAGCAGCCACACTCCAATGCAAAAAAGGAGGTTTAAAAGCAATCTCACCACCATAATTCCGGGGCAAAATCCAATTCCCGTGTTCCAACATAGAATAAGCCACAATAGCTTCCCGAGGCTCACCTTTCGTATTATAATCCGTTAAACCTAAAAGAGGGAAAATGGTTAATACACATATTGATAATAATATCAACAAATTACGATTCTGTTCGTTCATCTTCATCAATGATAAAAAATTAACAATAAAAACTACGATCTATTTTTTATACAGGCTTTGCTCTATAATCGGATAAAAATAACTAGTTTTGTTGTAATTTTTCACAATATAGAAAATCTTTTTGATAGAATAAACGATAAAAATGAAATCTGTCATTCAACTTTAAACCTAACATGATGAAATTTAACAGGATACTTCTTAAACTCAGCGGAGAGTCGTTAATGGGCGCTCAAAAATACGGGATAGACGTGACCCGTGTCGAAAGCTACGCCCGACAAATAAAAGAAATCGCCGAAATGGGCATCCAGATAGGAATAGTAATCGGCGGAGGAAATATTTTCCGGGGACTGAGCGGTACCAATAAAGGATTCGACCGGGTTAAAGGAGATAGTATGGGTATGTTGGCCACCGTAATCAATAGTCTGGCACTCAGTTCGGCACTCGACAACGAGAATTGCCGGAACAAAGTACTGACAGCTATACGCATGGAGCCCATCGGAGAATTCTACTCCAAAGCCAAAGCGATAGAATACCTTGAAAACGGCTATGTCACCATTTTCAGTGCCGGAACGGGTAATCCCTATTTCACAACCGATACAGGCAGTAGTTTGCGTGCCATAGAAATAGAAGCCGATGCCATGTTGAAAGGGACACGGGTAGACGGTATTTATACCGCCGATCCGGAAAAAGATCCGACAGCCACCAAATTCGAGAAAATCACATATGACGAAATTTATAATAAAGGGTTAAAAGTCATGGATCTCACCGCAACGACCATGTGCAAAGAAAACCACCTTCCTATCGTTGTTTTCAATATGGATGTTGAAGGAAACCTTAAAAAATTAATGGAAGGCCAACAGATCGGTACGATCGTCTATTAATCTGCTAATATAATATGAACTAATAGGTTGACGTTTGTTATTAGCCCATTATTTATTAGCAAATGATGCATACATGAGTATCCTTGATTCTATAAATACACCTGAAGATTTAAAAAAAGTATCTGAAGATTCATTGATTCAGTTATGTCAGGAAATCCGGCAGAAAATCATCGATGATTGTGCCGAAAATCCGGGACATCTCGGATCAAGTCTGGGAGTCGTAGAATTGACTGTTGCGCTTCATTATATCCTCGACACCCCTTACGACAATCTTGTTTGGGACGTCGGACATCAATCTTATGCCCATAAAATACTCACCGGCCGCAAAGAACAATTCAAAACCAAACGTATCTACGGAGGAATCAGCGGTTTCCCGAAGATATCGGAAAGTGAATACGATTCGTTCGGTACAGGTCATTCTTCTACTTCGATTTCGGCAGCTTTAGGCATGGCTATTGCAGCAAAAATCAACGGAGAAACCGGGCGGCAAAGCGTGGCCGTAATCGGCGACGGTTCGATGACAGGCGGAATGGCTTTCGAAGCCCTCAACAATGCCGGGGTATACGATTCCAACCTATTAGTCATCCTGAACGACAATAATATGGCGATCGATCCCAACGTAGGAGGCTTGAACGAATATCTGTTGGACATCAGTACTTCTAAGACCTATAATAAAATCAAGGGGGATGTATGGAACGTTTTAGGTAAACTAAACCGGATCAGTCCAGGCATGAGGAATTTTATCCAGAATATCGACAATAGCATAAAATCGATGCTTCTGAAAAAAAGTAATCTTTTCGAAGCTATGGGATTACGTTATTTCGGTCCTGTCGACGGCCACGATATCCATCATCTGATCAAAATATTACGGGACCTGAAAAATATACCGGGTCCTAAAGTTTTGCATTGCATTACGGTCAAAGGAAAAGGATTTAAAGAAGCCGAAATCAATCAAACAATCTGGCATGCCCCCGGCAAGTTCAATAAAGTGACCGGAGAGCGAATTAAAGAGAATAATCCTAACATTCCGGCCAAATTTCAGGATGTTTTTGGAAACACAGTCACAGAGCTGGCGAAGAGCAATTCCAAGATCATCGGAATCACCCCTGCTATGCCTACCGGCTGTTCATTAAATATCATGATGCATGAAATGCCGGATCGTTGTTTCGATGTCGGGATTGCCGAGCAACACGCCGTCACTTTTTCTGCCGGCCTGGCGGCAAAAGGATTTGTTCCTTTCTGCAATATCTATTCTTCATTTATGCAGAGAGCCTACGATCAGGTGATTCATGATGTCGCCCTACAAAATCTGAATGTTGTATTTTGCCTCGACCGGGCCGGTTTTGTCGGAGCCGACGGAGCCACCCATCATGGAGCTTTTGATTTAGCCTATTTCAGATGCATTCCGAATATGATCATCGCAGCTCCCCTGGACGAAGCGGAACTGAGAAATATGATGTACACCGCCCAATTACCTGACCAGGGACCTTTTTCCATCCGCTATCCACGCGGAAACGGTTTTCTTGCCGATTGGCATACTCCTTTTCAGGAACTGGAAATCGGTAAAGGCAGATGTTTGATCGAGGGAGAAAAAATAGCGATTTTATCTATCGGAAGTATCGGAAATGTAGCGAAGAAAGCTGTATCTCACTTCGAAGAATCGCTCGTCGCCCTTTATGATATGCGTTTTTTAAAACCTATAGACGAAGAATTATTACATACCGTTTTTCAAAAATTTTCTAAAATAATCACCTTGGAAGACGGAACGATTCAAGGTGGATTAGGAAGTGCTGTCGCCGAATTTATGGCCGACCACCAATATCATGCTACTATAAAAAGATTAGGAATTCCGGATAAGTTTATCGAGCACGGAACTCAACAACAATTATATGAAGAATGCGGATTCGATGAAAAAAGCATAACCCGGTGCATTCAGGAAATGCTCATAGAAAAGGATACCAGAGAATGAAAAACGAATTAAACAAACATTCAAATATAGTTTTGCCGGACTTAGGGTCTTGTTACAAAAAACTAAAACAGACCTTTACCAATCTTTCGGACGAAGAATTAAAAGGCCTGCTTCGTCCGGATTCGGTCAAATATTACAAGAAAGGTGAACTGATTTACGCGGAAGGCACAAGAATCAAAGGTTGTTATTTCATATACAGCGGAATCATCAAAATATATCAAACAGGGCATGAAGGGAAAGAGCAAATTATCAAATTCGATCAGGAAGGAGACCTCTTCGGCTTCCGTTCAGTCATCCGGCACGAACCTGCTTGCACCTCTATAGAAACACATTCAGAGGCAATTCTATGTTATATACCCGATTCGGTTTTGTTAAACTTAATCCGGAATAATTCAGGTTTTGCCTACGATATGATGCAAATAGCCTGTAAAGAATTGGGCGACTCGAATCGTTACATCCGGGATATTGCACAAAAATCTGTAAAAGAACGCCTGGCCGAGATCTTACTCCTCATTGCAGATGATTTCGGTATCGAACAAGACGGAAGTTTAAAACTGAATATCACCCGTGAAGACCTTAGCAATTTTGTCGGGACAGCGACAGAAACCGTTATTCGTTTACTTTCCGACTACAAAAACGACGGATTGATCGAAGTCAAAGGACGTAAAATAAAATTATTGAATATTGAAAAACTGAAAACGATTGCAGGAATGTAAAAAATATTGTATCTTGAGGGGCATTTAAAAAGAGGAACCTTCAAAGAAATACAATATGTTACAAATCTCAGAAAAAGGAAAAAAAATCCCGGCTTCTCCGATCCGTAAGCTGGTCCCTTATGCAGACCGTGCCAAAGAAAGAGGAATAAAGGTCTATCACCTGAATATCGGACAGCCGGATATCGCTACTCCTGAAGTAGCTTTGAAAGCAGTCCGGCAAATGAAACTTCCTGTAATCGAATATACGGCTTCCGCCGGAAATCATACGCTTCGTACCAAATTAGCCGGATATTATCAGAAATTAGGGATCTCCCTGACCGAAGAAGACATACTGATTACTACCGGTGGCTCGGAAGCCATTCTGTTTGCTTTCATGAGCACCTTGAACGAGGGAGATGAAATTATTATACCGGAGCCGTTTTACGCCAATTATACGGCTTTCGCCTTAATGGTCGGAGCCAAAATTAAAACGGTAACAGCAAAAATCGAAGACAATTTCGCCCTTCCACCGATGAGTGAATTTGAAAAACAAATTACACCCAAAACCAAAGGAATTGTAATTGTCAACCCCAATAATCCGACAGGTTATCTATATTCCCCCAAAGAGCTGGAAGAGCTGGCGAAGATTGTAAAAAAACACGAATTATACCTATATTCTGACGAAGTCTACAGACGATATTGTTATGATGGCTTAAAACATTTTTCAGTAATGAATCTGAAAGGAATCGAACAAAACACCATTCTTTTCGATTCCATGTCGAAGCGTTACAGCGAATGCGGTATCCGTGTCGGAGCGATCATCACTAAAAATAAAGCGATATTGGATGCAGCCCTCAAATTCGGCATGGCCCGCCTTTGCCCTCCCGCTTTGGGACAAATTGCAGCCGAAGCCTCTCTGGACACCACCGACGAATATTTTGAAAGCGTCTATCATGAATATATCAAAAGAAGAAACTTCATGGTAGAAGCCTTGAATAAAATGCCGGGAGTGGTTTGTCCTATACCCAAAGGGGCCTTTTATTCCATAGTCAAGTTGCCTGTCGACGACGCTGAAAAATTCGCTCAATGGTTATTGGAAGAATTCGACTATAACGGTCAAACCGTTATGCTCGCCCCTGCCAGCGGCTTCTATTATACTCCCGGATTAGGCAAAAATGAAGTAAGAATAGCTTATGTACTAAAAATCAGTGATCTTCAAAAAGCGATGGAAATTTTATCCGTAGCTTTAAAGACTTACCCGGGAAAGACATTATAAATTAAGAAACAGATTAATAGGCATTTTCCGGGAAGTTTTAGCAGATAGCTTTCAGCTTTTAGCTTTTAGTTTTATCTTTGCAGCAGAAAAGAATTATTTTTTAAAATAAAATTATGACATCGGATTCCGAATTTAACACCATCAGACCCTATTGCGATAGCGAAATAGAGGCAGCAATAGAACGTCTATGTAAATCAGAAGAATTTTTGACTCTGTTTACACACCTAACTAAAATGGACCGTGCAACCATACAAGGAGCTTTACAAGGAATTCGAAGCCGTGCGGAATTTCAAGCCAAATTTTTCGGTCCGGCCATCCAATCTCTGATCAATACGACTACAGACGGAATTACAGTATCAGGAATGGAATTGGTCGACAAAAATACTTCTTATATTTTTATGTCCAATCATCGGGATATCATTCTCGATTCGGCCATCCTGAATGTACTTTTGCGTCAACATGGTAATAAATACACCCGGGCTGCTATAGGAAGTAATCTCCTGATCAACGACTGGGTAACCGATTTGGTCAAATTAGATTCTTGTTTTGTCATAGAGAGAGATATAACAGTGAGAGAAATGCTTACGTTCGGCCCTCCGCTCAAAATATATCCGGGAAGTCATCGAAGAAAACGAAGATTCGGTATGGATCGCCGAACGGGAAGGAAGAACTAAAAACGGCGATGATAAAGCCCAACCCAGTCTATTGAAAATGCTGAAGATGAGCGGTCCCACCCAATTCGGGATCAATTTCAGAGAACTACATATCATGCCCCTCGCCATCTCCTACGAATGGGAGCCTTGCGATGCCCTGAAAACCTCGGAATTATATACCAAAACCGTCGGAGAATATATCAAAACTCCCGAAGCCGATATGAACAGTATGCTCACCGGGCTAAGTGACTACAAAGGACGCGTACATTTCCATATCGATCAGCTCACAGATCAGGAATTCGATGAACTGGATCAACTTCCCTCCAATGGAGACAGAATAGAAGCACTCGCCGGAATTATCGATTCTAAAATTCATCAGAATTTCAAGCTTTGGCCGAATAATTACATTGCCTATGATTTATTACATTCGGTAAATAAATTCAAAGCATTCTATACCGAAGAAGAAAAGAAACGTTTTATCGAAGTGATGACTCAAAAAATGGATAAACTGGAAGGGAATATTTCCCTACTGAACAATATTTATCTGGAAATATATGCTAATCCGGTAAAAAATCAATTGAAATTATAATCCTTCGTACAGCAAGGACGAATACAATGTTTAACGGATAGAAAAAACGATTCGCCTGCCGCATTTTAATTTTACATATAAGTTATACCCACTATGAAAATTATTCGCCTACTGATAATACTCACTGCTTTCTTACTGATGATATCGAGTGCACTATCTCTATTTAGCAATACCGATAGGACACCGGTCTATATCAACGTCGCTTCTATGGCTTGTTTAATGATAGTCGTTACACTGTTAAACTTCAAGAATAAAAATAAAAACGAACAATAATGTACAAAGTAAAACGTACAATTTACGTCGATAACCAATCGATTGACGTTTGGTTCGGATTAGTAAGCAAAACCAAAAACGGTAAAAACGGAAAATATACGGTCTATCTGTTGACCGACGATCCCAACAATCCTTATAATCACGCGGAGCCTATCTTGAGCAATATCACCTCAAAAGAAACAGCCGTCCGAAAAGCAATCGAATATACCAAAGAGCTGTTTCATAATATATTGATCAGCCAAAAAAACAATAATAAATCGCAAGAAGACAATGGAAAGAAAAGTCAGAGTTAGATTTGCTCCAAGTCCGACGGGAGCGCTTCACTTAGGAGGAGTAAGAACAGCCCTCTTCAATTATCTGTTTGCCCGCCATTATGGCGGAGATTTTCTTTTAAGAATCGAAGATACTGACCAAACCCGGTATGTACCCGGTGCAGAAGAATACATTATAGAGTCTTTGAAATGGTGTGGCTTAAAAGTGGATGAAGGAGTTGGGGTAGGTGGAGAATACGGTCCATATCGTCAAAGTGAAAGAAAAGAAATCTACAAAAAATATGCCCTCCAACTCGTTGAATCGGGAAATGCATACTACTCTTTCGATACAGCCGAAGAATTGGATGCGATGAGAAAAGAGTGTGAAGGACGTGGGGAAACATTTATTTACAATGCCACGAGCAGAGGTAAATTAAAGAATTCCCTGAATATGGATGCCGGTAAAGTAAAACAATTGCTGGAAGCGGGTGTGCATTATGTCATCCGTTTTAAAATGCCCGAGCATGAAGATCTTCTCCTTCACGACATTATTCGCGGAGAAGTCCATTTCAACAGCTCCCTGCTTGACGATAAAGTGCTCTATAAGTCGGACGGAATGCCTACTTATCACCTGGCCAACATTGTAGACGACCACTTAATGAAAATCACCCATGTTATCCGTGGAGAAGAATGGTTGCCTTCTCTTCCCTTACATGTGTTGCTTTACAAAGCCTTCGGTTGGGAAGACACCATGCCTGAATTCGCTCACCTCCCGCTGATCTTAAAACCGGTAGGGAACGGCAAATTAAGCAAACGGGACGGTAACAAAATGGGATTCCCGGTATTCCCGATGGAATTTACAGATCCGGCAACCGGAGAAAAATGGCATGGCTACAAAGAAGACGGTTATTTTCCTGAAGCATTCATCAATATGCTGGCCCTTTTGGGATGGAATCCGGGTACGGACCAGGAAATATTCTCCCTTCAGGAGTTATGCGAACTATTCACTTTAGACAGAGTTAAAAAGTCAGGAGCTAAATTCGATCCCGAAAAGACAAAATGGTTTAATCATAAATATTTGGTGGCTAAACCGGATGCTGAATTAGCAGATCTAGTCGACGAAATGCTTAAAGCAGAACAAATCGTTTTCGACAGGAAAAAAACCGAGAAAATCTGTAGTCTGATGAAAGAACGCTATAATTTTGTAGCCGATTTGTATGCAGACTGCCGCTTTTTCTTCGTTACTCCTACCGAATTTAATGAAAAAGATACCAAAAAATATTGGAAAGAAGATACACCTGCTTTAATGCGTGAATTACTGGAAATACTGAAGAGTATCGATGATTATTCTTTTGCCAATACGGAGAAAATCATTTCTGCCTGGATCACCGAAAAAGGCTTAGGCTTCGGTAAGGTA
>OGQP01001522.1_pt1 | contig 13641 bp, 9 predicted proteins | sample 1553251 | NCBI WGS metagenome assembly OGQP01 (sample SAMEA2580016, study PRJEB22360) | human gut metagenome | biome: human gut; feature: human-associated habitat; material: faeces | place: Denmark | collected 2008/2010 | reverse complement strand
CGGAGAAACAGAGTCCGTTGGCCTGTCCTTCGCCGTGATAGGGGTCCTGTCCGATGATTACCACTTTGAGTTTGTCGAACGGGCATTTGTCGAAGGCACGAAAAATGTTGCTTCCTCTGGGGAATATCCGGCGGGAAGCGTATTCTTGCCGTACGAAGTCGGTGAGTTCTCGGAAATAGGGTTTTTCGAACTCTTCGGAAAGAATCTCTTTCCAGTCCGAAGCGATTTTAACATCCATGGCTGGTATTGAATTAGGCTGTTATATATTTCGAGTACCACGACCGTTTTTTGTTGATCTCGGCAGGCAGCCCTCGATCCTGCGGGGTGTCGTTTCGTTCTGACCTTCTTCCCGGGAAGAGTTTCGACTTTTCGTCGAAGCATGTCGGTCGGTTTCGAGCCGGAGCAGGTCGGTAATCGAGCTATATAATCAGGTTAAATTTTTGCTAAAATACAAAGAAAGTTCGAAACGGCGTGTCGGAAATGCGTAAATTTGAAAAGTGGCATCAAAAGAATATATATTATTTGTTATGAAAAAAATTGTAATTACCATGCTCGTCCTGTTGTCGGCGGCCTATGCCGTCGGGATAGGAGGCGGGGAGGTCGCCCGTAAACTGAACCTTCGACCGTCGCAAATCGTTCCCGCAGCCGACACGTTGCCGGTTCGGAACCTGATCTATCTGATCGGGGACGGTATGGGATTGAGTCACGTGTCGATGTTGATGCTCGAGGAGGGATACGGTACGACCGCTTTCGACCGGGCGCAGAACATCGCATTGATTACTACTTATTCAGCCAACAACCGGGTGACGGACTCCGCAGCGGCCGGTACGGCGCTGGCGACGAGACATAAGACCGGCAACGGTATGCTCGGTGTGCTGCCCGATTCGACGGCTGCGGAGTCGATTATGGCGGATGCGATCCGAGCCGGGATGCCGACCGGAGTCGTCGTTACCAGTACTCTGCAACACGCTACGCCCGGCGCTTTCTATGCCCATGTACCTTATCGGCGACAGTATCAGCGAATTTCCGATCAACTGGCCGGAAGCGACTTGACGGTGGCCTTCGGCGGCGGATTGAAGTATGCCGAAGCGTCGGAGCGGGAGGACGGTGTACCGGGCATCGAGCGCCTTCGGGATCGCGGTTTTCTGGTGCTGACCGATCCCTCGCAGCTCGATACCTTGAGCCGGGGACCTGTGATGGGATTCTTTACCGACGGTCACCTGCCGAAAATGTCGGAGGGGCGGGGCGATTATCTGGAGCGGGCGACCCGCAAGGCGCTGGAGATTCTGTCGCGAGAAGCCGGCGAGCGCGATCGGGGCTTTGTTCTGATGGTCGAAGGATCCCAGATTGATTTGCGGGCTCACGATAACGATGCCGAAGGCGTCCTGACGGAGATGCGTGATTTCGACCGGGCGGTTGCCGCTGCGATGGATTTCGCCGACCGGCATCCTGGGACGCTCGTGGTCGTTACGGCCGATCACGAAACGGGCGGTCTTTCGATTCCTTCGGCCGATGTCGATTTCGAGCACGAGGAGGCCGGGATCGAGTACCGTTTCAGCACCGGCGGACATACGGCGGCGATGGTGCCCGTCTATCTGTACGGGACAGGCTCCGAACGGATTAACGGCGTACTGGACAACACGGAACTGGCCCATATGTTGAAGCGACAGGTATTGCCGGATAACAGACGAAGTGTGTCGGCAATGAAAATTAAATCATCAAAGATTATTCATTTAATTCATAAAACAGTTCGCTCCTATTTCTGTCAAGCCTGTAGGTAATTGGTTTTGTCCTTTGTCGGGTAAAGAACGTGAATGATAATCTAAATTTGTTTCTGATTATATATTACCTCCACTATTCCATTGTATTTCTTAGTTTCAACCAAAGTCAAGTCAATCTTTCGGGTAAAACCACCAAATAAACTGATGCCTCCACCCAAAATAACCGGAATGACAACCAGATGATAAGTATCTATCAGATTATTTGATATGAGTTGCTGCGCCACCTCTGCACCTCCGCAAATCCAAATGTTTTTACCTGATTTCTGCTTCAACTCTTCAACAAATCGGCACACATCTATATTCTTGAAACAGATATTTTTTGTGTTGTCAGTTTCTTTGTGATGGGTCAAGACGTAGGTCGTTGCTCCCTCATAGGGCCATCGGTCGGGTGAAAGTTCGGTCACAATTTGGTTGTAGGTCTTTCTTCCCATAATGACCATATCCACGCCACTGAAGAATGGTGTAAAGGTATCTTCCATCTCTACGTTTTCATCATGTCCGCCTATCCAATCAACGGCACCTTTGCCATCAGCGATATAGCCATCCAAACTGACGGCAATATAAAGTATTACTTTTCTCATAGTCTGTATCATTATTGTTAAAGAGGTAATACCATTTCAAACTGTTTGCTTGCCAAGGGAATGTTCTTGCTTTTGAGAAAAACAGGCATGGTTGGATTGTCGGAACTGATGTTCAAGACTTTGATGAAGTCTGTTTTCAGACGCGCTATGACTTCTTGCAATAATCGGGAGGCTATTCCTTTCCTGCGATATTCGCTTAGAACGACTATTTGAGTCAAATCACCTGTATGAATGTCAAACACACAGTAGCCAACCATCTTCCCGTCCAAGAAAGCCCCAAGGCACGTCAGCTCGGATATCCCTCTTTCAATGGATTCAAAGCTGTTTTGCCACGAAGGACTAAAGTCGCAATAGCGTTGTGCCTGTCTGATGGAATTGGTATCAACCTGCTCTATGATACAGTCTATGTTTACTTTTCGATTGTCAATGTGCTCAATCGTTTGTCTGAAACAGTCAAATTTTCGTGTTACCTCAAAATTCATTCGGCGATAAACGCCAATCGCTTTTTGGTTGTTTTGCAGGACTTCCAACAGGTATTGGCTGATACCCGATTCCTTGAGAAAAGGGAGGGAATGAGTAAAGATTTTCCCGGCTATACTCTGTCCTCTATATTGCTTTATCGTTCCAGTCCCTGTATCATAGGCAGTAAGAACACCATTGAATGTTCCTGTTCCGTTTAAGGTGAATGCTACAATTTCGTCATTATCAAAGGCGGCAAATGATAATTGTGGATTATATCCGCGCCGTTTGAGCATGGAACGCACCTCTTCTTTCTCAAAATGTATTTCATAATCGGCAAATGCTTTTTTAAAGCCGTGAAAGATGGTTTCAAAATCGGTATGTTCTAAATTCCTTATTTCCATTTTGGTCTGATTTTAAAGTTTAATCTGATATATTCTTGTGGTTTCCCCCCAAGGATGATGGCAGTTTCCTATATATCGAAAACCGAACTTTTCATAATACCCGACATGGTCTGTACACAGATTCAAGTATTTGAAACCATAATAGGAGGCATCCTGCATTGCTTTATCAATGAGCCATTTTCCCAAGTTTCTGCCCCTGTAGGATTTTTCAATGTACAATGCCGCCAGCCAGGGATACAAATCCATCCGTGAGTTGAAGTCGTTGGTGACCAGTCCGGCACATCCGGCAATGGCATCATGGTCGAGCAGCAGATACCACTGTGGCAACAGGTTTTCTGCATTCAGGCAGTTACGAAAACAATCGTCATACACCATATTGGATTCTTCCGAAGCCCACTTGTTTTGAAAGTAGGCTATCGCAGATTCGAGATATTCTGTTGACTGTCGCAATGATATTATTTGCATAAAATTATTGTTTGTGAAAGTTCCGGATTTTGTTTGCTATTCAATGTATATCTGATCCTTACCTTACGGATTGTTCCCGTTCTGATAAATTTCTTTTTCATACTAATGAAAAGTGTCTTTCCAGTTCCTCAAAGACTTTTAAACATCGAAGCGTGGAACTGCAATGCCACGTCTTAGTTTGAAGGTCGCAGGAAACCCGTATATACAGATATAACAATAAAGGCCCACGCTATAACGTGAGAATCACTATGCAAATCCTTTTACATACTTTTGAAATTTCCTACGTTTTCAAACTACAAGATAAGCATAACGCTTCTTTCTTAAATTTAATATGCCATTTAAGAGGGCACTTCCTCTTCACTTGCAAAATTACATAAAAAGACTGGTTCGGGGATTTCCCGACACCAGCCTTTCTAAGATTTTCCAGTGTAAATATATATATCAGCACCTTCTTTTTTGGCTTGCAAAACAATAAATCTGACTATCTTTGAGAGCGGCGAAATGCAATCCTCAACGGGAAGTGCAAAGGGGCTTGCCCCTTGCCTTATTGGGGAATTTTCAGCGTTGCCTGCAATGCGGCTCGGAAAATTCCCTAATAAGCCTACGGTATTTTCTCCGTAAATACCCTGCAGCATGCCGTCTGTCTGTCCGTCTGCCTTTTTGCGGTGGCTGTTCCTGCCGCCTGCTTACCCATATAACCCCACCTTATTTTTTCCCTTTCGGTCGGTGGCAGGGCGGTCGTTTCCATTTTCAAAGGCTCTTTTGTATGGGGCAGTCGGATACAAGGTTTTCCCGATAAATACGCTCGCAACGAAGCAAGAGGAAGATTTATCGGGAAACGGCGCAACCGCCCGACCTTTTAGCCGACATAAAGCCCCGTACTTGCTTTGCCTTTATAAACGGAAATGATTTGCTCCGCTTTCCTCTGAAAAGAGGAATAGAACCTGCAATATATATCACCATAGTGATAGGTTTGCATGTTGGTATGCTGATATGTTGGTATGTTTGCATGTTGGTATGTTGATATATCATCATGCTTTCCAACGGCTGTTGGGCTTGCCGTCCGAAACAACCGACACGAATACCGTCGTTTTCTCTTTTCGCCCGTGTATAATCCTTTCCAACAATGCCCTGAGGACTTTCGCCGCTCCGAACGATTCGATACGGAAAGCGAGGGAGGTTATCGCTTCAAGATTGTAAACCTCCGCCTTGTATCTGTCCAATACGCGGATAATGCGCTTTATTTTATAAAGAAATACCCAGCCGAGCGGAAGGTATTCTTTGGGGAGAGATGTACCTGTTGTCATTCGTAATCGATGGAAAGAGTTATACTACAATCAAATATATTCAGAAAGCTGACAATGAACGATACGTACGTTTAGTCAATCATAATCCCCAACATTCGCCGAAAGAGATCCCAGCAAATTCGATTCAAGCATTAGCATTGGTAAAAGCAAGTATCCGATTCAATACAATGGGATAGTCATAGTGTTTCGCACAGTTTTTATATCAACAAATAATAAAATATCAGATTATTGTATTGATAATCAATGTAATATATAGAATACAAAATTGATCTACGTCAAAAAATAATGTCATTAAGGGGTATTTATAACGCTATTTTATTGCATTTTGAAGGGAATTTAATGCACTAACCGTTGAATTTACCGCATTTTTCCACATCGAAATTGCCGTCTTAATTAAAAATTGGCCATATCATTACGTATGCTGATATAGTTGTTTGAAAGAATGTTTTTGGAAATTTGAACTGTATTTTGAACCTTGAATACCTTGTCCCATGCAAGCCTGCCACATATAGCAGAAACCCCGCCAGAATCGCCGTTTTATCGGATTCTGACGGGGTTTTGTCTTCTTAATGGGCTATTTTCCTCCGTATTTTAGGATATTTCTGGGACTATTCAAGGACATGTAACATTTATCGCTTGAACAGACCGTTCGAATGCCATTTAGTGTAACACAAAAGCAACAGCTTTGTTACATTTCGATCGCTTGACCGTTCGGGGTAGTTTTACACCTATCTCACTATATTACACCAACTTTGCCTACTTAATGTTGTTTTTTCTATTGATACACTTCGTTTTGATCCCCTTACTTATCGAATGCTTTGAGAAATATTTGGACGGTTCCCGTAAGTTCAGTATAAAACCTTTCATAGCCGGGTTTGTCAGCGAAGTACGACTTCACGGACGACTTCGCCGACAAACCCAGGCAAAGCGGCTGTAGGCTCATGGCAACCAAGGTAAGGGGCGTGAAGGCAACATTGGTCTTGGCATCGTGCAGCGGAACGGCAACTCCTGTTACGCTGCATCATATCTTCGTCCAACTCCGTAAAATGTCGCCAAAAGAACGGCAGAGCATTACCCTACCACTCTTCCACTGCGTTGCGGCCGGCATCACGGATCGGCCGTGCGTCAAAAAGACGGGACGACTCCGATGGAGGCGCCCCGCAAATTTTACAGCAGTATGCTGCTACGTTCGAATACACTATCTGTACTCGAACGGTATAGTAGACGACTTAACGGGAACGTCGATAGCATTGGTTACGGCGTAACCCTTATCGACAAGCTCCGTTACGAAGAATATCACATGACAATTCTTCACGACCCAACTTTCATCCAAGGTCATCGTAAAGAGATGCTCACCGGTACCGCCGGCAGCCAACGCACCGACCTCATGGCCGGAATAATCCGAACCAGAGTAACGACTATTCACGTGGCGGATAACATTATTATGCGTGTTGAAATCGTAATCCCCCTTCATACCATTGTTCAGTTGAGTACCTGTCAGACCATCTTCCAGCACCCAAGCGCCTACGCGGAACGAACCGGAGCGAGCAGCCTTCACCGTAACACGAGCGACCAGTTTGTTTCCAGCAACTTCCATACCGACCGAAATACCGGCACCGGCATCCACAGAGAGCGATTTGTCGATATTTTTCTTGATGTTAGATACGTTGCTGTTGTAACCAAAATTACCCAACCCTGTCTGGAAATCGAAATTTACATAAGGATACGTGCTGACACCCATAGCGTAATCCAAAGGCACATCGGGCTGATAAGGATCACCCACATAGGTGTGACAGGCTGCCAATACGGACTTGTCCGCATATTCGGCCGACTTGCGTACATCTTCCATCGCAGCGATCATAAAAGGACAGTAGCCGCAACCCAAGCCCGTGAACTGCGTGATGAGCGTCCGGCGGACGAACGAGGTGTTGTCCGGCTGGGGATCTTCCGGAGCGTCAGGCACCGAGAACTCTACAGCAGAAATGGTTGTCGGACGATCTTTGGTATTGTGGGTCTTATAAGCAACCCAGAACGAAAATTCACCCGGCTCGGTAACAGTGTACACAAGCGTGTTGTCCTCGATGGTGAATTTCGAAAGGTCGAGCACGTCGTTACTTTTGGCATCGTAGAAAGCGACTGCGTCGAGCGACAATTTCACTTTGTCATAATAGACATTAATGCGGGCGGCATCCTGCCCGTCGGCCTTGATTACCGTCGTCGATGCCGTCACCTGCAGACCGTTTTCGATGTTTTCATTCGTACCCCCATTGCCGTTTTGACCGTTACCGGGGGTCACCGGATCCTGCCCCGAACATCCCGCGCTCAACATAGCCATACAAAGCGCAGGGATAATGAATTTCTTGAATTTCATAATCTGTTTTTTAATTAAAAGGATGAAGTGATCACAAGGTTCAGACCCGTGTAAGCCGGCATATAACGACACGCCCCTCCCGAACAAACATAGCCTGCACGATTGCGGCCGTAGCTGAGTTGAATACGCGTACGATTTTTCAGGTAACTGAATCCTGCACTGTAATAATTCGTTTTAGTAAAGGAGTTAGCCTCGGTCTCGTCGAGGTTATACATATCGCTCACAAAGAAACTCCAATGCGGCACCATGTTGAACTCCACCAAAGCCGCGACCCAGTCACCCTCGTAGTCGGTCGAATAAAGGTATTGCGCCTCGACGCGCAACGACTTTTTCGAGTCGAATTTGTAGGTGACATCGCCTATGAAAATGTTGGATACGTAGGTCTGACGCTGGAAACCATGACTCGGGTTGCGCTTCTGGATCGAAACAAGCAGCGAGGTTTTGAGTTTCTTGTTCCACTGGCGCTCTACATCGATGTTAATATCACGCCACATCAACTCCCGCTCGCCCGATTCGCTCTGCTCCGAACGCAGCGTATAGAAAGTGGATAAGTTGGCGTGGAAATTCCAGTAGCGATGACGGTTCGACTTGCTGCGATACGTATAGTAGAGATCCACCTGACCGCCTATTTCGCCGTCGGTATTAACGATATACGGTTCCAAATTGGCCAACAGGTAAGTGTACTGGCGCGTCAGAGAGGGCAGGTAGTTGAGTACATTGCCCGTACCAGAGCCGTAAAGCGAAAGCATCGTCCCCATACGGTCTAACCGACGGAAACTACCCGAGATGCTGAAAGGTCCGTAGTTATAACCGGCCTCGACCAAGATGGCGTTGCCGGCTGCGGGCACGTCTGGGTGCGCGCTGCGGCTACGTCCGCAACAGTCGAGTAGATGTCCTTCCCCTTATATACGTATTCGCCTTTGAGCGAAAGCCCCTTCCAGTCGAAATTCAGGCGGCCCGAATACATGTTCAGATTGGGCGAGGTAAGTCCGCGAGAGGCGAAGTCGATCGTCTGATCCTTGTCGAGCGACTCGTAACGGTTGACGTAGCTGCCCTCAGCCGAGAACTGCGCAGCGTTCCAACCGAAAATATCATTCAATGAAATGTGCAGATCGGCACCGCGCACCCACGAATCCGCATAGTCGGTGTAGAGCCGGGGACGACCGTACATACCTTTCACCTCGACGTAGTCGCCGAAGCGGTAGATACCCTGCACACCCTCGATCGAATTGTTGAATCCCAGCTGACGGTCTTCGAACGAACGAAAAATAAGTCCGCTGCCGAACTGGTCGAAAATATCACCCACCCGCACGGAATAGTTGTGATCCTGCCACTGGATATACTTCGAGGAGAGATAGAAGTGATAGGCTCCGGGCTGCTGACCGATCTCATATCCCTGCAATGCAGGGAGATAAGCGTCAATCTGGAGTCCCGCAGAAAAACGACCGTTCATGTAGTCGAGTTTCATGTAGTTGTTCGAACCGAAACGATCGTCGGGAGCAGTGCCTGCTGCACCCAATCCCGAGTCGTCCTGGTAGTAGATCGAGTTGCTCTCGAAACTACCGGAGAGCTGGCCCTCCCCCACGCGAACCTGCGCCGAAACGGCAAGCGTCGCCAAGAGTGCAAGCGCCAAGCCAAACAGTTTTTTCAACATATCGGAATCTTTTTTCGATTTAAAGAGTAACTCTCTTCTGCTTCCATAAAATACGCCTCCGCACCTCCAGCGGATTTGCGCATCCGGTTATTTTATAAAAGCATAAAGCAGGGGGAAAATTCCCATTCCGGGTACCTCCCCCTGCCTTATTTCAAAAGAGTCTGTTAGCGACGGATATATTTCCCTGCCGCCCGCTGCTTCCAACGCTCGCGGAGCGACTTCTCGGCAAGAGGAGTAACCTTAAGCGGCTCGTAGCTCTTCGCATCAGATACGCTCGTGCGGCTCAACGGGCGGACAGCACGCTCGGCACCCAGCACATCGTTCGTCGTCACGGACTTGCCGCCCTTGACAACCGACTTCACGGACTCACCATTCCAACCCTTGGTCAGCGTCAGTGCGCCGCATACCCGGGTGTCGGTCGAATACTGTCCTCCGTACATTATCTTCGCTGCATTCGGGTAGCAAGTATCACCTTGGTACTCATATCCCCCTACAGTGATCGTAGAGTTATCGCTGCTAATCGTTACGGGGAACTCACCCTGCGTAATCGCCATTTTGCTGATACCAATGAAATAGTACTCGGCCCCCTTGTTCCATAACGTAAGCGGCGGCAGGTTGGTTACGTCGAACGGAGCGACTACGGAACCGTCGGATTTCATCTCGAGATACCACTTCGGACCGAAATCGAAGAACATAGACTCCGTATCGTAGCCGTTGTACTCTTCCGTAGTTGCGATGAAAAGGTCGTATGGCGTCTTCCAGCCGGCCAGGTAGTTGGTACTGTACTCGTACTTCGGACGGTCGATATCGAGTCCCAGGCAAAGCAGGCGGTTCTGGCCGCGCAGACGCTCATTGTAGAGCTTAAGCTGCTTCTTGAAGCCCTCGTACAACTTCTCTACCTGCTCTTTCGAGTAGTTTGTGTTATTCAGATAGTAGTCAATGACCTCCTGGGACAGACTCTCCGGACACGTCAGTCCAGAAACGATCTCCACCTTGCAGGTCATCGGCGCCTCGCCGCCCTCGTATTCAGCCGACAGCGTCCACACACCCAGCAGACTTTCGAAATACTTCGAATCTACCGGCTCTTTATCAGGTACAGGCATAGAACGCTTCTTGCCGATGGCAGAACCATCTTCGTCGGGATCGTTGCCGGTACCCTCGTCATTGTAAGCGATTACACCCAGGTAGGTGTTGGCGTCGGGACGGGTCGAGAACATTACGTTGTAACCCTCGGCCGAGTTGATCTTCTCGATCTCATCCGGAGTAAACGCGTTACCGTTTTCGATCAGGTCGGTGTTAGTCTTGCCGGCGTTGAGTTCGACCTCCCACTCACGCTCGTAGTTGGCAGCGTACTTGGCAGTCACCGCGTCACCCGTAGTACATTTGATATTGAACCAAACTTCGTAGGGCGACTCCTCATGACCTTCCGGAGCATCGATACCGGTAACGGTTACCTCGGGAGCCGGTTTCGTAGGTTCGGGCAGCGTAAAGCCTTCGAGTTTGGCGAAAGCCTGCTTCGAACCGGTATTATCGTTGATACCCACCGCATAGACGTAATACTTCGTACCCGGCGTGAACTTAATGAAATACTCCGTCAGGTTGAAAGAGAAGTCGGTCTGCCCTTTGGCTATCTCATAAGTCTGGGCATTGAGGATGTAAGGTGCGTTGTAAGAGGTCAGCGCCCACTGCATATTCGACAGGTCGCCTTTCAGCATTGACGTCTTAATCCCCTCCATACCATACTCATCGAAAATACCAAGACACAGGTAGGATACCCCCTCGCACAACTCGAAAGTGAGCAGACCGCCGTTGGGTCTCAATTTATCGGTATTGATCTTGATCTCACCGAGTTTTTCGGGCTTCTTGTTGGTAACCTCTATCTTCTGGTAGTAGCCGGTCCAGAAATCGCCCTGCTCTACATCGTCGGCACGGGAACCGGCTTCTCCCAAGATACCACCGCCGCCGCCGACAGCTTCGTAGTATGCGTCCTGATCCCAAAGGGGCAAATAGTATCCCTGACCGAAGCCCCAAGGGTGCTCGCCGGATGCGAACTCGCCGAGCAGCACATAATTGAGCTGTCCAGGCACCATCGGGTTCCAGAGCGTCATCATCGAGCCGTCCTCATCGGTTATAGGCTCGCCATTCTCGTCGCGTAAAATCGAATTCTCCTCGTTGAATACAAAAACAGTATTCTCGGTAATATAGTTGTGATATATATCGTCGAAGAGATTCATCATGTCGGCGTCGGTATAGTTCATCATACTCTGATAATTATACGTCAACATGTCTATCAGCAGATATTTGATCACATTCTCGGGATCGGTCGGCTGGAATTTCACGTTCATGCTAAAACTCATGTAGTCCACGTCAAACACGTCGTACGCGTTATCGCCGAACGAAGCGGTCTTGGCCTCAACCTCGAGAACCTTCTCAAAGAACTCTTCGTTCGCAGTGGTGGCAGCCACATAGATCACATACTCCGTATCGGGGTCCAGTTTACTTACGGTCAGCGAAGAAACGCCGTCCGCAATCGCAGATTTGACGCCGGTCGCAAAGACGATCGTTGCCGTCGGTGTTTCCTTGGCATCGGCCTTGGGCGTCGCCAGGTAAGCAATTTCTGTCAAATTAGCGGCAGTCACCTCCAATTTGACTGTCGAATACTGTGCTTCAAGGAACTTCACTTCCAATGAAGGCCAAGTACCGGGGTCTGGTTCTGTCTTGTCGTCGGTACACCCCGTCAATCCTACTCCTGCAAGCAGCATGCATACAAGAGAAAATAAATTAACAAATAAATGTTTCATAAAAAAATTTTTAATAAGGCAATTAAGGGTTTCTTCGTTTACAATATTATCATATCACCATTCGTCTGCGGTTAAAGCAAACCATCTGCATGGCCTTTTCGCAAAATACGGGTGTAAATATAAAAATTATTTTATAAAAAAACAAAAACAGAAAATTTCACCAGCTATCTATTTCCGCAATAAATGATCCACGACGAGATTCCTGCTTTCGGCGAAACGCCGGGTCTCATCCTGCTGGTTGGCAAGATGCTGTTTTCCCATGCTGACACGTAAATAACCTATTATCATAATACAAATGATTTTAACCGAGGCAACGTCGCCTCGGTCGGTAAAGGTAAGCGTATGCTTCGGGAGCACCGGAATACAAAACCTTCCGGCATAAACAGTCCGGACCAGCCGCAAAGCCCGGAAAATAGATGGAATTATCATATTCGTTCGCACCGAATGATCCCCACAGCGGTTTTCTACCTCCGAATTTGGATTTTTGCCGGATTTTGCTTAATTTGGTGATATTGATCCTCTCGGACAAAGGCTACCTTCCATGACGAAACACACGATAATATTTATGACATTATTCATTTGTTCGAGTTGTCGTAGCTTGCAGGGCACGGTATTTTGCATCGATCGGCAATCGGACAATCTCAACAATCGGTTAAAATTATCGGACTACACCCTGGACCGAGCAGGCAATTCCATGATTACGGATCGGGATACGATCTATCGGTTAGCGCTGCTTTTAGGTAACGATACGACGGGATACGGAAATTGGAAACAATATTATCGAATTCCTTTCGACGGGAATCGTACCATGAGATTGGTCCTCGACGGAGGCGACGATCCGGGGCCGCGAGAATATTTAATATTGCACGACGAACACGGTAAAATTGTTCGCTATATCGAAATTGCGGCGGAATATGGAGATGGTCCCCGCTCAAAAAAAATATATAGCGTGCTGACTAAAGACAGCCTGTATGTTTACACGGTTACTACGGAAGCATTTTTGACCGGCGACGATTTTATAGACGATACGAAACCTGCAACAGCGGATACGATGAAAAAAAGCTACCATATCGGCGACTTGACAGCGATTTACAGGTAAAACTTAGTTAAAGATTGTTCGGGCAAAGCTCAAAATTTCTCAGCAGCTCAAAATAATTCCGACATTTTACGGCATCGGATTTGGCATTATCGGAAATATTGCGTAATTTGGGTTGCAATTCGATACTCTTTGATGGCAAAAGCGACTGTACGAATTTTCAAAAATCACGGATTCAAACAAATCAACCGGAATATCGAAGAACTGAAATTTACCCTATTAAATTATAACACGGTCAGTTTCCTACGTAAAATCCGGCAGGAAAAACCGCAGCGGCAGCGAATATGAAACGAATAAGTTTTCTGGCGATATTCTTCGTCATCGCTTCTCTCGGTGCCATCCACGCCCAACAACGCACGGGTTTCGCCTATTACGACCTCGACCGCCTCTACGACACGATCCCGTCGCTCTTCTACGACGACACGGACTACACACCCGAAGGACGGCTGCGCTGGAGCGGCGAGCGTTACCGCGCCAAAGTCGAACGGGCGGGCGCTGTAATCGGCCGAATGGCGATGCCGCTCGCAGGAGTGTATGGAGTCGAAAACGAGGAGGTTGTCAAAGACTTGGTCCGGGCGTCGGACCTGCCGTACAGTTATGTGCACCGCACCCTCAATACGCTGGACGGGATGGATTTCGCCTTGCTCTACTATGCCGACCGGTTCTTCACGGAACGTATCGAAACAGGTTATGGCTACCTCTGCGTCGAGGGTATGCTGGAC
>OGQP01001514.1_pt1 | contig 13694 bp, 12 predicted proteins | sample 1553251 | NCBI WGS metagenome assembly OGQP01 (sample SAMEA2580016, study PRJEB22360) | human gut metagenome | biome: human gut; feature: human-associated habitat; material: faeces | place: Denmark | collected 2008/2010 | reverse complement strand
CCGTTCTCCTGGGGTCGGAGCCGCTGGGACAGGTGAAGTACCTGCCCATGCGGCAGGTCTATGCGCTCGATCCCTACGAACAACTGACTCCCGACGAACGTAAGTACATCCTCGGCGTGCAGGGCAACCTCTGGACGGAGTACATTCCCGATTTCCGGCAGGTGAAACACATGCTGCTGCCTCGTCTGGCGGCGATCGCCGAGACGGGCTGGGCCTACGACCGCAAGGATTTCGAGGATTTCAGCCGACGCATGCGGCAGTTCCGCAAGGTCTACGATCGTGCGGGCTACAACTACGCGACCTATTTCTTCGACGGAAAGGACGAATAATTCCGTTTCTCCCGCAGACGGGATGCACGGTGGTGTGCGCCCTGTCTGCGGGAGTCTCGCCGCCGGACGATCCGGGCGATTACCGAATATCGAATTGCCATGAAATATCTGTTTTGTGTCCTGCTGGCTTTGTCGCTGGCTGCGTGCGGGAAGGAGACCGAAGATCCGGGGCTGTCGCGCGAAGAGTTTCTAGGTCTCTTCCCGCTGCATGAGCATGGCGAGGTGTATGTCGAACCCTTCTACGTGCGTTTTTACTATCCCGGAGGGAATTGTCTGCTCTTTCCGACCGACATCCTCGGCGAGAGTCCGGCGGCGCCGGTGCAATATATGTTTCTGCATCTGGACGGTAGCGACGTTCCGCCCGCGGAACTGATCGACCGGGCCTACGGCGTCGACTGTGCTGCCGCGACGACCGCATTGAGTTTTTTACCCGATGCCGCCGGCGGAAATTACCTGGTAGCCGATTTCCGTTACCGCTATGCGGCCGAGCAGGGTACGCAGATCGGGGAGCGCGTCGGCGAGTGGCGCATCGTGTGGGGCGTGCAGCGGCAGTATAGGTACAATGGAAAATTGTATCCGCGTGTCGAATTTCAGTAATTGCCGTACGGCTTGTGCATTGGAACGGTTTTGGACGAATGCGGAGTCGGGCGGCCTGCGATTTTTTTGCGGAAATATTTTGCAGAATAAAAATTTCGGTTTATCTTTGCACTCGCAAAAAGCCTCGAACGGGGTAGCAGATAACATTTTGCGGAAATAGCTCAGTTGGTAGAGCGCAACCTTGCCAAGGTTGAGGTCGCGGGTCCGAGTCCCGTTTTCCGCTCAAAGGAAACGAGTGATAATCAATGAATTATCGCTCGTTTTTCTTTTTCTACCATGTGTTACAGATGTCCGTTGTGTAACACAAAATGCCTTGAAATCGCCGTTTGTGATACAGAGTGTGATACATAAAATCGTGTAACACACGAATCGCATTTTGTTGTTTGCGTAATCTTTAATATTATGACAATCAACGTTGTATGTCGCAAAGACGCTATCAACAGAAACCGTTTAGCCCCTCTTGCTCTTGTCTTTACCCATGACCGCCGCCGTAAGTTCGTAGGATTGGGCATATCGGTATTGCTGAAACATTGGGATTTTGAGAAACAACAACCGACCACCGACTGCCCCGATAGAGCAGAAATACAGTTTCAAATAACCTCCAAAATCCGTGAATACGAAAAGAAAATCAAAAAGTTGGAGGTGCTGGAAATTCCTGTTACGTTCGATAATCTTTTTGAACAGAACGGTAAACGAATCAACTGCACCGTAGGGGACTTTTTCAGACAGATAATCGACAGATTGGAAAAGGTCGAGAAATATGGTTCTGCCAGCAAACATAAGGTAACGCTTGCCTTGATGCAACATTTCAAAAGTACGAACATGCGCTTTGAAGAGGTGGATTTAACTTACCTGCGTGAGTTTGAAATCTTCCTGCGTCAAAGGGGTAATGTCAATAACAGCCTTGCTACCAAGTTCAGCGTACTGAAAGCAGTCTATAATAAGGCAGTTTCAGAGGGTGTATTCGTGCCTAAATCGAATCCTTTCCAGCAATTCAAAGTGGGCAGTTTGTGGACGAATACCCGCAAGCGGGCCATTACAAAGGAGGATATACATAGGCTGATTGAGTTGGATTTATCGGGCAGGGACTTTTACACCCAGCTTGCCAAAGACATCTTTCTGTTCTCGTATTTCATGGCTGGAATCAATTTCAAAGACATTGCCCTGCTGACTTATGGAGACATCGAGAACGGCAGAATCTACTATGCAAGACGCAAGACGGGTAAGATGATGAACTGCTGTCTTACGGAACAGGCACAGGAAATCATCGACAAGTACCACACCGACCAAGTAGAGGAAGATTATCTGTTTCCAATCCTTGACCGCCAAATTCACACGACCGAGAAGCAGATATTGGAACGCGTTAAGAAAACGTTGAAGCACGTAAACAAACGCCTGCACGAATTGAGTGAGGAAATAGGACTGCATACGCCATTGACTACCTATGTAGCGAGGCATACCTATGCCACGGTGCTCAAACGGTCAGGTGTAAGCGTAGCACTCATTTCCGAATCGTTGGGACATTCAGACCTATCCACGACACAGATTTATTTGGATAGTTTCGAGAATAGCCAAATCGACGCTGCAATGCAACATCTATTGTAAAGGTAAAAAGGAGGTCGGGAACCAATAAATAATCCCGACCTCCACAAACCTTATACAGTTGTTATTTTTAACCGAGATACTGTGTCAGCATATCCATAATCAACTGCTCCCGTGCCATACCTTCTGTTTTGTGAGGATTCATAATCTGATCTGCTTGGTCGCGCGTGAGGTCGTTTATCTTCCACTCCATTTCCGCTGTGAACACCTCGAAATCTTCATCGGGTTTCTGTTGCTTGGTGATAAAGTCGATCAAATACCTGTTCATCAAAAACTTATCCTTGAATATCTTCTGTGCAGACATAAACCACCTGCTGCTGGCACGAAACCATGTTTTATCCTCAAAGATTTCAGGCAGTTTCTTCGTGTTCAGACACTCCACCAAGTCTTTCGCTTGCAGGGATTTCTTGCCGAAGCACCATAGCGAAATCGTGGAGAGGGGACAAGCCTTACTGTGCAGGAACATGGCGAAATCGAATACCTCATTGGCTTCTTTGAGCATCATGGCAGGTGCGGCCATGTAATCCGATTTTTTCCAAACGGTGGTGCAGATGTTCATTTGTGCTATGACCTCCGTAATCGACAATTCAGCATTGAGAGGTTCGCAAATTACAAGGTCATTCAAATCCAACTGCAAATTCTGATAAGCCACCAATCGGTGCTGACCGTCCAATACGGCGTAATACTTTTCTGCATCCTCATTAGGGATTTCCCTCCCTTTCAAATCCATCAGACGACCGCCCATCTGAATTACCTTTTCACCATCGGTTACCGTGATAGGGGTCAGCTGTCCATAGGCTTTCATGGATTTCTCTTTCTGTTTCACGGTTCTGACGTTTACAGGCCGATTGCCTTTGACGAATGCAAACTGACGCTGTGCGTCATCCATTGAAATAACCATCTTTTTCATGGCTTTTAGTTACTCTGTCCTTTATGCAGAGGGGCTGATAATGCCTGCAATCCCCGCCCAAAGATTGCAGACCGTAAGGAACACCCTTACGGCAGGACAAAGGTCTGAATAAAATGAAATCGTTATATCCTCTTAAATAGCGAGTTATCGACGATGCACAGGCTTGTTCAGATTATATAGTAAAAAATATTTATCAAATTGCTTGACTTTTGGTTAAATATTTTATATCTTTGCAGAGCAATTCAGTAAAGAATCCCACACTACAAATTGAGCAGTTCTTATAAGGGCAGATTTCGTCTGCCTTTTCTTTGCGTTGTGTTACCACATTTTTTGAGTGCGAAATGAATATTCCCTTTAATAAGATAGTTTCAGAATCAAAAAATATGGAATCATTAAAAAGTGGATTCACTAAAAACAGCCACTTTTAATGACACATCATGTAAGAGTGAGAACAATTTATTCATGCAAAAAACTTTTCATCGAAAAAACGATGCACGATTTTTTACGATAATTTTTTTCTCACAACTCGTGTGATGAAAAACTTTTTTTGCCTGTTTTTTTATTCACGCATTTTTGCGTGTAAAAAAATATCGCTGAAAAAAGTATTCATCTTACTTGGTTGATGAATCTATTTTTCGTGATTGAAACTGTTCTTCATTTATCGGTTACCACATTTTTTGAGTGTGAAATGAAGATTTCCTATAAAGAATGTATTTCAGAATCAGAAAATATGGAAGATTCCAATTAAAGAGATAGTAGGTTTTACGATAACGGATAGCAGTTGCTCAAAACTGTCCTATGCAAACTGCTCAAAAGTGTCCTATATATACATTACCTACTTATACACTACCTATTAAAGTCGTACCGACCATGTACTATCACATCAAAGACCGCAGGTGATTCGATAATCGTAAACAGGCCAAAGACCATTACGGCATTGCCTGCTTCCGAAAACTGCTACACTTAAAAGAAATCATATTTACGAACAATCAAAATTCCATTGCTAACGATGAATTATACAGTAATCCCCAAATCAATCGTGAACTTTCAGACGGGCAACAGTAAGCCTATTGATATTTACGTGTGAGCAACCATTAAATATTGCTCCAATCACAAGACGAATATTTCCCATGTAACAGAGGAAAAGCTATCCTTACTGACAGGATTGGATGAACGAACCATACGACGGAGCATTAAACGCTTAAAGGATACAGGTTATCTGACCGTGCAGACTACCGTTAAAGAAGATGCAGACAGAGGTTTTATAAAGCGAAATACCTACTTTATAAAGCCAGCTATTAAAGACTATTTCTTTTTGGATAGCAGTTTCTTTAAGAGGAACTATCCTGCCAAGATTGCAGGGTTTCTGCTCTTATTAAAGGCAATATGCCTTAATAATACCGATACCGTCCAATGAAGTATATCCCAAATTGCAAAGGCTATCGGATTATCGAGAAATACGACAACTGCCCTTATTAAAGAGTGCCAACAATTAGGACTTATTAAGGCCATAGAGAAAGGTTATGAACTGGCGGCAGGCTGTTTTATCAACTCCTCTGTTAAAAAGACGGATGCAGGGATTTATAAGGAGATATGCGAGTTCTGCAAGATAAAAGGTGTTGCCGTTCCCAAGTGGGATAAACGAGCGATGTCCGTACTGCTTACCAAGTATAATGTAATAGGCTTATCGAGAACAGAGCCAATAAGCATAACCTACCAACTCAATAAACGGTGCAAGACCCTACCCGAAAAGGTATCATTGCCCTACTTTATAAAGGCTCTCGATATGCAGGAACAGTATAATGCAGTTATAGAACAGGTAGAGCAAGACAAACTCGATAAGGAGGATTTCAAAGGTTTTGCATTTGAATAGCAACCAGCAAATAATAATCCATATACAGCCCTCATGCTTACGCATGCAGGGCTTTTCCCATTTAATAAGAGTATGACATATTTTGCGGACATTCGATTTATATAGACCTTTTAATTGTGTTATTCATTTTCTTTTCGCTATTAGATGGCGTGTCGTAGGCACTCGCCCAATAAAAAGAGTAACACATTTTCTTTATTTAGGATAATATTATAATTTTGTGGATATAACAAATTGAATCCTATGGAGAATAAAGAGTATAGAGCGAGGTTTGAGAATACACGAGAAAGCAATTTTAAAACCATAGGACAAACTGAAACTATTTTTGAAGGATTAGTTCTTAAAATAGCATCTGGCGCAATGGCCATATCATTTAGTTTCATTACAGCGTTAGCGCCTAAAATTGAATATAGATGTATGTGGATTCTTGCTGTTGGTTGGGGCGCACTTGCGGCATGTATTATTTGGAATATATTATCTCATATAAAAGCTAAAAATAACTGTCAGAAAAATATACGCGAGATTGACGATTATTTGTGGGGCGATATGAATATCAATAGTGCTGAAAAAATATATAAGGAAATTCAGAAAAGGCATAACGTAATAAAAATTCAAAATCGAAATTTGGATAATTGGTATAATCTTCCAACTGCGGGGTTAATGATTGGAGGCATCGTATTTATTTTGTTGTTTGTGTTTATAAATCTTGCTTGCACCAACCCCGAACAATGTAAATTACAAAAAGAAACTATTAGCCAGACTATTTCATCCATAGAGGGGACAATGGATGGAGTAAAAATCATACAAAAAGACACATTAAGCAGTTTCAATTTCAACAATCAATAAATACAGATAATGGGAAATAACGTACAAACGGAAGGTAAAACACCTCCTATTCCAACTCCACCATCACCACCAACCAAGCCCGTTGGAGATGTAAGAATAAATCTTGGATTGACCCCTACTAATGCAGCTCCCCCGCCTCCACCTCGTCCTAAATCCAAAAATTGAAGAAATGATAAACAATATCAAAATTTACGATTCAAAAGGCAATGATTCTACAAAAGGATTAAATACACAATCTGCCCCTCCACCTCCTCCGCCAATAAAAACTAAATAGCTCCGACAAAGTCGGAGTTTTTTATTTATATCCTGCCCACGAATAAAGTAACAGATCAAAGCCCCTCCCCCTTATTGAATGTAAAACCTAAAAATATGGACAGAGAAACAAGGGCAAAACGCATTGCAGATTTGCATGTGTTTTATGGGCAGAACGAGGTGGTCGAGGAACTAATCCGTGCAGGTAAAATCGACGAGGAATACACTTATCCTTTCGTCGATACGGACGACGAGGTTTTCGAGTGGTGGCTGGTATCACCTTACTTGGCACAGGAGCTCAAACAGCAGGGTGAAGTCATAATCGACGCCCTCGGTTGTCATTGGTGGGGGCGTCAATCGAGCGGACAAGCTATTTACATGGACGCTGCAATACAGGAGATTGCAGGAGCGTAAAACTCGGCCTGCATATCGACATAATAAAAACATAAGTTACAGAGATTAGGGGTATTGCAATTCCGAGAAGATTTTGCAACCTCTAATTTCTGTTTTTATGTTGGTGTAAGGTCGATAATTAGATGCAATGGTTAATTGCAATACGTTGTTTTCGACCTTATGCGTCCTTAATCTTGCAATCGTTTCCCTCAATTTACGAATAACAAAGTTTTGATTCCATAAGGTGTACTATTGGAAAGATGCTTTGTTTTTGAGAACTTTGTAACTACAATACCCCAAGAGTGTTGCGTATTGAGAAACATTTTCTAACTTTGTAGCATCGTCCTAATGGGCGGTAACATATTAGTTTAGTGAAAGTGTTTCGCTAATCCTTGATACGAAATCTGGAAAATTTCAAATGCGCAAGGAGAACGCAACGCTCATCACCGTACATAGCTATATATCTCCTGATATATTCTATTCGGTGTGGGGTATTGTTTATTTGCGCATAGGTATTCCAGAACCTCGTATCAGATAAACGAACAACTCCACACTTTCTTTTTTGTGTTAATCCACCGCATAGGAGTTGTACGGTAAAACGTGCGTCACTTGTTTTACTTAAATAATCTCATTATGAAAAAACTATTGGCTTTTGCCGCATTATTTGCGGTGGTTGCGCTCACATCGTGTAAATACGATGATGATGACCTTTGGCACAGCGTTCACGGATTGGAAAACCGTGTCGCAAAATTGGAGGAACTTTGCAAACAGATGAACACGAATATTTCATCGTTGCAAACTATCGTGACTGCATTACAAAACAACGTCTATGTCACAGGGACTGCACCTCTTATGCAAGATGGCAAAGAAATCGGCTATACAATTACTTTCAGCAAAGGCAATCCTATTACTATCTATCACGGCAAAGACGGACAAGACGGTGAAGACGGGACAACACCCACCATCGGCGTCAAAAAAGATACTGATGGTGTCTATTATTGGACGTTGAACGGTGAATTTATCGTGGTCGATGGTGGAAAAATCCAAGCCGAGGGTAAAGACGGCATAAACGGAACCAACGGTACGACCCCGCAATTCAAAATCGAAAACGATTATTGGTTTATTTCCTACGACAATGGCAATACTTGGACGCAGTTAGGTAAAGCGACTGGCGAGAATGGCAAAGATGGAGAAGATGGTGTTGGTGGGGATTCCATGTTTTCAGGCGTGGATTATAAAACCAGCACCGACTATGTAATCTTTACATTGGCTGACGGTACGCAAATCAAACTGCCTACATGGTCTGCTTTTGAAGCCTTACAGCGTCTTTGCAACGAAACGAATACCAACCTTTCAGCCTTACAGACGATTGTAACAGCACTCCAAAACAACGATTATATCACGAGTGTAGACCCGCTGACCGAGGACGGCAAGGTGGTAGGCTATACAATTAAGTTTGCCAAGAGCAACCCGATTGTGATTTACAACGGCAAAGACGGTACGGATGGTGTCGATGGAAATACTCCTATTATCGGTGTGAAGAAAGACACGGACGACATCTATTATTGGACGCTGGATGGAGAGTTTATCGTTGTGGATGGACAGAAGATAAAAGCACAAGGGACAGACGGTAATAATGGCGTGGATGGTTCAGACGGAGTTACGCCAAAACTCGAAATTCGAGAGAGCTATTGGTGGATTTCCTATGACAACGGAACGAATTGGACGCAATTAGGAAAGGCTACGGGTGAAAATGGAGCAGATGGGAAAGATGGCGATAGCATCAAAATTACACAGGACGAGAACAATGTCTATTTCGAACTGGTAGACGGAACTATAATCACCATTTCAAAGACGGGAAGTCAAAGTTCCAACATCATTATATTTGCAGACAAAGACGTAAAAAAGCGGTGTGTCGGATTGTGGGATACAAACGGAGATGGTGAATTATCGCATGAGGAAGTGGCTGCCGTAACCACGATTGGAACTGTTTTCCAAAATAATACAGACATTGAATTCTTCAATGAATTAAAATATTTTAGTGGATTGACGGCTCTTGAAGCCAATGCATTTAATGGTTGTTCTAATTTATGCAACATTGCCATTCCAGCTAATGTTGCGACAATTGATGTGTCGTCATTCAAAGGTTGCTCCCAACTAATGCAAGTTACATTCGATAAAAATTCGTGCATTACTATATTTGAAGGAAGTTATAATGAAAACGGGGGTTCTTATAATGGCGTATTTGCAGATTGTAGAGCTCTCAAAACCATACGAATTCCAGCGAGTGTTACGGAAATAAAGGCGTGTGCATTTAAGAATTGCTCACAACTATCATCTGTAACTTTTGAACCCGATTCTAAATTAAAAACAATAGGTGGGTATTGTGATGGGAATTGGTCATCAGAAGTTGGCACTAAACATTATGGGGCATTTGCCGATTGCGAGGCCTTGACAAATATTGAATTGCCAGCAAGTCTAACCGCCATAAATAGCGTTGCATTTAGCAATTGCCGCAAATTGATAGATGTGTATTGTACTGCTTTAACTCCGCCAACTATTAAGACAGGGAGCTCAGGAACATTTACTAATATTTCATCTGCTGCAAGATTTTATGTTCCATTAGAATCGGTAGATGCTTACAAAGCCGCAACTGGCTGGGAAAAATATGCAAATCAAATTGTTGGATATAATTTTACTGAATAATGTCCTTGTAAAGATTGTGAACGATAAAAGATAAAATTATAAACACCTCTTGATTTAATCGAGAGGTGTTTTGTGTATATTTTATTGCATATTTCATAGATTTTAGCTATATTTACGTCATAATCAAAGATTTAATAACACTATAAATTTTAGCTAAAATGAAAAGAAAAACACCAAGTATTGATTGAAAAACGGGCACAGAGACTATCGACGATATTCAAATATCGTATACCGCCAAAGGGGTATCTTATGATAATGACCATGGCGTTTGTCTGTTTGTAGGACGTAGAACTGATGACCCTACACCGCGAGAGTTTCACTATATCTTTGAACTCGACATCGACCCTGCAAAAGATATGACCATCTGTTTTCAGAGACGGGGTCGTTATATGGCAGGATTCTCCTATCTGCTAAATCCAAAAGCCGTAGAGGAGGGTTGTCTCGCCATTATATTACCTAACATGGTAGATATTCCCAAGTCCAACTGTATGCTCAATCTTTTTGAAGCCCATATAAAGAGCGATACGGTCATATTCGACTATACGACAAAGGAGGGCAAACAGAACGTATTCAAATTTCCACTCACGGGTTTTAACGAGAAATATTTAGAGCAGTTTATATAGATATAATTAAGAAATATGGGATTAGTATATAAAGACCTCATGGGTAAAATGGGGATAGATGATGAGGGTTTATTTGAACTTGCCTATTGCGAATTAGATTATATCTCTAATGAATTGCAAAAGATATATAAGTCTCCGTATATAAGTGATCTGAATAGCTACATATTATTCGCTATTAGGAAAATGTTGGATTCTTGGCAGTCAATTCATCTACTATGTGAAGATAGGATAGATGTTTCATCTTTGGTTACACTTAGTCGAATGATTGTCGATAACTATACTATATTACATTTCATCCATATTAACTCTAAAACGATAGAAGAAAGAGAATTAAGACATTACTTGTATGTTTTAGATGGGGTTGAAAATAGAATAAAGGAACTACGCAAATTTCCATCCTTGACTTTTGATCTCAATTATATTGAACAAACTGAAATAGATCAACTGGCCCAACAAATTGAAACAACTATGCAGAGTGATCTAAAGGCAAAAGATCAATTATTGAAAAAGATTAGAAATAATCCATTATGTAATGTTGATATGGAAAATATCATCCAAAGGCGTAATTGGAAATACAAAAAGTTAAATAATACGATAAAGGGAAATAGATTTTCATGGCTGGAATTATATCAACAAGCAGGAATTAAAAATAGTGTATCTCAATTCATATCTGGCTATATGTCTGAATTTGTCCACGGACTTTGTATGTCTAATATTGCATATAATACTCCTCCTTTTGAAAAAGGCCAAATCTTGAATATTAACACTGTATTTATCAATAAAACAACAGATATTATCAAAAAGTTATTCCAAAACGACCTTGCTAAAAACGATATTGATATTCGAAAATCAGATATAGCGACCTCATTGCTTTTAATGGTTACTCCTGAATATATTTCAGAAAAACTATTACAAATTGCAGATAAAACAAAAGCAACACAACATTCTTAAAAGGAGAGAGGAAAGAAATTTCCTCTTTTTTTCTGAACCGAGGTTGGGGTCGGTTGCAGAGAAATCCAATAAATGAATACGCTTAATTCTCTATCAACTAATAACATAATTGCTTATGAATGACACGTGTTAAATGCTTTATGTAGCACAAGGAATGAAATTTTATCTAACAAATTAAGAATCTGCAAATTACAAACAATTTGCAAGCAAGAAAATGTGATACAGAGTGTGTTACAGACCGATTTTTAAGGTATAAAACAGCTATTTTAACGCTTGTAAATAACTGATTATTTGCAATTTGCGGAAATAGCTCGGTTGGTAGAGCACAACCTTGCCAAGGTTGGGGTCGCGAGTTCGAGTCTCGTTTTCCGCTCTGAAACGCAGAGGACAATCGAAAGGTTGTCCTCTGCGTTTTTCAGTGTATTGAGGTCCGGACGAATGATCCTGTATCTCGTCTTTCGAGGTGCGGGAGTATCAATAAAAGTTTGCGAAATTACCTGTCGAAGCGCTGGTTCGAATTCTATTTCCTTCTTCATAAAAAGATGGTTTATTATTCGGGAGAAGAGTTGATGCTCCTGCGTGATTCCAAATATATTATCAGGCGGGATACGGATAAGTTCAGAGAATTTTTGAGGAAATGGAGAGTCCGTTGTTCCTGTTTGACAAGGCAATGGAAAGATTTTTGGCAATAAAAGAAAAACTCCTGCTTGTCACCGACAGGCAGGATATAATTGGATCCGGGGAAATATTTTGAGGGACCGAAGCCAAAAGCCTTTTATTTTCCGGCAGATAACGGCGTCTGTTTCATTCTCTTTCGGGAATTATCGCTCTAAAACCGACTGTTGGCTTTGGCCGACCAATTTCCCGTTTCGGTATTCGGTCGGAGAAATCCCGACATACTGCTTGAAATATTTGCCGAAGAAGGATTGGGTCGAGAAGTTCAGTTCGGAAGCTATCTCCTTGATACTTAAGTCTGAGGAACGAAGCATCTGTTTGGCGTCGGCAATGACCATGCGAATGATCCACTGCAGGGCCGAGATGCCCGATTTCTCTTTGATGATCGCCGAAAAATAGCGGGGTGTCAGATATTGTTCCTGGGCGTAGTAGGTTACCTCCCGTTCCGTGCGGTGATTCTGGTAGAGTGAAACCATGAAATTCTGAAGTACATGGTTTTTCCGATCTTTGTGCTGCGGTTGCTGGGGATGGCGTGCAAAATAGATACTCAGTATCTCGTAGCAGAGTACCTCGCCCATCGCGGTCACCAATTCGCGGTTGATGATCTTTTGTTGTGTATTGGTGGCTGCAGAGCTCATTGTCGCAATTCGCCTCCGCAGTGCATCGATCAGTTGGTCGATATACATGTATTGTTCTTTCGACAACGACAGGCAGGGGTTTTCATAGATGAAAAAACTCCAGGTCGGATCGAATGTCTTTTTCGTATTGGTCAGGATGTAATCTATATCGACCGTAAGCACGACTCCTTTCAAATCCTTGCTTCGATGTTTTATCTGAATGGACATGAGAAGCGGAGAGATATATATGTCGCCTTGACGGATATGGTATGTTTTATCTTCCAGAATGATGTCGAGTTCACCGCCCTGGCAGAGGAAAAGGCTGCACTTATCCGTTTGCGAGAAAGTATAATCTTCTTCCTTGTCGGAAGCGAGCGGAGGAACAGTAGAAAATTTTACTGGAATTGTCATGGTTACGGTTTTTTATAATTTGGCCGAAAAATAGGGAAAAGGGATATAAAGTACAAATATTCAGGAGGAATCCGTTCGATAATTCTACAAATAGGATAGTGGACAAATGGAATGAATAGTTCGATTCATCGCCCTTGAACGGAGTTGTAGCCGTGTTTCGAGCCGGAAAGAGTGTTTTTTCGATAATCGTCCGTGTCAAAGGATTTTCGGTTTTCACTTCGTTCGACGGATGGAGTGCAAGCGGAACGACCGGAGGCAGCCCATACAGAAGGGCTGCCTCCGGTCGTCGGAAGGAGATGTTACGGGAGGAGGTTTTTCAGAAAGGGACGGATGGCCGCCTATACTCCTGTTTTGCGGAACACTACGGTCAGGAGTATTCCGAGTGCGATGCCGGTAAAGAGCGTGCGAAACAGATTGCCGGAAGATTTTTTTCGGGTCGTCGAGGCGTGTGTTTCACGCAGGAGGGTCGTATCGCGGGCGAAGGAGGAAAGGTTTCGCAGACCGGTATGGCTTGCGAGGCTGTCCGATTGCCGCTGCCGCCGGAAAGTCTGGTTTGTCAGCAGCCATGTACGCCGTTCCGCTCGGTCGCTTATACCGGTGACGATGAGCGAATCGTCCTGTTTTTCGGCTCGGATCGCGGCCCGTCCGCTGCGGGCGGTGTAGGCCGCACCCGGGGGAAGATGGTCGAGGTCTTTAAGCGGGAGCGCCAGCCGGGTCCGGTCCGTCGGCAGGGATTCGGTCGCAATCAGCAGGGTTCGTGATGTCGAGTCGGACTCCTGTTGCCGTTGCCGTAGTTGTCGTGCGAGGCTGTCGCGTTGCGATTTTTCGACGCTTCGTTCCGAATGTATTCGGGTCTGTATGTCCGAGGTCTGCGTCGTGGTGCGGGTCGTCGCACATCCGGCTGCCGTCAGG